>LNFM01001173.1_pt1 | contig 24132 bp, 18 predicted proteins | sample 596031 | NCBI WGS metagenome assembly LNFM01 (sample SAMN04254537, study PRJNA301005) | activated carbon metagenome | isolation source: dual media filters at the Ann Arbor, Michigan drinking water treatment plant | place: USA: Ann Arbor | reverse complement strand
GTTCTCTCGCTCACGGCCGACGGCGTCGACGCGACCGTCTCGACGTCCGGCGCGAGGGCGGCCGATGAGGTCCGCGGCACGTGGGACATGCGCGGCTCGGACTGGACCAGCTCTCGCTCGCGCGCGAGCTCGGTCGCGAGCACCGACGAAAGGAGCTTTGCGATCGCGTCGGGCTCGACCTTGATGGCGTCCGGACAGGCGTTGCCGATCGCTCGGCGAAAGGCGTTTGCGGTCTGAAAGCGCTCGCCGGGATCGATCGCGAGCGCGGTCATGACGACGTTGCTCAGCGCGGTCGTGATGGACGGATCGAGGTCGTGCGGGGGTGTGACGCGAGGCGCCCTGGCAGCTTCGAGGACCGCGATCTCGTTGTCGCCCGTGAGCAGGCGCCTGCGCGTGAGCATCTCCCACAGCACGACGCCGAGCGCGTAGACGTCGGCGCGACGGTCGATCTCCCGCCCCCACGCTTGCTCGGGAGCCATGTAGCCGAGCTTGCCTTTGAGCGCGCCTGCTTCGGACGCTTGCCGGCGGCCGCGGGCCCGCGCGACGCCGAAGTCGATCAGCTTCACGTGCCCTTTGTCGCTGAGCAGGATGTTCTGCGGGGATACGTCGCGGTGGATCACCTCGAGCGAGACGCCGTCGTCATCGGTCACTTCGTGCGCCGCGTGAAGGCCGTCCGCGGTTCGCATCGCAATGGCGCAGGCGATCTCGACGGGAAGCACGGCGTTCGCGCGATGAAGAGCGGACATCAGCGCGGCCAGGGTCGCGCCCTGGACGAACTCCATCGCGAGAAAGTAGGTCCCGTCGTGCTCGCCGAGCTCTTCGACGCGCACGACGTTGGGGTGCACGATGCGCGACGACAGCCGCGCCTCGTCGAGAAACATCTCGACGAACGCGCGATCCGACGACAGATGCGAATGAATGACCTTGATCGCCACGATCCGCGAGAAGCCCTCGGGGCCGAGGCGGCGTCCGAGAAACAGCGAGGCCATTCCGCCGCCGCGAACCTCCGCGACGATCTCGTACGGCCCCACGCGCTCGCCAGGGACGATCGAGCTCATGGGTCGACGACTTCCCGTCCGTCAACGTGTGCCTGCGCGACGTTCGGCGATCGCTGAGCACAATGGCGCGCGAACTTGAGGCGAGGCATCACCGCGAAGGTAGCAACAGCGCCCAAATTGCAGAAGTCCGAAGCAATCCAAGAGATTTCGCGCGGGCGTACGTGGGTCTTCACCCTCGCAAAGGGCGGGACTGTCCTGATTTCGTCCTCCCTCACGCCGCGCAGAGCCGCGGCGTTCGGCAAATCAGAACAGTCCCGAAAAGGCAGTATCGTCGCGCGATGACGGCCCCCTCGAAGGCCCCGCGCCTCGCCGCCCTCGATCGCGCTCGCGGGTTGGCCATGGCGCTCATGGCGCTCGACCACACGCGAGACTATTTCGGCGATCACTCGATTCGCGCCACGGACCTCACTCAGGCCTCGGCCCCGCTGTTCTTCACCCGCTGGATCACGCACTTTTGCGCGCCGACGTTCGTCCTGCTCGCCGGCACATCAGCGTACCTGCACGGCCGACGACTGAGCGGCGCGGAGCTGTCTCGCTTTCTCGTCACGCGCGGGCTCTGGTTGATCGTGCTCGAGCTCACGATCGTGCGGGCAGGTTGGTCGTTTGCCGTGCACATGCCCCGGGTGACGCTGCAGGTGATCTGGGCGCTCGGGTGGTCGATGGTGGCGTTGGGGGCGCTACGGGCCCTTCCTCGCTGGGCGATCGCGCTGTTCGGCGCCGTTGTCTGCATCGGACACAACGCGCTCGACGGTGTTCACTTTTCGAGTTCACTGTGGGCGATCGCGCACGAGTCGCGGCGCTTCGCGCTGGGGCCGATCCGGGTGTTCGTGCTGTATCCGCTCGTTCCGTGGGTGGGGCTCATGGCGCTCGGGTACGCGATCGGACCGGTGTTCGAGCGCCCCGAGCGAGAGCAGCGGCGGACCCTGGCGGCGATCGGCGTCGCGTGCCTCGCCGCGTTCGTCGCGCTTCGAGTCCCAAACTTGTACGGCGATCCGACGCCATGGCGACCGGTCGCCCGCGCAGGATTCTCTGCGCTCGCGGTGCTGAACACCGCGAAGTACCCCCCGTCGCTCGCGTACCTCCTGATGACCGTCGGCCCGCTGTTTCTGCTCTTGGCCTGGTGGACGCACGAGCGCGCCGCCCTCGGCGATCGTCTCGCGACGCTCGGGCGCGTTCCGCTGTTCTTCTATGTCGTGCATTTGCCGCTGTTGCAGCTGAGCGCCGGGCTCTTTCTCCTCGCGCGCGGCGGCGTCGCGGCGATCGAAGCGGCGCTCGCTTCTGGGCGCGGCACCGGGCTCTCGCTGCCGCTCGTGTTCCTCGTGTGGGCGCTCGTCCTCGCCGCGCTCTATCCGGCGTGCGTTTGGTTCGCGGCGCTGAAGCGGCGACGAACCGACTGGTGGCTGAGCTACATGTGACGAGGCGTTTTGCCCCTCGGCCGCCGACGTGCTGTCGCGCTGTGACCGCAGCGAGATTCGCGCGACACTCGCGCCCGTGAGAGCGACGAACGTGCGGTGGTGGTTGATCTGGATGTGCCTCGCGTTCGGACTGTTGTCGTGCCAGCGCGCGCCGACCGGCCTCGCGGCGGTGCGGGCGAGGGGAGAGCTCAGGTGGGGAGGCGACACGCAGGGCGGAGAGCCGTACGTGTTTCGCGATCCCCACAACGCCGACACGCTCGTTGGCTTCGAAGTCGACCTCGCTTCGGCCATCGCCAGGGAGCTCAACGTCCGCGCGACCTTCGTGCAAAACGACTGGGCGAACCTCGTTCCGTCGCTCGAGCGCGGGACGTTCGACGTCGCCCTCAACGGGCTCGAGGTGACGCCGGCCCGAACGGGGCGCGTTCGATTCACGCGACCGTACTACCTGTACCGAATGCGGCTGATGGCGCGCGCTGGAGACAGAAGAGTGCGAGCCGACGTCAACGCGCTGCGCGGCCTGCGCGTCGGAACGCTCGGAAACTCCCAGTCCCACGACCTCCTTCGGCGCAACGGCATCGAGGCCGTGCTCTACGAAGGACAAGAAGAACCCTACGTCGACCTCGAGCGCGGGCGCACCGACGCCGTGCTGCTCGATGACATCATCGCGACGCGGTACGGCGTGGTGAAAGACTCGCTGCGCGTCGTCGGAGATCTCGGCGACGGCTACTACGCTGCGGCGGTGCGGCCCGGAGACGAGGACCTCGGGCGCGCGATCGATCAGGCACTCGAGCGCATCTCGCGCACTGGAGAGCTGCGTCGCATCATGGCTCGATGGCAGATCGACGACCCCAGGCTCGACACGATCGTCCGATGGACTGACGAAAACCAGGCGCAGCTGCTTCGAACCACCGAGCGCGCCACCTTCGGGACCCCGCACCTCGCGCTCTTCGCGCGCGGCGCGTGGGTGACGGTGCGCGTGAGCGCGGGCGCGATGATCCTCGCGATCGTCCTGGGAATGCTCCTGGCGCTGTCCCGCGAGTACGGCCCGCGACCGATCGGCGTGCTTTGCACGAGCTACGTCGAGGTCTTTCGCGGGACGCCCGTGCTCCTGCAGCTCTATCTCTTCTACTTTGGTCTGTCTCGCTACGTGCAGCTCTCGCCGATGACGGCGGCGATCGTGGGCCTCGGGCTCAACTACGCGGCGTACGAAGCAGAGGTCTATCGCGCTGGGCTGCAGGCGGTTCCGAAGGGGCAAATGGAAGCCGCCCTCGCGCTGGGGATGACGAGGGGATTGGCGCTGCGGCGAGTGATCGTTCCGCAGGCGTTTCGCATGGCGCTGCCCGGGGTGACCAACGACTTCATCGCGCTGCTCAAGGACAGCTCGCTCGTGTCGGTGATCACCGTGGTCGAGCTCACCAAGCAGATGACGATCACCGCCGTGGACGTGCGATCGTGGCTCTTGCCGGGGCTCGCGTGCGCGGCCATGTACTTCGCGATGAGCTATCCGCTCTCGCGCCTGTCACGAAACCTCGAGAAGCGGCTGGCGAGATCATGATCGAGCTCGACACAGTGACGAAGGCCTTCGGCGACCGAACGGTGCTCAACGGAATCACCGCGACGTTCGCCGCGAAATCCGTGGTGTCCCTCGTCGGTCCATCCGGCGGAGGCAAGACGACGCTCTTGCGCTGCCTCAACGGCCTCGAGTCCTTCGACAGCGGCTCGATTACGATTTCTGGCGTGACGATTCGCGCGGGAGGAGAGCGGCACAATCGCGCGATGCTCGCGAGGCTCCGCGGACGGGTCGGGTTCGTGTTTCAGCAGTGGAACCTCTTCGCCCATCGCACCGCGGTCGGAAACATCATCGAGGCGCCCGTCCACGTCCGCGGCGAGTCAGTGAAGCACGCCACCGAGCACGCGGCGCAGCTTCTCGCGAAGGTGGGCATGGAGGAGCACGGCGCGAAGTATCCGCACGAGCTCTCGGGCGGGCAGCAGCAGCGCGTCGCGATCGCGAGGGCGCTCGCGATGAAGCCCGAAGTGTTGCTCATGGACGAGCCGACGAGCGCGCTCGATCCAGAGCGCGTTCAAGACGTCACCGAGCTGCTGAAGGCGATCGTGAGCGAGGGGCTCGCGCTGGTGATCGTCAGCCACGAGATGTCCTTCGTCCGCGCGATCAGCGACGAAGTGTGCGTCCTGCACGGCGGATCGATCGTCGAGCGAGGCGCGCCGCACGAGGTGCTCGAGTCGCCGAAAGACCCGCGGACGCGCGCGTTCTTGGGAATGGACTGAGAGCGCAGCGACCATCGCGTGAAGGGCGCTCGCGCTCAGCCGCGAACGGTAAACGGCAGCTCGTCCCAACGTCCGTCGCGCAGGGTGAAGACCTTTCGGTCGGCGACCTTTCCTTCGAGGACGCTGGTGACGAGAAACGCGACCGGGTACGCGAGCTGTCCGTCGGGCGCGGCCGCGTCTTGATCGGTCTTCGAGAAGTACGCGCCGCAGTCGCAGTGCGAGTGGTAGATGAGCTTCACAGGCCGCGCGTCTCGAACGCCGGCTTCGAACGTGCGCTGAATCACGCGCGCGTCGATCGTGTAGTACTCGCGCGCGGTGCGAGGAAAGGTCTCGGGGTCGGCCTTGTGATACTTGTCTGCGAGGTTGACGGCGCGAATCGACTGGTCGATCACGGCCGGCGTCGACGCGGGACCCACGAGAAAGCCGCACGATTCGTTGGGGTATTCGGCGACCGAATGGGCGTCGACGTCGTCGAGGACAGCTCGGTCGATCTCGAGCGCGTCAGCAAGCCATGGGTGTTCGTTCATCGACTGAGCTCCTTGTTTGCGAGGCTACCAGCGGTACTGCTTCTCCCATTTCATGGGCGCGAAATAGCGATCTCCGCGATCGCACAGGATGGTCACGACGCAGCCCCGTTCGCCGCGCGCGTGCAGCTCCTTTGCGAGCCGCCAGGCGGCGAACACGTTGGCTCCCGCGGAGTGACCGACGTGCAGTCCGAGCTCGGCGACGAGTCGATCGGACATGTCCCAACCGGCGTCGGTGTCGACCGTCACCGTTCCATCGTGGATCGAGCGATCATAGATCGGCGGAACGATCGAGCTGTCCATGTGCTTGAGACCCTCGAGCCCGTGCGCGGCCTCCGCTGGCTCCATGGCGAAGCACGTGATCGGACGCGAGTGCTCTTTCAGCCTTCGAGTGACCCCCATCATCGTCCCCGAGGTTCCCAGACCTGTGACGAAGTGCGTGAGTCGATCGCCGACGTCCGCGAGGATCTCCGGCGCGGTGCCGAGGTAGTGACCGCGCCAGTTCGAGGCGTTGGAGTACTGGTCTGGGTAGTAGTATTTCTCTGGATTTTTGCTGACGATCTCGCGAACCAGCCGAATGGCTCCGTCTGATCCTTCGAGCGGATCGGAGTAGACGAGCTCGGTCCCGAAGCCGCGCGTGATGTCCTTACGCGCCTGCGAGACGTTCTTCGGCATGACGAGCGCGACGCGATAGCCGAGCGCCGCGCCCATGAGCGAGTACGCGACGCCGGTGTTGCCCGAGGTCGAGTCGATGAGGACCTTGTCCTTGGTCAGGTCGCCTCGGGCGATCGCGTCCAGAAAGATCTGCCGCGCCGCGCGGTCCTTCACGGATCCGCCGGGGTTCATGAACTCGAGCTTGCCGTAGATCTCCACGCCTTCTGGCTCGAGGCTTCGCAGGCGGAGCAGGGGTGTGTTGCCGATCGCGTCGACGATGGAGTCGAGGCGCGCAGGTCGAACAAAAGCGGTCATGGCGAGGTGTGCTCCTCTTGTCGATCTCCCGAAAAGAGCGCGGCGAGGTCCTTCGAGGGCGTGTGCGCAGGCCAGCCGAGCAGCGCGCGCATCGCTGCGAGGGCGGCCCACGAGGCCGACGCCATGGCGGCCGGCGCATCGCCAGCGGACACTCGCTCAACCGCGATCTCGACGACGCGCGAGTCGGGGTCGTTCGGGGCTGCATTCGCGTTTGGCAACACGCCGCCCGCGTGGGTCCAGAGGCGTTGGGCGAGCTCGACGACGGCGGGCTCTCCGACGAAGCGAACGGCACGCGAGGCGAGCTTCGCCTGCCCGTCGACGCCGAGCTCAGCGAGCGCGATCTGCCGACCGTATCGCTCGTAGTCCATGCGAGAGAACGCCGCCTCGCTTCAACGGCCGCCAGCGATCGCGGGGACGATCGTGAGCGAGTCTCCGTCCTTGACCGGCGTGTCGAGCCCGTCGAGGAAGCGGATGTCCTCGTCGCCGAGGTAGACGTTCATGAAGCGCTTCAGTCCCTTGGCGTCGAGCAGGCGGTCGTTGAAGCCCGGATACCTCGCGTCGAGGTCAGCGAGCGCTGCGCGAACGGTCGCGCCGTCGACGGTGACTTCTTCTTTCGCCTGGGTCAGCGTGCGGAGGTTTGCAGGGATGCGGATCGAGATGGTCATGGAAGAAATGGTCTCCGGTTAGTGCGAGCAGAGCGGCGCTGAATACCGGCTCGCGTCGATCGCCGTGATGACGCGAGCCTCGCGACAGAGCGCGCAGTCCGGTCTTCTCTTCATGGTTCGGTGCCGAAACATGCCAGTTGTCGCGTCGAAGTGCGACAGCTTCGCCTCCTGTTCGGCGTCGGGTCGGAGCATCCAGCGGACGTGGCTGGCCATGACAGCGCCGATCATCGACGTGACGGCGGCGAATACCCCTGCGGTTGCGCAGTCCACAGCTTCGCCGTCCGGAACGTCCTCGAACACGCACCGGTAGCACGCGCTCTTCGACGGAACGACGGACAGAACGGTGCCGGTCCAGCCAACGGCGGAGCCGTGCACCGACCGCTTGTTCGCCAGGGCGCAGGCGTCGGCCACGAGGAACTTCGTCGCGAAATTGTCGCTGCCTTCGACGACTACGTCGGCGCGATCGACCAAATCGGCCACGGTGTCCGGCGAGGCGCGATCGACGATCACCTCGGGCCGGCGCGCGCCGAGCGATCGCTCGACGTGATCGGCGAGGGCTTCGGCCTTGGTTCGACCGACGTGCTGCTCGTCGAACGCGAGCAATCGGTGGAGATTCGTGCGCTCGACGCGATCGTCATCGAGCAGCGTGAGTCGGATGTCCTCCCGCGTCGCGAGGGCGAGGGCGCACGGATGACCGATACCCCCGACGCCCACGAGCAGGACGTTGGCGCTCATCGCGAAGGAGCTCGATCCGCGAGGGCGGCATCGAAGTGGGCCGCGAGCGAGAAGTAGCGCTCGCCCGTATCGCAGAGCACGGTGACGACGCGCTTTCCTTCACCGAGGTCGCGCGCGACGTCCAACGCGACGGCGACGTTTGCTCCCGCGGAGATCCCGACGAGCAGCCCTTCGGATCGAGCGAGGCGGACCTTGGTCTCCCACGCGCGGTCGTCGGACACGGTTCGCACCTCGTGCACGACCGAGCGATCGAGGTTGTCGGGGACGAAACCAGCGCCGATTCCCTGGATCTTGGTCGGTCCGCGCTCACCGCGCGACAGCGTCGGGCAGGACTCGGGCTCGACCGCGACCATGCGCGTGGCGAATCCGCTGGCTCGAAAGAATCGACCGACGCCGCTGATCGTTCCGCCCGTTCCGACGCCAGCGACGAAGGCGTCCGGGGCGCCGCCGAGAGCGCGGACGATCTCGGGTCCGGTGTGCTGTTCGTGAGAGTCGGGGTTGGCCGTGTTTCGAAACTGCGACGGCACGAAAGCGCCTTCTCGTTCGGCGGCGAGCTCGTTTGCACGGGCGATCGCCCCGTCCATTTGCAGCTGCTCTGGCGTCAGCACCAGCTCGGCCCCGTAGGCGCTCAAGAGGGCGCGGCGCTCGAGGCTCATGCTCTCGGGCATCGTGAGCACCAGCTTGTAGCCCTTGACCGCACATGCGAGGGCGAGTCCGATGCCTGTATTTCCGCTGGTCGGCTCGATGACCGTGCCGCCTTTCGCGAGGCGTCCCTCGCGTTCGGCGCGATCGAGCATCGCCAGAGCGATCCGGTCTTTTACGCTTCCGCCAGGGTTTTGCTGCTCGAGCTTGACCCAAAGCTCAGCGCAGCCGCGCTCGCTCACGGTGCGCAACTTGAGCAGGCTCGTGCTTCCAACCAGCTCGAGCAGGTTCTCGACGATCGCCACGGGGAGGGTGTTGCTTATGAAAAACGCCGGAAGACCTGTCAAGCAATGACGCATCCCGCGGATTGCTGCGCCGAGAGCGGCGGTTGGCGTACGATCCCTCGCGTTCAAGCGATGCGCACCCGAGGTGGTCCGTGAAAGTTTGCTCGCAGTGCGGTCTTCGATTGATGGGCCACGCGACGACGTGTCCTGTCGATGGAGCGCCGCTCGTCGACATGCCTGATCCGCTGATCGGTCGAACGATCGGCGGGCGATATCGCGTCGAATCGAAGATCGGGGCCGGGGGAATGGCGTCGGTGTATCGGGCGTCGAACGACGTGCTCGGACGCAAGGTCGCGATCAAGTTTCTGGCGCCGGACCTGGCGTCCGATGAGACGCAGCGCCAGCGATTCTTGCGGGAAGCCCGGGCGACGAACCGAATCCGGCACGAGCACATCGTCGACATCACGGACTACGGACACGAGGGCAAGCTCGTCTATCTCGTGATGGAGCTGCTCGAAGGCGAGCCGCTCAATCACAAGATCGCCCGCGGCCCGATGCCGCCGCGCGAGGTGCTCGAGCTGCTCATGCAGGTCTGCCGGGCCCTCGCTCGAGCGCACGAGCTCGAGGTGATCCACCGCGACCTGAAGCCAGAGAACATCTTTCTCACGCAGCGCGACGGAAAGACCCACGCAAAGCTGCTCGATTTCGGGCTCGCTCGCGTCAACGACGAGATGCGTCTCACCGTCGCGGGCTCGGTCTTCGGAACGCCCGAGTACCTCTCACCCGAACAAGCGCGTGGCGCGCCGAACGTCGGTCCCGCAGCGGACCTGTACGCGCTGGGCGTGGTGATGTTCGAGATGCTCACGACGCGCCTGCCGTTCGAGGGCTCGACAGCAGAGCTGATCGTGAAGCACCTGCGGGCGACGCCGCCCGCGCCGTCGCAGTACGTGCCGAGCATTCCACCAGAAATCGACGCCGTGGTCGCCAAGCTGCTGTCGAAGGATCCAGCGCAGCGCCACCGAGACGCCTACCACCTGCTCGAGGAGCTTCAGGCGCTGCTCGCGCTCTTCGCCGAGCCGAACTCTTCGCCGACACCGCAGGTCTCGCTCACGCTCCCTGCGGAGGCGTTCGTCGAGGCCCTCGCTCGCATCGAGCACGAGCGATCGGGCGAGCAACACTCGAGCCCGAAGGCAGCCGAGCACCCGACGGCAGTGGCCGCTGGTACGCGGCATTGGGTCGAGCGTCGAACGGTGTTTCGCGAAGCCATCGCGCTGGCGTACCCGCGAAAGGACGCGCCCGAGTGGCTCACCAACCAGTTTGGTCGATTCGAGTCGCTCGTCGATCGCGCCGTACGAATCGAGTCCGAGCTCGAACGGCTCGGTCGGCAGCTCGCCGAGCGAGAGACGGACGCGAGCGGGGCGCGCGATCGTATCGGCCGGGCGCTCGACGAGCTGTCTCGGGACGAGAGCGCCCTCAAGCGCCAGCTCGAAGAGGTCAATCGCCGGCTCGATCGCGCGGTGCACCGCGCTGAACAGAGCGCACAAGAATTCAAGATGGCTTGGGACGACGCGCGGCGCATGGTCGGCGACGGCGCGTTGACGTCCGTCGAGGCCGCCCAGTCCGTCGAGACCGCGGCGCGCCGCGCGACGGCGTGGCGTCAGGCGCAGCTCGAGCTCACCGAGTGCCACTCGCTTCGAGAGTCGCGCACGGCAGGGGCCGAGGATCTTCGCTTTCAAGTCAGCCAGCTCAAGGGAAGGCTCGGCGCGCTCAACGCTGAGGTCGAGCACGAGATCGGCGCGCTCCGCGATCGCGTCGGCGAGTTTGGCGCGCAAAACGCGTCGATCTTCGAGGAGCTCAACGAGGCGTCCTCGGCGATCGGCGCTCACCTGAGCGAGTTTCCTTCGGCGCGGCGTGTGCTCCAGGGATCGATCGCAGCGGCGCCGCTCTGAATCGACGGCGAGCGGCTCGACGAGCGCTCGAGTCGCGGTTCAGCGAGCGGCCGCGTCGGATCGAGCGCCGCCAAAAACATGCAGTGGCAGATGGCGGCGGCGATGAGAGCGATGGTGTCTGCGACGGCGGTGGTGCCGGCTGTGACGCGCGCCTGGAATCGTTCGCAGGTGGGTGTCGAGGGTGATCGTCACCCCCGCGGGATCCCAGGGCAGGTCGGCCTCCGCGCTCCACGCGCGCTCGCGGTCGGCGACGCCGTCTCGAACGAGCGCACGGTCCGAGCCGTGGTGGCTGCGTCCTGCGCGGTTCACCCAGAAGAACGACTGCTCTCGCGAATCGAGATGCACAAACCCCAGCCGCGGATACAAGCCGACGCCCACGTGCGCAAACGTCCGGGCAAACGCGGCCACGAGCGCTGGTTCGACGGTGGGAATCCGAAAGTCGATCGCGCTCCCGACGCCGTGGTAGCCCTCGCGACGCACACGCCGTCCGCTCGCCGTCCGCCCGGTTCGATACGCCGAAACAACTTCGATCTCGCGCGCGTCGAAGTGCGTCGCGATCTTCACGAGCAGCTGAATCGTCCGGACGACCACCGGAGAGTTCTCGCCCGTCGGAACGTCTCTCAGCAGCCGCGAGAGGCGGTCGACGACCTGCGGATCCACCGTCCCGTCCGCGCGATAGAGCCTCGCGCGAACCGTCTCACGGGTGTTGATCGCGCGAAACGTCAACTCCGGGAGCGTTGCAAATCGCGGATCGGCCCCGCCCGCCGCGGGACGAAAGGCGGCGGGGCCCGCGCTGGCGCCGCCGTCGACGACCCCAGCGCCAACGCTACCCGCGTCTGCCGAGCCGCCATCGGGCCGATTCTGCGCTCGAACCTCGCCGACGGTCGCCGTCGAAACGACCAACGCGAGTATCGAAACGATCCGCTCACCGCGCATTTCACCGCGCAGTCGAGCATTGCCAGCGTTGATCGGTCAAGCAACGCGAGGCGCGGGGTGCGCTTCGATTGACCGTGCGCGATGCGCGCGGGTAGAAAGCGCTTCGGTATTCGTCCCCGGTGTTTCTTCGTCGCTCACACGGATCATTCGCCCTGCTGGCGCTCACGTTCGTCGCGTGTCGCGCCGCGCAAGTCACAGGCGAAGATCGCGTCGCCCCATCGGTGCTACCGGTCGAGGCGTCGAGCGGTGGCGCGCCCCGACGAGCGGCCATCCTCGCCAACGCCGAGCCCATTTCCGCGGCGCTGCGGACTCGAGTCGACGCTGTCGCCGAGGCGTTTCGCGAGCGAGGAGGTCGCGCGATCGACACTGAGTGGAGCGCGTTTGTTCCTCCGGGCGACGCGCGGATCTCCACGGTTCGCGTGCGGCGCGCGCAGTGCCTCGGGTTCGTCGCGGTGGGGGTGCGCGCGCTGCGAAAGGTGGGGCTGCGTGTCCACGATTCGTCCGGCGTTTTGCTGGGCGAAAACGCCAATGACGCCACGCCGTACCTGCGCCTGTGCACCCGCGGCGACACGTCCCTCTCGGTCGTGTTGCGTGCGATCGAGGGACAAGGACAGCTGGTGTTCCTCGTGGTCGCGCAGCCGCCCGTGGTCGCGCCCGATCTCGCGCGTGTGTTGGGAGATGCGCGCGACGGGAGCCTGACCGGCCCGCGAACGCCGCGCGCAGCGGTCGGGGCAGACCCGGCGGTCGAGCTCGCGATCGACGCGCTCGCGAGGCACCGAAGCCGCCTCGCACAGCTCGGTTACCGCCAGCTGACCGAGTCCGTGACGGGCGAAGTCGACGCCCGCTCTCCGACGATCGAACGCGTCGAGCTCGAGGCGGGTCGCTGTTACGGCGTGCTCGTCACGACCGACGCTGACAACGAACCGCTGACGCTCGAGCTCCGCGATCCCGACGGCCGCGCGCTGGTACCGCCCCGCACGATCGAGCGCGATCCGCTCGTTCGCGGCTGCGTCGTGCGCAGCGGAACCTACCAGCTGCGACTCAGCACCCGGCACAGCGCGCGGTTCGCGCTGCAATCGCTGCTGCTCGATGAACGCGCGCCGCTGCCGCCAGACATCGTCGGCGAGGTGCGCGCTGGCGTGCTCGAGCTGCACGGCGAAGCGCTGAGCCGATCGCTCTTCCACAACAACACGCTCCTGCGCGTGGCCGCGACCGTCGCGCCCCTGACCCTTCGGCTCGAGCTCGCCGAGCACCAATGCGCGATGGTGGGAGTCGCAACCGCAGGAACGCCCGTCGAGCTCGCGCTCTCGGACGAGCGAGGCGCGCTCGTCGCGTCGGACACCGGGGGCACCGCGACACCGCGCGTGTGGTTTTGCGCCGACCGCGCTCGACGCCTGCGCGTGACGGCGCGCGCCGCGATCAACCGAGGCGAATTTGCGCTCGTCGTGTTCGACGACGGAGGCACGCCATGATGCGGTCTCGAGCGGCCCTCGCGGTCGCGCTGAGCGCGTGCGTGCAACACACGCAGACGACCCGCTGTCCGCCGTGCACCGCGACGCCGCGCGTCCAGTCGCGGCCCGACCGAGTCCCGTCGTCCACCGAGGCGCCACCCGCGGTCCTCGCTCAGCGCGTCGAGGCCATCGTCCGCAGCGCAGCGCCCTCGGGAGCGCGATTCGTGCGCTATCTCGGGCACGGATTTCTCACAGAGAAGCAGAGCATCACGCACGGCGTGGATGTTCCAGCGGCGACCTGCGTCACGCTCGTGGCCGTAGCGTCTCCGGGCGTCGGCGACCTCGACGCGCGCGTCTACGACGCCGAGGGCGAGCTGCTCGTCGAAGACCTCGAGCCAGACTCGCACCCCACCGTCCAGCTCTGCGCGGACGAGGCACGACGTGTGTTTCACGTCGCGCAGGCGTTCGAGGGCGAGGGCGCCTACGCGCTCGCGCTCTTCACGGGCGACCGTCGCGCGATGGAAGCGATCGCGCGCATCGTGGGCGGTCGCCCAGGCGCGGCGGTCTCCACGCGCAACAGCGCGAGCGACGCCGAGCGGCGAGCGAGCGACCTGCGCGCGAGCCTTGCGCGTCGGGGATTCGCCGCGCTCAACGACGCCACGCGGCTCTCGGTCGTGCCTGGCGGCGCGGTCAACGTTCCGGTCGCGGTGACGCCCGACCGCTGCTACACGTTCGCGGCGATCTCGGACAGCGACGCATCGAGCGTCGATCTCCGCGTGTTCGACGCGGAGGGAGAGCTCCAAGCCTCCGACACACGTCCCGACCGCGACGCCGCAGCGCAGCTCTGCCCGAGCGCGCAAGGCTCGATGCGCGTCGAGGTTCGAGGGCAAGCCGCAGGCACCGTGGTCGTGCTCGCGTTCGCCGCGGACGCAGCGTCCTTTGGCGGATCCAACACGTTGTGGCTCGGAGAGCGCACGTCCATCGCGCTTTCTCCGACGCCGATCGACCAGCGAACGGCCGCTGCGCGCGCGCGGTATTCGAGCCAGGGTTTCACCATGTCGAACCCGCTCGCGCCGGTCGCGTTCTCCATGTCCGAGTCCCGCGAGAGCGCCCTTCAGCTCGAGTCGTCGCGCTGCACGCTCGTCGCATCGGTGGCAGGTCGGGGCGTCGGACGCAACGCGCTCTCGATCTTCGACGACGCCGGAGAACTGCTCGCTCGCGGATCGTACGCGGACGGAATCGCCGCGACGGTCTTGTGTTCGTCGAGCCGCGAGCGCGTCCTCGCGAGGCAGCGCGTCGAGGTCGGCGGCGGAGAGCTCGCGCTCGTCACAGCCACGACGCCGACGCCCTCTTGGACTCAGGGACTCGAGCGGCTGCTCGTTTCGGAGGTCTTCTCGCAGCAGCTCTCGCACGGCGCACCGTGGAGGGCGATCGCAACGCCCGAACGAATTCGAGTCGGCGCGGCTTCGGCTCGCGCCCGTGAGTTCGATCTCGCCGCCGGCACCTGCACGCGTGTGGTCGCGTCTCTGGGCAGACCGTTCGCGCCCCTCTCGACGACCCTTCGCGGTCCGACCGGCGCAGAGCTCGCGCGCGGATCGGGCTTCGGCTCGTCGCGGCTGACCCACTGCGTGGTGCTTCCAACCCGCGTTCGATTCGAGGTCGAGCTCGATCAGCGTGAACCCGAGCGCGACGCCGTGTGGCAAAGATTCGAACGGGTCGACACCGAACGGCTCGCCGAGACCGGAGGGACCCCGCCATGAACCGCGCGCTTCGCTCGGCGATCGTCACGTTCGCCCTCACGAGCTGCACCAACACCTCGATCGCGCCCGGCCTTCGGCCAATCGCGCCCGTCGGAGCTGGTGAGCGCCCAGACGCCGACTGGGCGCTGGCGCAGCTGCGAGACGCTACGGTGTCGCTGCGAGCCGCCTTCGCCGCGCGCGGCGCGGAGGCGCACCGCGCAGCGAGGCTTCGCCCCGACGAGATCACGCAGCTCTACGCCGCGTCTGCGATCACACGAATTCAAAACGCGCAGGTCGGCTCCGAGTCCACCGACGGAGAGTCGCGCTGGGTGCATTTTCGCTCGCTCGGCGCGACGCCTCTCGTTGGGTTTTGCGCCAGGGGCGCCAGGATCGCTGAGCGCAACGGCCCCGACGGCTTGCGCGAGTCCGCGCTGATCGTCGATCGGCTGCTGGTCGTCGGCGCCGAGCGCGACAGCCTGTGGGGAGCCTGGATCGAGGGCCTCGTGTTGACCGAGGGCGGATGGCGGCTGAGCGCCGCGGTGCCCTTCGCCCAGCAAGTTGAAGACCCGCGGCGGGAGCACGCAGACGTTCAGATCTGGGAGTGCGACCTCGGCCAGCGCCCCAACCGAGAGCGTCCGCTCGCGCCGTAGCGCGGCTCGGACAGCCGTCCATGACACGGTAGATCGCGCGCACATTGAATACATGTGCTGTATCGATCTCGCGCTGCTTCCCGTTGATGGAGGCGCCGCGCGAGGCAGGTCGCTACTCGACTCGCGGGCCGGTCGCGCGGTTGGCGACGTACGTCGACAGAAACCTCGCCGCGCGCAACGTCGCCTCTGGGACATTGAAGATCACGAAGTGACCGTCGGTGCGACCAGGCGCGTTGTACTGAGACCAGCCGCCAGTCGCTGCGCCCATCGCCAGGTTGCGTGAGAAGGGCGCGCGCACCCGCGGCCAGTCGGCGAGCGGAGCGGCGACGTCGGGGTGTGTCACCGGCTCGATGAGCGGCAGACCAATGGACGTCGCGAGCGCGGCGATCGCCGGAGGAGGCGTGTATCGGTCGAGGAAACCCTGCGTCAAAAACACGTGTCGCGGCGCGCCGCCCATGCGCGGCTCGTTCACGATGTATCGACCGTAGTGCGCGGGATCGGCCGGGTCCGCGATCGTCTGCGCCAGCGTGATCGCCGGGTGCAACGGCGTCAGCTCGCTCGGAGGAACAGAGAGGAGCCCCGCGACGATGCCGGGGATGTTTACGGGCTGCGTCTTGAGCACGAGCGAGAGCGAGAGCCAACCACCAGCGCCAGAGAGCACCGCGGCGGCAGGCCCCTGCGCGGCGGCGAGCCAGAGCGGCCCGTTCAATCCGCCCTGAGAATGGCCGTAGAACATCACGTTAGCGCCGTCGAAACGAACCTCGGCGCCGCCAGACACCATCGCGCTGAGCGTGAGCGTTCGAACGAGTCGACCGGCCTGAACGAGGTCGATGCCCGCCTGGCGATTGTTCGACCGCGCAGCGAGCGGATTGGCGAAGTTGAAGAACTGTCCCTCGGGCGACCCGCCGGCGACAGTCCTCGCGCCGTTGAAGAGCTGATCGAAGCCGAGGCACGCGATGCCCTGCGCGGCGAGCGAGCGCGCTGTTCCGTCGGAGATAAACGAGTCGGAGTCGCCGCCCGTTCCATGGGCGTAGATCGCGATGGGCCAACCGTTGGTGGGCATCGGTCCCGCAGGGACCGTGAGCGCGAAGGCGATGCTCTCTTCGTAGCGTTGAATGATCGGCGCTCCAGCGCCATCCGCGACAAAGTCCCCGGAGCCTTCGGCGTCGTAGGGCGCTGGACCAGACTGAAAGACCGGGTTGGGTCCGAAGGTCCCGCGATAGATCGCGTAGAACTCGTTGGAGCCCGAGGGCATCACCATGCGCACCGCGGGCTCGCGCGCGGACGCGAGCGTCACGTCGACGGCGCGAAAGAACTGCTCAGTGGGATCAGACGTCGTGAAGACCGCCATCGACGCGACGCGAGAGCGAAGCGCCTCGGGCAACGCCATGAGCGCAGGCTTGTAGACGTCAGCGACCCGCATCAGCCTCGCAGGAACCGTCTCGCCGATCGCGCTCGTAAAGTCCGCGTCGCGACGCACAGGAGTGCCGTCGCCGCCGCGAAGTCGATCGGTCACGATGACCGCGTAACGGGTTCGCGGACGGAGCGGAAAGCCAGGCGCAGGCGCGACGGCGAGCGTGTTGGCAGGCCAGTACCGTGACGCAAAGATCCGAAACTGGAAGATGGCCGGGATCGACCGCCCGACCTCCGAGCTGCGCGGGTCCACGTTGACGATCTGCACGCTCGCGTCGGGCAGGACCGACGCGCCGGGCGTCGCAGGGAGAGAGCGCGGATCGATGATCGCGCTGAAGCGAAAATACGTGGCGCCGGCCGGAGAAAACCCGTCGAGCTTGCCCGCCATCTGCTCGACGTACGTGCGCGCGAGCCCGCCCGCCATGACGCCAGGGATGTATCGAAGATCGACCTTTCCCATGCTGTCGACCGCGAGGTCGGACGGCCAGGGAAGGAGAAACTGGTTCGGCGCTGGACCCATCGCGGGAATCTCGAAGCGCGCGATCACCGGCTCGGTGGGCGTCAGCACGTCGGGAGCGACGTCGACCCCTGTGTCCACGCCCGTATCAACCACGGGAACGTCGTCGAGCATCGAGTCGGGCTGCGAAATATCCGACAGCACCGATGAGTCGCCTGCGTCCGCCGGGGGACGGGGCGTCGAGCAACCAATCGAGACGCTCGACACCGCCAACACCAACGCCGCTCGTCCAACGAAGCGAAACTTCATGGCGCGAATCGTACTCGGTTCTTCGTCTTTTCGCTCGTGATGCGCCACAACAGGGCTGCGCTCCACCAGCAGCTCGGCGCGCCAGCACCCACCGCCCCCGATCGCCCGCATCCCTACGATGCTTCGCTCTTGTTTCAACCCGAATCGTCTCGTCGCCCGAAGCGCGCTGGCAGCGCTCGCGGCGCTCCTTTCCGCGTGCCGATGTAACAGCTCGGCGACCCCGACTCGAACTCCGCTTCCGATGCAGCCGCGCCCTGGGGAGGAGCCGGACTTCGAAGGCTTCGACGACGCAGGTGGGGACACGAGGCCCGCGGCGAATCCCTGCACGGTCGGGCCGCGCACGTCCCTCGCAGACAATGTCGGTGACGCTGCGCTCGAGCGCTTCGAAACGCCGTCGCTCGAATGGGGATCGCGCGGCGCGTTCGCGGCCTTCGTCGACCGCTCGACCTCGACGCTTCGGCTCACGCGCGCGGCAAACAACACGACGCGCATCGCCGTCGGGCTCGAGTCTGTTCGCGCGCTTCGCGCCATCGAGCTTTCTCCGGAGCGAACACTCGCGTTTTCCGTGGCCACCGACGACGGAGCTCGCCTTCAGCGAGCCTACGTGACCGAAGGATCTGCGCTGCGCTTGCTCGCGACGCGTCGAGGGGTCGCCGACGACGCGCTCAACATCGCCGCTTGCGCCGTTCGGGGCGCGGCGCTGGTCGCGTGGGACGAGGCCGTCCGGGAGGGACGCAGCGCAGTCCGAGTGCAGCGCTGGACTGGCGACGAGCGACGCGAGCCAGCCACCCTGACGGTGAGCGCTCCCGAACACGACGCCTCGGACCCGGTTCTCGCGGCGCTGCCGGACGGAGGTGCGATCGTCGCGTACCTCGCGCTCCAAGAGGTCGACGTCGAAATCGCCAACCAGAGCGCAGCAGACATCGTCGTTCGTTCTCTCGCCCCCGACGGGTCGCCCCGCGGCGAGCCGATCGTCCTGACCCCTCGGCCCAAGACGCGATTCGGCGTCGCGATGCATGTGACCGGCGCGGGTCGGTGGATCGCCTGGCGGCTCGCGTCGGACTCCGATCACCTCGGCCTCGGCGACGGCGGTCGCGTCGCGGTCGTCGCGCTCGGCGAAGACCTCCGCCCGCTCAGAACGCCAGAATACCTGACGGACCTCGACGTTGTTCCCGCTGGACGAATCGCGATCGTCTCCGAGGGAGATCGGGCGGACGTGTATTGGACCGAACGGCGCGGCGAAGACCTCGTGACCGTTCGGCGGTCGGTCGATCGCGATGGCAGGCTGATCGGCCCGTCGCGCGACGAGCCAGCGCTGGTCGGGCAGCTCCCAGTCGGTGGTACCGCGATCGAGCCGACCGTCGCGGCCTGGGGTCCCGCCGGTGAGCCGGGCGTCCTCCGCGCGCGCTGCCCAAGATGACAGTGATTCGCCGTTGTGCGCGCCGTGCGGAGCCTGCTACGAACCGCGTTCTGCCATGGCGAATCTTCCGTCGAGTGTTCCAATGACGCCCGCGGGCCACAAGCGGCTCAAAGAAGAGCTCGAACAGCTCAAGTCCGTCGAGCGGCCCAAGGTCATCAAGGAGATCGCCACCGCCCGCGAGCACGGCGACCTGCGCGAAAACGCCGAGTATCACGCGGCGAAAGAGAAGCAGGGCTTCATCGAGGGACGCATCGCCCTCATCGAGGACGCGCTCGCGCGGGGCGAAGTGATCCCGGCGTCTCGCGTGGCCGGCGACAAGATCGCGTTCGGCGCCTACGTGACGCTGTCGAACACCAACACCGGCGACGAGGTGAAGTATCAGCTCGTCGGTCCCATGGAAGCAGACATCGACCACGGCCGCGTATCTGTTTCCTCGCCGATCGGCAAAGCGATGATCGGCAAGGAGGTCGGCGACGAGATCAAGCTCGTTACGCCGAACGGCACCCGCGTGTACGAGGTGCTCGCCTTGGCGTTCAACGACTGAGAAGCAGCGACGCCAACAGGGCGCGAGGCGCTCGGAGCGCACCCATGGACCTGCAGGACCTGCCCGTCGCCGAGGTGAAGCACGTGGGGCTGCAAGCCGCTGCGATCCTCCGCGGACGATCGGTTCACACCGCAGGTGACCTCCTTGCGCGGGCGCCGCGGAGATATCTGGATCTTCGCGCGGCCGACGACTGGCAGCTGGTCAACGAGCGAGTCACCGGGGCCACCGTCGCGCTTCTGGGCACCGTCGTAGACACGCGGCGAATCGGCCCGCTGCGCGGCGGAGGCGTCTCGCTGCTGCTCCGACAGCCCGACGGAAGAGGCGTTTTGCGCGTGGTGTTCTTCCATGCGCCGCCTGGGATGGCCGCGCGCACTCCGCTCGGCGCCAGGATTCGCGTGATCGGCTCGCTCAGAGAAGGCCGCGGCGAGCTCGAGCTGCACCAGCCTCGCGTGCTCGCGCCAGACGCGAAATTCGCGCCGATCGAGGCGGTGTATGGCGGCGTATCGACGCTCGCGCCCGCGACGATCGCGAGGATCGTACAGTCGGCGCTCGAGCGCGTCGACGAGTGGGCGGACCCTGTACCCGTCGAGCTCGCGCGCGCGATGAAGCTCCGCTCGTCGCAAGACTCGCTGCGAACGATTCATCGGCCTCCGTCGAACATCGCAGTCGATCAGCTCATCGCCCTCCAGCGAGGAACGTCCTGGGCGCACCAGCGACTCGCGTTCGAAGAGCTTCTCGCGGCGTCGGTCGCGCTCGAGCGCGCGCGCAAACACGCGGGCCACGCGCACCCGATCCCGTTCGACCTCAGCGTCGGACCGCACATCGCAAAGCGCCTCGGGTTCGAGCTCACTCCGTCGCAAGCCGAGGCGATCGACGCGATCCTGCGCTCGATGACGATCGACCAGCCCATGCGTCGTTTGCTCGTCGGCGACGTCGGCTCGGGCAAGACCCTCGTCGCTGCTGCCGCCTCGCTCGCGACGCTTCGCGCAGGGCGATCGGTCGCCTGGCTCGTTCCAACATCGATCGTGGCAGAACAACACGCCAACACCCTCGCGCGGGCGCTCGGCGGCGAGGGTGCGCCGATCGCAGTGCTCCTCGGATCGACTCCCAAACGCGCGCGAACCGCGGCTCGCAAAGCCATCGCGCGCGGGCAAATTCGGCTCGTAGTAGGGACGCACGCGCTGCTCGAAGAAGACTCGCTCCCGCCGGACCTCGGCCTCGCTGTGATCGACGAGCAACATCGATTCGGCGTCGCGCAACGAATGGCGATGGTGAAGGATCGCTCAGCGCACATGCTGGTTGTGTCGGCGACGCCGATTCCCAGGACGCTCGCGCTCGCGCAGTACGGCGACCTCGACGTCGTCACGATGCAGAAGGGACCGTCTTCGAGGCAGCCCATCACCTCGCGCGTAATCGAGCCGGGCGACCACGCGTTCATCGCGAACACCATCCGCCGCGCCCTCGAGGCGAACGAAGGGCGCGGGCGTGTGTTCGTCGTCGTGCCGAGGATCGAGGCCGACGACGCGAGCGCGGTGACCATCGCGGAGGCGGACGCGATGTTGTCCAAGCATTTTCCACGCGATCGCATCGTCGTCCTGCACGGTCAGCTCGGCGCGGACGCTCAGCGCGAGGCGCTTCACGCCTTTCGATCGGGCTCCCATCCGATCCTGCTGGGAACGTCCGTGATCGAGGTCGGTCTCGACGTCCCCGACGCGAACCTGATCGTGATCCTCGGCGCCGAACACTTTGGCATCGCGCAACTCCATCAGCTCAGGGGGCGCGTCGGCCGCGGAGGCCAGCGGGCAGGGTGCGTGATGGTCCCCGAGTCATCCGAGCCCGCCGCGCGCGAGCGACTCGACGAGGTCGCCGCCTGCTCCGATGGCTTTGCGCTCGCTGAACGCGACCTCGAACGGCGCGGCGCGGGCGAGTGGTTCGGCGAGGAACAATCAGGACGCGATCGCAGCTTCTGCTTCGCCGACCCGCTTCGCGATCGCGCGCTCGTTCTTCGCGCCGTCGAGGCCGCGCGCGAGCTGCTCGAGCGCGACCCGACGCTCGCGGCGCACCCAGCGCTCGATCGGGCCGCAAAGCGCCTGCTCGCCCGAGGGCAACATCCCACCGCAGAGGACGCTGGGTGACAGACCGCCCCCTTTCTCCTCTCCACGCAGCTCGAGCAGCGCTCGGGGCAGCGGCGTTGCTCGGGCTCGTCGACGCGAGCTTCGCCCTTGGACGAAGCCCAGCTCCGGCCGTCGAGTCAGCGCTCTTCGTCGTCGCTGCGATCGGCGCGCTCGTGGTGGTCATGGTGCCCGCGAGCGCGATCGTCGCGCGGCTCGGGCAGTGGGCGCTCTCGTTGCAGCGACTCGCGCGCGTCGTTCTGGGGCTCGTCGTCGGGGCGGGCGCCGGCGGAGCGCTCGGGCTCGCGGCCTTCTCGGGATCCGCGATGAAGAGCTCGCCGCTTCGGCCCGCGCTCATCGCGGCCACGATCACGGGAGGCGCCGTCGCGGCAGCGCTCATCGCATCTGCGGCTCCTTGGCTTCGAGAGCGAGTCGCGCGGCATCGTGGAGTCTTCGCGCTCGCGCTCGCGCTGGCCGCGGCGGGGCTCGGGTATGCCCACGCAGCGTTGCTCGTTCGGTTGTATCCCGCCCTGCACGCGATCGCCGCGCTGACCGCCACAGCGGCGTTGGTCAGCGCGATCGCGCTTCAGGCTCGCGCACTCGTCGCACGCCAAACGGTCGTCGCGCTCGTCGCGGCGATGATCGTCTCGCTCGGATCTACGGCGGCGCTCCTCGGATCACAACGGGCGAGGGCGAGGGCGCGGCAACACGCCCCGTTTTCGTCGTACGTCGTTCGCGCTGCTTCACGGCTGTTGCCGCGACAGCCCGTCCGAGTCGTGGTCGACGACGATCGCGTCGCGCGCGGCCCGAGCCTCGACCTCGAAGGAGTCGACATCGTCCTCGTCACGGTCGACGCGCTCCGCTGGGATCGCCTCGGGACCTACGGACATCGCGGCGGATTGACGCCAGCGATCGACGCCATGGCAAGGCAAGGAATCGTCGTCGAGCGCGCGTACTGCACGACGCCGCACACGTCGTACTCGCTCGCGTCGCTCATGACGGGAAAGTACTTTCGCGGCGTCAGCGCGCTGGGGCGCCCCGCGACGCCGCACACGACGATCGCCGCAGAGCTTCGCGCGGCCGGATACGCGACGGCGGCGTTCTTTCCGACCGCGGTGTTCGCAGTGGACGCCGATCGAATCGGCGACCTTCGCGCGCGCGGGTTCGGCTTCGAGCACCGCGTCGAGAGCTATCAGGCCGCCGAGCCCCGCGTTCGAGACGCGCTGGCGTGGGTCGACTCGCAGCCACGCGAGAAGCGCACGTTCTTGTGGGTGCATCTGTTCGAGCCACACGAGTCGTACGAAACACACCCAGGCTCTCGCGTCGTCGGCGGGGCCTCTGCACAGAGCCGATACGACGCGGAGGTCGCCGCCGTCGACGACGCGGTTCGCTTACTCGTCGAGGGCTTCGCGCGCAGCGGTCGGCGCGCGGCGTTCTTTCTCACCGCGGACCACGGCGAAGAGTTCGGAGAGCACGGCGGGCGCTTTCACGGCACCACGGTGTACGACGAGCAGATTCGCGTCCCGTTCGTGTTCTCTGTGCCGGGACTCACGCCGCGCCGAGTCCAAGGCCCGATCTCGCACGTCGATCTTTTGCCCACGCTGCTCGCTGGCGTCGGACGAGCGCGTCCTCCGCGGCTTCGCGGTCGCGATTTTGGACCCCTCGCGAACGGAGGACCGCCTGCGCGCTATGTGTTCGCGAGCGTCGCCTCCGAGCGCATGGTGTTCGACGGGCGAAACAAGCTCCTCTGCGACGTCGCCGAGCAGACGTGCGAGCTCTTCGACCTCGCCGCAGATCCTCGCGAACGCAACAACCTCGCCGACGCGCGAGGCGACTTGCTCCAGCGGCTGCGACCCTTGATCGCCGGCTGGGACGCATCGCACGCAGCGTTCGAGCGCGAAGGCACGAGCCTCACCCACGTCGCAGACGACCTGCCGCCGTCCGTCGAGCGCGCGATTCAGGGAGACCGCGCGGCGGCCGCCAGCGCGGCGGCGGCGATCGAACGACTGGACGCCCGAAAGGCGATCCTCGCGGTGCGCGCGCTCGCCGCGCTCGGAGTGCGCGACGAGTCGATCCGCAGCGCCCTCGCGCGCGCAACCACGAGAAACGCTCGCGACCTCTCGCTCGAAGCAGGCGTCGCCCTCACCAGACTCGGAGATCGCCGCGGCATCGGAGCTGCGCGTGACGCTCTGCCCTCGCCACACCTGGCGCTCAGCCGGTCCGCCGCGCTCGGCCTCGCGATCGTCGGTGAACGCGACGGAGCCTCGGTGCTCGCTGCGTGGGCGATCGATCGATCCGCGACCGACTCCGACCGTGACGCTGCGATCGAAGCGCTGCGATCGCTCCGCGATCCGCGATCGTTTTCGACGTGGGTCGATCTGCTCGAAGACCCGCGGCTCGCGCCGGTCGGAGCCGCGGCGCTACGCGAGCTCGGAGACCCGCGAGCGGTCGTGCCGCTCGAGACGCTCACGAGGACGACCCCGTACGCGCTGACGCGCAACGCGTCGCTTCTCGCGCTCGCGACGCTCGGCTCGGCTGCGGCGGGAGAGCTCTTTCGCGACGCGCTCGCGCGCGA
>LNFM01004863.1_pt1 | contig 24137 bp, 14 predicted proteins | sample 596031 | NCBI WGS metagenome assembly LNFM01 (sample SAMN04254537, study PRJNA301005) | activated carbon metagenome | isolation source: dual media filters at the Ann Arbor, Michigan drinking water treatment plant | place: USA: Ann Arbor | reverse complement strand
TCAATTTACGCCCGCGAAAACGCCTGGGCTGGAAGACGCCGTACGAAGTTTATGCAGGGGTGAGCGTTGCACTTATGTGTTGAATTCAGGCTGCTGTATGTCATGGAAAGTGGCGCTTCGGCTGAAATATCCGTGGTCGGCAATGAAGGCCTGGTGGGTATTGCCTTGTTCATGGGTGGCGAGAGCACGCCTAGCCGTGCCGTTGTGCAAAGCGGCGGGCATGCCTACCGATTGCCGGGGCCGCTGCTCAAGGACGAGTTCAGCCGGCACGGTGAATTGCTGCAATTGATGTTGCGTTACACCCAGGCGCTTATCACCCAGATGGCGCAAACGGCGGTGTGCAACCGTCACCACTCGATCGATCAGCAGTTATGCCGCTGGCTGCTCCTGTCGCTGGACCGCCTGCCCAGTAACAAGCTGACCATGACCCAGGAGTTGATCGCCAACATGCTGGGGGTGCGCCGCGAAGGCGTCACCGAAGCGGCCGGTAAGTTGCAGCGCCACGGTGTGATCGAGTACAGCCGTGGCCACATCACGGTACGGGACCGGCAAAAGCTCGAAGAGCTGAGCTGTGAGTGCTACGCCGTGGTCAAAAAAGAAACCGACCGCCTGCTGCCCTATGTGCCCATCAGCTAGGGCCACCCGCCTGAAATCGCGCGCAAACAGCCCAAGTCATCCTGCACAGCGTGTCCTAGCGAACAGATTATCTCTGCGCATACGCGCAAGCTGAGCACGCGGGGCTGCCAGGCACCCTTCCCGCCCCCTCACCGGACATGGCTCTGTGCTGCAGGATGCTTTTATGCGTGCAGCTTCGTCTGAGCACATTGTTAACCGCCTACTCGATACCCTGCCGCGTATTGAATACCAGCGTGTCATGGCCCACTGCGAACCCGTGGACTTAACGGCCGGCCATGTACTGTGCGAGCCGGGGCAGACGTTCCGTTACCTGTACTTCCCGCTGCGCAGCTTTATTTCGCTGGTTTCCACCCTTGGCCCGCACCGGCATCTGGAACTGGCACTGCTTGGCAACGAGGGCATGCTGGGCGCCACCCAGGCGTTGGGCGTCAACGTGGCGCCCAACCGCGCCGTGGTTCAGGGTGGTGGCAGTGCCTTGCGTATCAGCGCCTGGCGCCTGCGCCAGGTTTTGCGGCAGAGCCCGCAGCTCACACGCACGCTCAAACGTTACCTGTATGTACTGATGGTTCAACTTGGCCAGAGCGTGGCCTGCAGCCATTTTCACGAGGTTGAGCCGCGCTTGGCGCGCTGCCTGCTGTCCAGCCAGGACCGTGCGCACAGCAGTCACCTGTACCTGACCCACGAATGCCTGGCGAAACTACTGGGGGTTCGCCGCAGTGGCGTCACCACCGCGGCGGGCGCGCTGCAGCTGCGCAAGCTCATCCATTACAGCCGTGGGCAAATCACCATTGTCGACCGCAAGGGGCTGGAAGGTGCGTCTTGTGAGTGCTACGGCGCCATGAATGACACCTACTCACGGCTAATCGCCACCCCACGTCAGGCCAGGCACAGAGGCTAAACCCGTCAACCGGCGCCGAATGGCGTCGCGAAGAACCGCTGGGCGAAGACCTCGCCGCAGACGCCCCGGCTGAACAAATACCCTTGCCCTTCATCACAGTTCTCGCGCGTGAGGAACACCAGTTGTGCCTGGTTCTCCACGCCTTCAGCCACCATTTTGTACTGCAGGCTGCTGCCCATGGCGATCATCGCCCGGGCGATGAGGCCGCTGGTGGCGCTGATGGCATGCACAAATGATTTATCGATCTTCAGCACATCGATGGGGAATTGCATCAGCGAATTCAAACTTGAATAACCGGTGCCAAAGTCGTCTACCGCCAATTGCACACCGATCGCCTTGAGCTGCTGCAAAATAACCCGGCTGATAGCGGCGTCCTGCATCAACACGCTTTCGGTCATTTCCAGCTGTAAGCAGCTCGGCTCGAGATTACTTTCCTCAAGAATGGCTTGTACCTCGGCCGCAAAGTCGGGGTGGCGAAATTCCAGTGCAGAGATATTCACTCCGATGCATGTTAGCGGCAAACCCTGTACCTGCCACAATCGTGTTTGCCGGCAGGCTTCACGTAATACCCAGCGGCCAATGGGGATAATTAGCCCGCACTCCTCGGCAACGGCGACAAATCGCTCCGGTAACGTCAGCCCCCACGTCGGGTGCTGCCAACGCAGCAGCGCCTCAGCGCCAGTAATGGCGCCGGTGACCAGGTTGAATTTGGGCTGATAATCCAGCACAAATTCATGGTGCTCCAGGGCCTGCCATAAACCGCTTTCAATCATCTGCCGCTCGATGGCGCGTACGTTCATGGCGTGTTTGAAAAACTGGTAGTTATTTCGACCCGCGCCTTTGGCGTGGTACATGGCCATGTCGGCATTCTTCAGCAGTGCGTCAGCGGTGTCGGCGTCGTTGGGGTACACGCTGATGCCGATGCTGCAGGTGACGCGTAATTGTTGCTTGCCGATGACGAACGGCTCGGCCAGGGCATGGATGATTTTTTGCGCGGTGAGGCTGGCGTCCTGCATATCACGGCCTTCCGCCAACAGGACGACAAACTCGTCACCGCCATTGCGGCTGACCGTGTCGGAGCTGCGTACACAGGCCGATAGGCGCTCGGCGACCGTTTGCAGCATCTGGTCACCGGTTGCGTGCCCCAGGGAGTCATTGATGTATTTGAAGTGGTCCAGGTCGAGAAACATCAGCGCAATCGAATTGCCACTGCGCTCGGCCAGGCTGATGGCTTGGGCAATGCGGTCGTTGAGCAGCACCCGGTTGGGTAACTGCGTCAAAAAGTCATGCTGGGCCAGGTAAGCCATGCGCATGGCCATGCTGCGGGTTTCGCTGACATCGTGGAAAACGATCACCGCACCGCAGTTGAGCCCGTTAAGGTCGACGATTGGCGACGAGGAGTCTTCAACCGCCACGTGGGTGCCGTCGCGGCGTACCAGCAAGGTGCCTGCAAGCATGGCCTGCGGCTCGCCGTCGCGCAGTACACGCTCTATCGGGTTGATGGCCGGCTCGCCCGTTTGCCCATCGATCAGCTGCATGACACGGTCGATAGGCTGGCCGCGCGCCTCACTGCGCAGCCAGCCGGTCATCTGCTCGGCGGCCGCATTCAAGTAATCGACGGTGCCCAGCATGTCCGTACCAATCACCGCATCACTGATCGAATTGAGCATGATCTCGGCGCGCGCCCGCTCAAGAAACAGGGTCGCCTCGGCACTTTTACGCTGGATGATGTGGCCCAGTGACTGCGCCACCAGGTAATTGGCCGTCAGACCCTTGAGCAAATAGCCTTGCGCGCCGAGGGTCAGGGTTTGCAGCGCCAGGATTTTATCTTCAGGTACGCACAGGGTCATGATGGGAATATGCACGGCAGCCGCATAGACCTGCCTGAAGGTCGCAAGCCCCTGGCTGTCGGGGAGTGTCAGATCAAGCATCACCGCATCGATACCGCGCCCCTGCAAGCGCGTAAGCGCCGCCGCTAACGAGCTGACCGTTTCACTCACAAAAGGCCCGTCAGCCGCCTCCATGAGCATGTCTTGCAAGCGCCCACAGTCATCCGTATCCGCTGTAACGATCAACACCCGATGCACCATGGCACCCTCCATTCTGTCCCTGAAAGTAATTGCCAGTGCACGCTCAACGTGATCACGACCTGACCGGACATCCGTTACGCCCGTTCACGGCTCGGATACGCCCAGAAAAATGACGAAGCTTCTAGGCCGAACACTAATCATTCGCCTAAGACGCCGTCTGTACGTTGACGCACAGACATAGGCCGCTCGCCTGCGGCTTTAAAGCCGTGCTCACCATCGCCGCCAACCACGTTTAACCGCCTGGTTACGCGCCCGCCCTTGCAGGCTATGTGCGTTATGGAACAGACCGCGAAGCCGTGATCGCGCACGCTGGTTCCCAGCCAAACCTGAGCTTTCCCTGTGCTGCCTGCGTGCCGACCGAGCGCGCCGAAACACAACGGCGCGCCTCCACATTCCGTTACCTCGCCGCCAGCTGTGCTGGTCAAGGACACCATGCCCGGCCTATTGATCCGTCTGCTGTCGCGCTTGCGCCGCTCAACGCCGAAGTTCGTTTACGAGCCCGCTCTGCGCGCCGAGTTGTTCAGTGCCGAGCAGATGGCGGGCCATGGCCATCAGCTGGCCCGGCAGCACCAGCTCAGTAACAGCGCCAAACCGGGCCGGCTGCTGGAGCGCCTGGGCGACAACGAAGCGTTGCTGGCGCGCAGTTGCACCTTGCTTGGCGAGGTGCCGCTGGCCACACGTCGTGCGACCCCGGCGGCAGAGTGGTTGCTGGACAACTTCTACCTGATCGAGGAGCAGATCCGCACCGCGCGCAAGCACCTGCCCAAAGGCTACAGCCGCGAACTGCCGCGCCTCGCGAATGGGCCATCGAGCGGCCTGCCACGGGTGTACGACATTGCGCTGGAAACCATCTCCCATGGCGATGGCCGGGTCGACACCGACAGCCTGAGCCGCTTTGTCGCGGCCTACCAAACCGTGATGCCACTGACCCTGGGTGAGCTGTGGGCGATCCCCATCATGCTGCGCCTGGCGCTGATCGAAAACCTGCGCCGCGTGGCCTCACAGGTCATGGCCAACTGGGACGACCGCAACCTGGCCAACGACTGGGCAGACCGGATCAGCGAAACGGCCGAGCAAGACGCCAAGAGTGTGGTACTGCGCGTCGCCGACATGGCCCACTCGCAGCCGCCGATGAGCAGCTCCTTTGTCGCCGAGCTTGCCCGGCGCCTGCAGGGGCAGAGCGCTGCCCTCAGCCTGCCGCTGAACTGGATCGAACAGGTGCTCGGCGAGAGCGGCCAGAGCATCGAGCGCCTGGTGCAACTGGACACCCAGCAACAGGCGGCCGACCAGGTCTCGATCAGCAACAGCATCAACAGCCTGCGCCTGCTGTCTGCCAGTAACTGGCGCAGCTTTGTCGAGAGCATGAGCCGTGTCGAGCAGGTGCTCAACGAAGACCCGGCGGCGGTCTACGCAACCATGGATTTCGCCACCCGCGACCTCTACCGCCACCAGGTCGAGCGCCTGGCGCAAAACTGCCCCCATAGTGAGGAAGCCGTTGCCCGCGCAGCCATTGAGCTGGCCGCCGCCAGTGAAGGGCTTGCCGCGCACGTCGGTTTCTACCTGCAAGGTGCAGGGCTGACCACGCTCGAGCGACACCTGACTGCGCGTGTGCCCATCGCCGACGCCTGGCAGCGCTTGCTACGCCGCGCGCCGCTGACCTTCTTCCTGGCGCCCGCGTTGACGATCAACGTGCTGCTTGCCTGGCCGTTTCTCACCCTGGCACGCCAGGCGGGCCTGAGTGACACCCTGCTGGCCCTGCTCTGCATGCCCGTTCTGGTGATGACCAGCTGCCTGGCCCTGGGTTTGATCAACTGGCTGGTGACCCTGACGGTGACGCCCGACACCCTGCCGCGCCTGGACTACAGCGCGGGCATCCCCGACCCGGCGCGCACCCTGGTGGTCATCCCCACGCTGATTGGCAATGCCCAGGACATCGAGGAACTGGTCGAAGGCCTGGAGGTGCGCTTTCTCGCCAACCGCGATGCCAACCTGTATTTCGCCCTGCTCACCGATTTTATGGACGCGCCCAGCGAAACCCTGGAACAGGACGCCGCCTTGCTGCAGCTCGCGCGTGAGCGCATCAGCGCACTCAACAGCAAATACCCGCCGGTCGCGGCCGCACGCTTCTACTTGCTGCACCGCCCCCGGCGCTGGAGCCGTGCGGAAGGCGTATGGATGGGCCATGAACGCAAGCGCGGCAAACTCGCAGCGCTCAACGCCTTGCTGCGCGGGCACGGCCAGGAGCAGTTCAGCCTGATTGTCGGCGCCATCATCACCCTGCCACGGGTGAACTACGTCATCACCCTGGACACCGACACCCAACTGCCCCGCGATGTCGCACGGCAACTGGTCGGCGCCCTCGCCCACCCGCTCAACCAGGCCGTCTTCGACCCCAACAAACGCTGTATCAGCAGCGGTTATGCGATTCTGCAGCCACGTATTGGCATCAGCCTGCCGAGCAGCGCACGCTCGCCCTATGCGCAGCTGTTTGGCAGCGACGCCGGCATCGACCCCTATACCCGCGCTGTCTCAGACGTGTATCAGGACCTGTTCCAGCACGGCTCGTTCATTGGCAAAGGCATCTACGCGGTGGATGCCTTCGAACAGGCGCTTGATGGCTGTTTCCCGGATAACCGCATCCTCAGCCATGACCTGATCGAGGGCTGCTATGCCCGCTCCGGCCTGCTCAGCGATGTGCAGCTGTACGAGGAACACCCGGCCCGCTACAGCGCCGATTGCAAGCGCCGGCACCGCTGGATACGCGGTGACTGGCAGTTGCTGCCCTGGCTGCTGCCGTGGACGCCAAAACCGCAAGGCGGTCTGGAGCGCAACCGGCTGAACGCCCTGGCGCGCTGGAAAATCCTCGACAACCTGCGCCGCAGCCTGGAGCCAACGGCCTTTCTGGTCATGTTGCTGTGGGGCTGGTTCGCTATCGATCAGGCCCTGGTGTGGACCCTTGCCGTGCTCGCCCTGGTCATCACCCAACCGCTGCTGGCAGTGATTTTGGCGCTGCTGCGCAAACCCCACGACCTCACACTCAGGCAACACCTGCTGGTGACCCTGCGGGTGGCCATGCTCTCGTTCAGCCGTGCCCTGCTGGTACTTGTCTGGCTACCCTTCGAGGCCCTGCTCAGCCTCGACGCCATCGGCCGCAGCCTGTGGCGCATGCTGGTCAGCCAGAAACGCCTGCTGCAATGGAGCCCATCACGGGACGTCGAGCGCAGCAGCCGCAACCACCTGCCGGGGATGTACCGGCTGATGTGGGTTGCGCCCATGACCGCGATTATCTGCGCAGCGCTGCTGACGGCCACGCCCGCAGCGTTAGCGGTGGCCAGCCCGTTGTTGTTGCTCTGGCTCGGCGGCCCGGCTATCGCCTGGTGGCTGAGCCGCGCGCGCGTGCGCCAGGCGTTTGCCCCGTCCAGCGATGACCTGCGTTTTCTGCGCAGCCTGGCGCGCAAGACCTGGGCCTTCTTCGATCAGCACGTCGGCCCCCTGGATAACTGGCTGCCGCCGGACAATATTCAGGAGCAACCCAGCCTGATCATCGCCCACCGCACCTCGCCGACCAACATGGGCATGGCGCTGCTCTCCCATTTGGCGGCCTATGACTTCGGCTACCTCAGCGCCGGCCGCTTGCTCGCGCGCCTGGATCTCTCACTCGCCAGCATGGCCAGCCTGGAACGCCACCGGGGGCACTTTTTCAACTGGTACGACACCCAGACCCTCAAACCGCTGAACCCGCATTACGTGTCGACGGTCGACAGCGGCAACCTCGCCGGCCTGCTGCTGACCCTGCGTCCGGGCCTGCTCGAGCTGGTCGAGCGGCCACTGCTCAACCCACAGTTGTTCGAGGGCCTTGGTGACACCTTCGCCTTGCTGCGCGAGGCCAGCACCAACGAGGGCCTCAATGACCAGACGTTAGCGCCTTTGCAGCGCGCGCTGGATGAGGTGCAGGCAGCCGCACCGCACAGCCTGACTTTGACGGTTCAGCATTTACAGGGCCTGCACGAGCAGGCCCAACAACTGCGGCTGATCCTGCACGCCGGCACCCATGGCGAAGCCGAGCGCTGGCTGCAGGCGCTGATCGCCCACTGCGCCGACCTGCACGATGACCTCAGCCTGTTCTGCCTACCGGAGCGGGATGCAGTCGAGCAGCCTGCATACACCAGCCTGCAGCACATCGCCAAGCTGGACAGCCAGCAATGGCCCGCCGCGAGCCAAGCGCAGGTGCTGCAGGTACAGCACCGCGCCAGTGAACGCATCGCCTGCGCTGAGCGCTTGGCAGAGCAGGCCGCCCGCCTGGCGCAGATGGACTTTGAGTTTCTCTACGATCGCCAGCGCGACCTGTTCAGCATCGGCTACACCACCGAGGAAAACCGCCTAGATAGCGCCTGTTACGACCTGCTGGCGTCCGAGGCGCGGCTGACCAACTTTGTGGTGATCGCCCAGGGGCTGCTGCCTCAGGAAGGCTGGTTCAGCCTGGGTCGCCTGCTCACCAGCAACCGTGGTGTGCCTGTGCTGTTGTCGTGGTCCGGCTCGATGTTCGAGTACCTGATGCCCATGCTGGTCATGCCGAATTATGTCGACACACTGCTGGACCAGACCTGCCGCGCCGCCGTGGCCCGGCAGATCGAATACGGCAACCAGCTGGGCCTGCCCTGGGGCGTCTCCGAGTCCGGTTACAACACCCAGGATGCCCACTTCAACTACCAGTACCGCGCCTTCGGCGTACCGGGGCTGGGCCTTAAACGTGGGCTCGGCGAAGACATTGTGATTGCGCCCTACGCCTCGGCCCTGGCCTTGATGGTCGAGCCACAAGCCGCCTGCAAGAACCTGCGGCGCCTGGCGGAGCTGGGCCTGGCGGGAACCTACGGCCTGTATGAAGCGATCGACTTTACCCCGGCGCGCCTGCCCCGCGGGCAGAGTTCGGCGGTGGTGCATTCGTTTATGGCCCACCACCAGGGCATGAGCCTGCTGGCACTGACCTACGTCCTGCTGGACCGGCCGATGCAACGCCGTTTCGAGTCCGACCCGCAGTTCCAGGCCACCGCCCTGCTGCTGCAAGAGCGCATCCCGAAAACCGCTGCGCAGTACCTGCATGCGACCCACTCGCCCACGGCCGATGCCGCGGCCCGTATGACCGAAACCAAACTGCGGGTGTTCGCCGACCCCAGCAGGCGCCGCCCCGCAGTGCAGTTGCTGTCCAACGGCCATTATCACGTCATGCTCAGCAGTGCCGGCGGTGGCTACAGCCGCTGCAACGGCATGGCCGTGACACGCTGGCGTGAAGACATCAGCCGCGATAACTGGGGCATGTTCTGCTACCTGCGCGATGTCAGCAGTGGCGACTATTGGTCCGCTGCCTACCAGCCGACGCTGCGCCGCACCGCCGGCTACGAGGCGATATTCACCGATGCCCGGGCCGAGTTCCGGGTGCGCGAACGTGACTTCGATGCCCATACCGAGATCGTCGTCTCCCCCGAAGACGATATCGAACTGCGCCGCCTGCACCTCACTAACCGCGCCCGCGTCAGGCGCACCCTGGAGCTCACAAGCTACGCCGAAGTGGTGCTCGCCCCGGCGATTGCCGACGCCATGCACCCAGCCTTCAGCAAGCTGTTCGTGCAGACCGAACTGTTGCCCGAACTGCAGGCGATTCTCTGTTCACGGCGGCCACGCTCCAGCGAGGAAAACGTGCCCTGGATGTGCCACCTGCTGGCTGCCCACGGCGTGGATATCGACGCGATTTCCTACGAGACCGACCGCGCCCAGTTCATCGGTCGCGGCCGCAGCGCGGCCAACCCGGCCGCGCTGGATGCCGAGGTGGAACAGCTCTCGGGCAGTGCCGGCTCGGTGCTCGACCCGATCGTCGCGATCCGTTGCCGGATATCCCTCGACCCCGGCCAGACCGCGGTCATCGACCTGGTCAGCGGCGTCAGCGAGAGCCGCGCAGGCTGCCTGCAACTGATCGCCAAATACCGTGACAGGCACCTAGCCGATCGCGTCTTCGGCCTGGCCTGGACCCACAGCCAGGTGCTCCTGCGTCAGCTCAACGCCTCGTTGGCCGATGCACGCCTGTTCGAGCAAATGGCCGCCTCGATCCTCTACGCCAATGCCTCGCTGCGCGGCGATTCCAACGCGATGAGCAGCAACCAGCGCAACCAGTCGGGCCTCTGGGGCCAGGCCATTTCCGGCGACCTGCCCATCGTGCTGCTGCAGATTGCCGACCCGGCGAATATCGACCTGGTGCGCCAACTGGTGCAGGCCCACGCCTACTGGCGGCAAAAAGGCCTGGCCCTGGACCTGGTGATCTGGAACGAAGACCAGGTGGGCTATCGCCAGCAACTGCAGGACCTGATCATGGCGCTGGTCACCTCCGGCAGCGAAGCCCATCTGGTCGATCGGCCTGGCGGCATCTTCGTGCGCCCGGCCCAGCAGCTGTCCAGCGAAGACCGTCTGCTGATGCTCGCCGTGGCCCGCCTGGTGCTCAGTGACCAGCACGGCAGCCTCGCCGAGCAGGTGCACCGGCGCAGCAGCGAACCGGCGCTGCCACGCTTCGACGCCAGCCAGATGCGCACACCACACAGGCTGCCGGCCCCTGCGCCGATCAGCGACCCCGGCCTGCAACTGGGCAACGCCTACGGCGGTTTCAGCGCCGACGGCCGCGAGTACGTCATGCACTTGGCCCAAGGCGTCAGCACCCCAGCGCCCTGGAGCAACGTGCTGGCCAACCCGGATTTCGGCACGGTGATCAGCGAAAGCGGCGGCGCCTACACCTGGAGCGAGAACGCCCATGAGTACCGCCTGACACCCTGGCACAACGACCCTGTGGGCGACGCCAGCGACGAGGCCTTTTACCTGCGCGACGACGACAGCGGCCACTACTGGTCACCCACCCCGCTGCCGCGCCCCGGCACGGGCAGCTACACCACACGCCACGGTTTCGGCTACAGCGTGTTCGAGCACGACGAAGACGGTATCCACAGCGAACTCTGGGTGTATGTCGCCCTGGATGCCTCGATCAAATTCTCCCATTTGAAGGTACGCAACCGCTCGGGGCGCGAGCGGCGCCTGTCCGCCACCGGCTATGTGGCCTGGGTGCTGGGTGATGTGCGCGAAAAATCCGCCATGCACATCGTTACCGAGCAAGACCCGAGCAGCGGCGTGCTGCTGGCACGCAATGCCTACTCCATCGACTTTCCAGGGCGGGTGGCATTCTTTGATGTCGACGCGACAACGCGCACCTTCACCGCTGACCGCAGCGAGTTTCTCGGCCGTAACGGCAACCTCAATGCCCCGGCCGCAATGGCCAAGCCGCACTTGTCCGGGCGCACCGGTGGCGGTCTTGACCCCTGCGCAGCGATTCAGGTCGCCTTCGATCTGGCCGATGGCGAAACCCGCGAGGTCATCTTTCGCCTCGGCGCCGCCCGCGATGCGGCCGCCGCCCGGCACTTGGCGCACACCTATCGCAGCCCCCGTGCCGCCGCGTGTGTGCTCAAGACCGTGCGCCGCTATTGGTGCACGACGCTGGGTGCGGTCCAGATAAACACCCCTGACCCGGCCATCGACGTGCTGGCCAACGGCTGGCTGATGTACCAGATCATCGCCAGCCGCTTTTGGGCGCGCAGCGGCTATTACCAGTCGGGCGGCGCCTATGGTTTTCGCGACCAACTGCAAGACAGCATGGCCATGCTGCACGCCTCCCCGACGGCCAGTCGCAAGCATTTGCTGCTGTGCGCGGCCCATCAATTTATCGAGGGCGATGTGCAGCATTGGTGGCACCCGCCGCTGGACCGCGGAGTCCGCACGGGCTGCTCGGACGACTACCTGTGGCTGGCGCTGGCCACCAGCCGCTATGTGCGCCTTACCGGTGACTACGAGGTGCTCGATGAGCCGGTGCACTACATCGAAGGTCGCTCGCTGGCGGCAGGCGAAGAGTCCTATTTCGATCAGCCGCGCCCGTCGGCGCAACAGGAAAGTCTGTACCAGCACTGCGTCCGCGCCCTCGAGCACGGCATGGCGCGCGGCGTCCACGGCCTGCCGCTGATTGGCTTTGGCGACTGGAACGACGGCATGAACCGCGTCGGTGAGCGTGGCCAGGGCGAAAGCGTGTGGCTGGGCTTCTTCCTCTACGAGGTGCTGCAGCAGTTCGCCGAGACCGCGCACAACTGCGGCGACGCCACCTTTGCCGAGCGCTGCGTGGCGCACGCCGAAGCGCTGCGCCTCAGCCTGGAGGAACACGGCTGGGACGGCGCCTGGTATCGGCGCGCCTACTTCGATGACGGCACACCGCTGGGCTCGGCACATAACGAGGAGTGCCGCATCGACTCCATCGCCCAGAGCTGGTCAGTGCTGTCCGGCGCCGGCAGCGCGCAACGCCAGCACAGCGCCATGGACGCCCTGGACAAGCACTTGATACGCCGCGAGCTGGGCCTGGTCAAACTGCTTGAGCCACCGTTCGACACAGGCGCACTCGACCCTGGCTACATCAAGGGCTACGTGCCAGGGGTGCGCGAAAACGGCGGCCAGTACACCCATGCCGCCGTGTGGGCGGCGATGGCCTTCGCCCGCCTGGGTGACAGCGCACGGGCGTGGGAGGTGCTCAGCCTGATCAACCCGGTGAACCACGGCGACGCCGAGACCATTGAGCAGTACAAGGTCGAGCCTTATGTGCTCAGCGCCGATGTCTATGGCGTCGCCCCCCATGCTGGGCGTGGCGGCTGGAGCTGGTACACCGGCGCCGCCGGCTGGATGTATCGGCTGATCATCGAGTCGCTACTCGGCGTGCAGCGCAGCGGCTCACACCTGCACCTGCAACCGGTGCTGCCGGCCGACTGGCCCGGTTTCAGTCTTGATTACCGTTTCGGCTCATCGACCTACCACATCGAAGTGATCCAAAGCGCCGACCTAACCCCCTCACTGCACCTGGACGGCGTGCGCGTGCACAGCCCGGCTATTGCCCTGCTGGACGACGGCGCGGAACACCGGATCGAGCTGCTGTGCCGGCCGCTCTAAACACGCACAACCCCATAGTGACTAGGAGACGTCCCATGCCCCGCCCACTCGCTGAGATCATCCGCCACAACTGGCGGCAACTGGCTGGCCCTGCTCGTGTTGTCTGGGACGAACTGACACTGGCTGAGCTGCTCAAATCCGAAGGCGACGCGCAGAAGCTGACGACCCTGGTGCAAGAGCGCTACGCCATGCCGCGCGACGATGCGCACAAACAGGTGATGAGTTTCTTTGAACGGCACCGAAGCGCCTGAGTCTGTACGTCTCAGCCGGTTTATCTAACGCTGCTTATGCCTGTTCAAAGCGGCTCAACCGCCGGCGCAGGTGGCTGTTCTCGGCACGCAATTGTTCCAGCTCATCGAGCAACTGCAGCGCCAGCGCTACGCCTGGCCAATCAATGTGCAGGTCGGCCCGCAGGCGATAGGCGCGCTTGGCAACCGGCAGCGCGTTACTGCCGAAGCGCCAGTGGGCTTGCGTCTGGCCATTGGGCTCGAGAATGCCGTGCTCGACAATCTCCAGCAAAACCCGCTGCGGCAGCTCGGCGCACTGGCAGAACTCATCGATAGTCAGTTGCATGATCAGTTGGCTCATCACGAACTCCAGTGCGCGCGCGGGTTGAAAGCAGCCTGCTCAGCCAACTGCGCCCAGAGCGCACGGGCAGGTTCATCGGCATGAGCGGGGATAACGATCTTGAACAGTGCATACAGGTCACCCGGCTCACCGGCCTTGTTGCGCAGGCCCTTGCCCTTGATCCGCAGGCGTTGCCCCGCTTGCGTGTTGGCCGGTACGCGCAGGTTGATCTTGCCGCTCAGCGTGGGCAGCGTGACCTGGCTGCCCAACGCGGCCTCCCAAGGCGCCAGCGGCACGGTGATGATCAGGTTGTGCCCGTCAACGTCGAACAGCGGGTGGGGCACCAATTGGATCAGCAAATACAGATCGCCATTGGCGCCACCGACTGACCCCGGCGCGCCCTGCCCCTTCAGACGAATGCGCTCACCATGGCTCACCCCGGCGGGGATCTTTACGCTCAAGGTCTTGCTGAGCGCCGGCAAGGGCTGGCCGTCGGGGCTGTATTGCGGCAGCTGAAAAGCAATGGTCTTGGTGTCATCGCTCAAGGTTTCTTCCAGCAGCAGCGGCAACGCCATTTCAATGTCCTGGCCGCGATGCGCACGGCTGTGACCGGCGTCGTGGGCACGGCCCGCGCCTGCAAAAATCGACTCGAAGAAGTCGGAGAACGCTCTGTTGCTATTGTCACCGTTGGAATAACCCGCATTGCCGGGTGGCTGCCAACCCGGTGGCGGTTCAAAGGGGCGGCCATACTCGGCGTGCTTGCGCAGCTCGTCATATTCGGCGCGGGTTTCGGCGCTTTTCAGCACCTCATAGGCTTCGGCGACTTCCTTGAACTGGTTTTCCGCATCCGCCTCCTTGCTGACGTCGGGGTGGTATTTACGCGCCAGTTTGCGGTAAGCCGTTTTCACGGCTTTGTCGTCTGCTCCCGGTTCAAGCCCGAGTACCTTGTAGTAATCCTTGAAGTCCATCGAACCACCTTGGGGGCGTCTACCGAGACGTTTCTGGCACCAGTAAACACGTGAACGCTGCAGCGCGTTTTGTCACGGATCAAGAGCGTTGGCATGAGTTGCTAGGGACAGCGTATTTACCGCTGTCAGGCAGGCGCAGGCCCGCGCGACCTCAACCTATAGTTCCTCGCCACCCCTGTGGCGTCTGTGCGCTCTCCCACTCAAGGCGGGTCACCAAACATGACGCCGCATGTGTGTCTGCAAGCGCACAGACCTGGGATGTCGAGGGTGCTTTGCTAGTGGCTGTGCTTTTTTCGCTCATGTCAGCCCCGGAGCCCGCATGTCGACCCCTCTCGCACCTGACACGCTGCACAACATGGACGCCTGGTGGCGCGCCGCCAATTACCTCTCGGTTGGGCAAATTTACCTGCAGGACAACCCGCTGCTCGAGGTGCCGCTTACCCTGGCACACATCAAGCCGCGCCTGCTTGGCCACTGGGGCACCACGCCCGGGCTGAACATGCTGTATGTCCACCTCAACCGGCTGATCAAGGCGCACGAGCTGGACATGCTGCTGGTTGTCGGCCCTGGCCACGGCGGCCCGGGCATCGTCGCCAACACTTATCTCGAGGGCAGCTACACCGAGCATTACCCAGCGATTGAGCGCGACCGCGCCGGCATGCGGCGGCTGTTCCGCCAGTTCTCATGGCCGGGCGGTATTCCCAGCCATGTGGCACCGGAAACCCCAGGCTCGATCCATGAAGGCGGCGAACTGGGCTACTCCCTGGCCCATGCCTACGGCGCAGCATTCGATAACCCCGGCCTGATTGTGGCCTGCATCATTGGCGATGGTGAAGCCGAAACCGGGCCCTTGGCGGCCAGTTGGGACTCGAACAAGTTCCTCAATCCCGCACGCGACGGCGCGGCGCTGCCGATCCTGCACCTCAATGGCTACAAGATCGCCAACCCAACCGTGCTGGCGCGCATAAGTCGCAGCGCACTGTGCGAGCGTATGCACGCCTTCGGCTACGCGCCTTACCTGGTTCAGGGCGATGAGCCGATGCAGGTGCAGCAAAGCCTGGCCAACGCCATGGACAAGGCGCTAGCAGAGATCAAGCGAATACAGGCCGAGGCCCGCGTGCCGAACGCGCAGACCTCGCCGGCGCTGCCACGCTGGCCCATGATAATCCTCGATACACCCAAGGGCTGGACCGGGCCTAAGACCGTGAACGGCCTGCCGGTCGAAGGCACTTGGCGCGCCCACCAGGTGCCGATCAGTTCATTCAGCAAGGCCGAGCACGTCGCGCAACTGGAGGCGTGGCTACAGAGTTACCGACCGCACGAGCTGTTCGACGAGGCCGGCAAGTTTCGCCAAGCGTTCGCCTCACTAGCTCCCACGGGCCGGCGCCGTATGGGCTTCAACCCCCACGCCAACGGTGGTCAGTTGCTTAAGCCACTGCTGCTGCCGCGTCTGCACGAGCATGCGCTCGCCGTGCAGGTCCCCGGAAGCATCGAGGGCGAAGCCACGCGGGTGCTGGGGGGCTTTCTGCGGGAGGTGATGCGCCTGAATCTGGCCAGTACCAACTTCCGCCTCTTCGGCCCGGACGAAACCGCATCGAACCGGCTAGACCCGGTCTACGCCGTGTCCGGCAAAGCCTGGATGGCCGAGACAGTCGAGTACGACACTAATCTCAGCGCCGACGGCCGGGTGATGGAAATTCTCAGCGAGCACCTTTGCGAAGGCTGGCTAGAAGGCTACCTGCTGACCGGGCGCCACGGTCTGTTCTCATGCTACGAGGCGTTCATTCATATCATCGACTCGATGTTCAACCAGCACGCCAAGTGGTTGAAGGTCAGCCGCAAGATCCCCTGGCGTGCGCCCATCGCCTCACTGAATATCCTGCTCACCTCCCATGTCTGGCGCCAGGACCACAACGGCTTGTCGCATCAGGACCCAGGCTTCATGGACCATGTGGCCAACAAGTCGGCGGACGTGGTGCGCATCTACCTGCCGCCCGATGCCAACTGCCTGCTCTCGGTGGCCGACCACTGCCTGCGCAGCCGCCACTACGTCAACGTCATCATCGCCGGCAAGCAACCGGCATGGCAGTGGCTGGACATAGACGCCGCCGCGCGCCACTGCAGCGCGGGCGCCAGCGAGTGGACCTGGGCGAGCAGCGAAGACAACAACAGTGATCAAGGGCCAGATGTGGTGATGGCCTGTGCTGGCGACGTGCCCACGCTGGAGACCCTGGCCGCTGTGATGTTGCTGCGCGACGATGTGCCGGGCATCCGCATCCGGGTGGTCAACGTCGTCGACCTGATGGCCCTGCAAGCGCAGTCGGAACACCCCCACGGCCTCAGCGAGCGCGACTTCGATGCGCTGTTCACCGTCGATCGCCCAGTGATCTTCGCCTTCCACGGCTACCCGTCACTGGTCCACCGCCTGACCTACCGCCGGCGTAACCACGGCAACATCCACGTGCGCGGCTTCAAGGAAGAAGGCACCACCACCACGCCGTTCGACATGGTGGTGCTGAACAACCTGGACCGCTACCAGTTGGCGCTGGACGCGGTACTGCGCATTCCTCGCCTCGCCGCTGACATTGAGCAGGCCACGGCCCGCTACTGGACCCGCATCGAGCGCCACAAGCTGTACATTGCTGAACACGGCGACGACCTGCCCGAGGTGCGCGATTGGCGCTGGCAAGGCCTAACGCCCAGCGGCTAAGTAGAGGCTGAGTCGTTTACCGCCGAGGCGGTTCGCTGGGACGCAGCGGATAAAGCGCGAGGGGAAATCCTCAAGGCCGTTGCGTCCTGCCCTTAACCCTGCACCTGCGCGCGCTCGTACCAGCCCTTGCTGGTATTGACCATGCGCACCAGCCAGAGCATCACCGGCACCTCGATCAGCACGCCGACCACCGTGGCCAGCGCGGCGCCGGAATTGAAGCCATACAGCACAATGGCCACCGCGACGGCCAGCTCGAAGAAATTAGACGCGCCGATCATCGCGGCAGGCCCGGCGATGTCATGACGCACCTTGAGTTGTCGGCACATCCAGTAACCCAGCGCGGCGATAAACAGGGTTTGCAGTAGGATCGGCACGGCCAACATGGCGATGATCAGCGGCTGTGCGACGATGGTCTGGCCCTGGAAGGAGAACAGCAGCACCAGGGTCGCCAGCAGGGCGAGGATGGAAAACGGGCCGATACGCGCCAGTACCCCTTGCAGCGCGGCATCACCCCGGCGTAACAGGCGTGCGCGGATAAATTGGGCGATGGACAGGGGGATGACGATATACATCACCACCGACAGCAGCAGGGTGTCCCAGGGTACTGAAATCGACGATACACCGAGCAGCAACGCAACGATGGGGGCGAAGGCAAACACCATCACCAGGTCGTTGATCGCCACTTGAGTCAGGGTGAAGTTGGCGTTGCCCTTACACAGGTTGCTCCAGACAAACACCATGGCCGTGCAGGGCGCGGCGCCAAGCAGAATCAGCCCGGCCACGTAGCTGTCGATCTGTTCGGCCGGTAGCCAATCGGCGAACACATGGCGCAAAAATAGCCAGGCCATAAAGGCCATGGTGAAGGGTTTGATCAGCCAGTTGATGCTCAGGGTCACGCCCAGGCCTGCACGCTGCTGGTAAACCTCGCCAATGGCGCGGAAGTCGATCTTTATCAGCATGGGGATGATCATCACCCAGATCAGCAGGCCGACCGGGATATTCACCTGAGCGATTTCCAGCGCACCCAGGGTTTGCGCGGCTTGCGGTGCGTACAGCCCCAACAGGGTGCCGCCGATGATGCAGAGAAAGACCCAAAGTGTCAGGTAGCGCTCGAAAACCCCCAGCGGGGCCCCTGCGGCTTGCTTGCTGATCACGTCACACTGGCTGGACATTGCGGTTTCCTTGCTGCTGAGCGCCGAGTCTAGCGGCGTTCGGGTGGCTTGCTATTGATCTGTATCGCCCTGCAGCGCTTCGCTTATTTCGCTGGCCGTACTGCGCGCCGTGCGGGTAACGCCGATCAGGGTGGCCGAGGCTGCGCCGGTCCATTCGCCATAGCCGACCAGCCACAACCCAGGTTGCTTGCAGGCGCGGGTGCCATCGACGGCGACCTTGCCATCGGCTTCCAGCACATCAAGGCCCTGCATATGATCCAGCGCCGGGCGAAAGCCGGTGCACCAGATCACGGCGTCGACCGATTCGTGGCGACCATCGGGCCATTCCACGCCGTCCGCGGTGAAGCGCTGGAACGGCCGCTCAGCGACCAGCACGCCGCGCTCGCGGGCCTCACGCACCGGCTCGACCATAACGATATCGCCCAGGCCGCCGACCGGCTGGTCGATCACCCGGCCTTCCTGTTGCGCCTTCCAGCGTTCGGTGGCGCGCTCGAACAGCACTCGGCCATCCACGTCATCGGGCAGAAAGGCGGGTGGCTCTGGGGTGATCCACAGGGTCTCGGCGACGGTTGAAACCTCGGCGAGTATCTGCGCTCCGGAATTGCCGCCGCCCACCACCAGCACGCGCTGGCCGGCAAAGTCCTGGGGGCTGCGGTAATGCGCCGAGTGAAGCTGCCGGCCGGCAAACTGCTCACTGCCGGGGTAAACCGGGATAAACGGCTTGCTCCAGGTGCCGGTGGCGCTGACCAGGGCGCGGCAACGCCATTGCTGGGTGCCGGCCTGCACCACGAACAGCTCGCCGTCGCGCGTCACTGAATCGACATGCACCGGCCGCACACTAGGCAATTGATAACGCGCCTCGTACTGGGCGAGGTAGTCGATCACCGCATCGCGGTGCGGGTACCCGGGCGCTGGGTTGGGCATCTGCCATCCGGCGATGGAGCTCCAGGTGGCCGGCGAGAACAGCCGCAGCGAATCCCAACCATGCTGCCAGGCGCCGCCGGGTTGTGCCTGATTATCCAGCAGCAAAAAAGACAACGGGGTACGCCGCAGAAAGTAAGCAGTGGCCAGGGCGGCCTGGCCTGCGCCGATAATCAGCACGTCTACGGTGGCGTGTGCGGTCATGCCTGCGCTCCTTGGTTGATCAGGGGATGACACCGAGATGCCTGCATATACGGTTTACAAGATATACGGATATCAATATATTCGACAAACCGTATTTGCATGATACCTCTCACCATGAATGCCAAAACCCGCGTGCTGTTTATCTGCGTAGCCAATGCCGCCCGCTCGCAAATGGCCGAAGCCTTGCTACGCCACGCCGCGGGCGACGACTACGAAGTCTGCAGCGCCGGCACTCAGCCTGGCGAGGTCGACCCGCGTGCCCGCCTAGCCCTGGAGCAGGTCGGAGTAAGTACCGAAGGCTTGCACAGCAAACCGCTGGAGCAATTCGACGGCCAGCAGTTCGACTACGTCATTACCCTGTGCGACAAGTCGATATTCGAGTGCAGCGCCCTGCCCGGTGCCGGCGAATACATCGCCTGGGACTTCGAGGACCCTGCCAGCAGCAGCCAGGCAGAAGCCTACAGCCAGTGCCTGCAGCAGATTCATGAGCGCATCAAGATGTTCGTGCTGGTCAAAAGCACAGCCGCCCGGCCCATGCAGATGCTCGCTCCGGTGACCCTGTTCAAATGCCTGGCCGACGACACCCGCGCGCGCATGACTCAACTGATCGCACAGGAAGGTGAACTGTGCGTCTGCGAGCTGACCGCCGCCTTGCAGCAGAGCCAACCGAAAATCTCCCGCCACTTGGCTCAGCTGCGCAGCAGCGGCCTGTTGCAGGATCGCCGCGCTGGGCAATGGGTCTACTACCGCCTGCACCCGCAGCTGCCGGCCTGGGTGAATCAGACATTGGCGCAGGTACTGATGGCGGGTGATCCGCAGTTGGCCGAAGACCGGTTACGCCTGCACAGCATGCGTGACCGCCCTGACCGCCCTGACCGCCCGGCGCTGTGCAGCTAAACCCTGAATTGCGGAGATACCATCATGATCACTGAGCTACCGAATATCGATCCTGCGCTGTTGGACATCCCGACCCCGGACAAACTGGCGCAACCGGCCGCAGCACACAAACCGCGCATCCTGCTGCTGTACGGCTCCAACCGCGAGCGTTCTTACAGCCGCTTGCTGACCGAAGAAGCCGCGCGCCTGCTTGAGCAGTTGGGCGCCGAAGCGCAGATCTTCAACCCCAGCGGCCTACCGCAGCCGGACGACGCCTCCGAGGATCACCCCAAGGTGCAGGAGTTGCGCGAGTTGGTGCTGTGGAGCGAGGGCATGGTCTGGTGCTCGCCGGAGCGCCATGGCGCGATGACCGGGGTGTTCAAGTCGCAGATCGACTGGATTCCCCTGAGCATGGGCGCCGTACGCCCGAGCCAGGGCAAGACCCTGGCGCTGATGCAGGTCAGCGGCGGTTCGCAATCGTTCAATGCGCTGAACCAGATGCGCGTGCTGGGCCGCTGGATGCGCATGTTCACCATCCCCAACCAGTCCTCGGTGGCCAAGGCCTTTCTCGAATTCGACGACGCCGGGCGGATGAAACCCTCGGCCTACTACGACCGGGTGGTGGACGTGATGGAGGAACTGGTCAAGTTCACCCTGCTGCTGCGCGGCCAGGCAGATTATTTAGTGGACCGCTACTCCGAGCGCAAGGAATCGGCTGAGCAGCTGAGCACACGCGTCAATCAAACCAACATTTAAGGCGCATACCTATGAGCATCAAAGTAGGCATCAACGGTTTTGGTCGTATCGGTCGTCTTGCACTGCGGGCCGCCTGGGGCTGGCCAGAGTTGGAATTTGTACAGATCAACGATCCGGCAGGCGATGCGGCGACCCACGCCCATTTGCTCAATTTCGACTCGGTACACGGCCGCTGGCAGCATGAGGCGAGCAGCGAGGGCGAGTGGGTGCTGATCGGCGGCAAGCGCATCACCGTCACCGCCAACAAGGCCATTGCCGACACCGACTGGAGCGGCTGCGACCTGGTGATCGAGGCCAGCGGCAAGATGAAAACCGTCGCGGTGCTGCAGGGCTACCTCGACCAAGGCGTCAAGCGCGTAGTGGTGTGCGCGCCAGTCAAGGAAGCCGGGGCGCTGAATATCGTCATGGGCGTCAACCATCAGCTGTTCGACCCGGCGCAGCACCGCATCGTCACTGCCGCCTCCTGCACCACCAACTGCCTGGCCCCGGTGGTCAAGGTGATCCACGAACACCTCGGTATTCGTCACGGTTCGATCACCACCATCCACGACCTGACCAACACCCAGAGCATCCTCGATCAGCCGCATAAAGACCTGCGCCGCGCGCGGGCCAGCGGCATGAGCCTGATCCCCACCAGCACTGGCTCGGCCACGGCCATCGCGGAAATCTTTCCCGAGCTGCGCGGCAAGCTCAATGGCCACGCCGTGCGCGTCCCCCTGGCCAACGCCTCGCTGACCGACTGCGTATTTGAAGTGGCGCGCGCCACCACCGTGGACGAGGTCAACGCCCTGCTCAAGGCCGCGGCTGACGGACCACTCAAGGGCATTCTCGGTTATGAGGAGCGCCCGTTGGTGTCCATCGACTACCGCACCGACCCACGCTCCTCAATCATTGATGCGCTCTCGACCATGGTGGTTAACGGCACCCAGGTGAAGCTTTATGCCTGGTACGACAATGAGTGGGGCTACGCCAACCGCGCGGTGGAGCTGGCAAGGCTGGTCGGTTAACCCGTAGGGTGCGCCGTGCGCACCACCCGTTGCGCCATGGTGCGCACGGCGCACCCTACAGTCCAAGCCACCCTGGCACGCCGTTCACGGGATTACCTTATGCTCGCCACCCTCTCGCCTGCCGTGCGCCAATACCTGCTGGTCACCGGCAACTACTGGGCCTTTACCCTCACCGACGGTGCGCTGCGCATGCTGGTGGTGCTGCACTTCCACAGCCTGGGTTACACGCCACTGCAGATTGCCGCGCTGTTTCTGTTCTATGAGATTTTCGGCGTCATCACCAACCTCGTAGGCGGTTACCTGGGTGCGCGTATCGGCCTCAACCGCACCATGAATATCGGCCTGGGCTTGCAGGTGGCGGCCCTGCTGATGCTCACCGTGCCGGCGGCCTGGTTGACGATTCCCTGGGTGATGGGTGCCCAGGCACTGTCGGGCATCGCCAAAGACCTGAACAAGATGAGCGCCAAAAGCTCAATCAAGCTACTGGTGCCGGGCAACCAGCAGGGCACGCTGTACAAGTGGGTGGCGATCCTGACGGGGTCGAAAAACGCGCTTAAGGGTGTCGGCTTCTTTATGGGTGGCGCGCTGCTGGCGTTGCTCGGTTTTACTGGAGCGGTACTGGTCATGGCGGCGTTGTTGGCGCTGATCTGGCTGACCAGCCTGCTGCTGTTGAAAAAGGACATGGGCAAGGCCAAGGCCAAGCCGAAATTTCGCGACATGCTGTCCAAAAGCCGGGCGATCAATAGCCTTTCAGCTGCGCGGCTGTTTCTCTTTGGTGCGCGCGATGTGTGGTTCGTGGTGGCCCTGCCGGTGTACCTGTCCAGCGTGTTTGGCTGGGATTTCTGGCGGGTCGGCGGCTTTCTCGCCGCCTGGGTGATCGGCTACGGCATCGTGCAGTCCATCGCCCCAGCCATCACCGGCAAGGCCAGCGGCAGCCTGCCAGATGGCCGCGCCGCCTTCGTCTGGGCTGCGCTACTGGCCGGGGTGCCGGCCGCTATTGCGTTGGGGCTGAACAGTGATCTGCCTGCTCAAGGGGTGCTCATCGGCGGCTTGCTGGTGTTTGGTGCACTGTTCGCGGTGAACTCCTCGCTGCACAGCTACCTGATCGTCAGCTACGCCAAGGAAGACGGCGTTTCGCTGGATGTCGGCTTCTATTACATGTCCAACGCCCTCGGCCGGCTGATTGGCACCTTGCTGTCGGGCTGGGTCTATCAGGCTCATGGCCTGGCGGCCTGCCTGTGGGTGTCCTCGGCGTGTGTAGCGCTGGCGGCACTGATCTCCATCGGTTTGCCGCGGCATCGCTACCCGCCTCCGCCTGCGTGCTGATCCGGGAGCCTCGGCCGGCGCCCTATCGCCTACCGTATAACTGCCGTCACACCTATGCGACAATGCGCGCAATGTCTGGAATAAACCCTGCATTTATTTCTCAGCGGCTTGGCCATTGCGCGCCGATGTTGCTGTCAACGTATGCCCGCTGGATCAACTGACGCTCAGCGCAGCGTGAGTCTGAAACACTGAATGCCGCTACCCAAGCGCCATCTGCACCCGCAGTCCAGCTCTAAGTTATTAATAGGTAAGGTAATTGATCTCCACCGCTAACATCACCATGCAGTTTGGCGCCAAGCCGCTGTTTGAAAACGTGTCCGTGAAATTCAACAACGGCAACCGCTACGGCCTGATCGGCGCGAACGGCTGCGGCAAGTCGACGTTCATGAAGATTCTGGGCGGCGATCTGGAGCCTTCGGGCGGCCAGGTGATGCTGGAGCCGAATGTGCGCCTGGGTAAGTTGCGCCAGGACCAGTTCGCCTATGAAACCTTCAACGTGATCGACACCGTGATCATGGGCCATGAAGAGCTGTGGAAGGTCAAGGCTGAGCGCGACCGCATCTACTCCCTGGCGGAGATGAGCGAAGAAGACGGCATGAAGGTTGGCGAGCTCGAAGGTGAGTTTGCCGAGATGGACGGCTACACCGCCGAATCCCGTGCGGGCGAGTTGCTGCTCGGCCTGGGGATTCCGTTGGAGCAGCATTTCGGCCCGATGAGCGAGGTCGCTCCCGGCTGGAAATTGCGCGTGCTGCTGGCCCAGGCACTGTTCTCCGACCCGGATGTGCTGCTGCTCGACGAGCCGACCAACCACCTGGACATCAATACCATCCGTTGGCTGGAGACGATCCTCACGGCGCGTAACAGCACCATGATCATCATTTCCCACGACCGTCACTTCCTCAACTCGGTCTGCACCCACATGGCCGACCTGGATTACGGCGAGCTGCGCCTGTTCCCCGGTAACTACGATGAGTACATGACCGCAGCGACC
>LNFM01004861.1_pt1 | contig 24147 bp, 20 predicted proteins | sample 596031 | NCBI WGS metagenome assembly LNFM01 (sample SAMN04254537, study PRJNA301005) | activated carbon metagenome | isolation source: dual media filters at the Ann Arbor, Michigan drinking water treatment plant | place: USA: Ann Arbor | reverse complement strand
GGGCTTGCGCGACCCGCCGCCGTCCTCGTCGCGCATGAGGCGATGCGAGACGCCGATGCGGAGCTTGCCGCCCGAGGCCGAGGCCCCGGCTCGCTTCTTGGCGCCCGGCTCGGCCCGGCCGCGGACGGCCTGCTCGACCGCTTTCCCCGCCGCCTTGCGCTGTGGGATCGAGACACGGGGGTTGGCGCGCTGCTCGGGGGCATTGCGGCGCTTGGTGTCGCGCGGGTCGACCTTGCCCTTGGCGTGGATGGTGACCTTGCCGGTCTGCTTGCGGGCAATGGCGATCAGCGTGAAGTCGATGCGCCGCCGGATGACCGAGACGTTGGCGATCTCGATACGGACCTTGTCACCGAGCTCGATGGTCTTGCCGGTCTTGGTGCCCGAGAGCCGCATGTGGATCTGGTCGAAGTCCCAGCGCTCGTCGCCGAGGGTCTCGAGCTTGATGAGGCCCTCGACGTAGGGCTCCTCGATCTCCACGAAGACGCCGAAGCTCGTCACCGCGCTGACGACACCGTCGAACTCCTGGCCGACCTGATCGCGCATGAGGTGCGCGCGGTACATCGCCACGGCCTCGCGCTCCGCTTCCATCGCGCGGCGCTCTTGCCCGGAGGCATTGCGAGCGAGCTCGGCGAGGGTCTCGGTGGGCGGCGGCGGCTTGCTGTAGCCCCCGCCCGAGGGATGACCGTCCTTGTGCAGGTGGTACTTGAGGAGGCGGTGGACGAGGAGATCCGGGTAGCGCCGGATCGGCGACGTGAAGTGGAGGTAGTCGCCCGAGGCGAGACCGAAGTGCCCGATCGGCACCGTGTCCCAGACGGCCTGCGTGAGCGTGCGTAGGACCAGGAAGGACAGCGCCTGCGCCCCGGGCTTCTCGTTGATCTGGTCGAGGACGGCCATCATGCCGAGGGGCGTGGTGGCTGCGGAGACATCCACGTGGATGTCGTAGGCCTGCATCATCTCGGCGAGCTGCGCGACGCGGTCCTGCTTCGGCGGCGCGTGGACACGCCACACGGTCGGAGCCCCGCGCTTGCGGAAGAAGCTGCCGACGGCCTCGTTGGCCGCGATCATGAATTCCTCGACGAGCTGGTACGCGCCCTTCACGGCTGGATCCCCCTTCGCCTTGATGACATCGCGCACGAGGCGCGGGTCATCGGCGTCGAGGATCACCTTCGGCTCGGCGATCTCGAGGTCGAGCGCGCCGCGCGCCCGACGCTTCACGCGGAGCTGCTGCGCGAGGTCGTTCAGCTGGTGGAGCTCCTGCTCCCAGGGGCGATACAGCTCGCGGCGGCCGCGGAAGTCGCCGTTCAGCGCCGCCGCCACCCCGGGGTAGTCGAGCCGGGCCTTCGACTTGATCACCGCGGCCGCGTAGCCGACGTCGGCGAGCTCGGCGTCCTCGGTGTAGTCGAGGCGCACGACCATCGCGCAGCGATCGACGAGCGGATTCAGGGAGCAGATGCCGGCCGAGAGCTCCTGGCGCAGCATCGGGATCACGCGGTCGGGCAAGTAGACCGAGACGCCGCGGATCGTCGACTCCTTGTCGAGGGCGTCGTTCCACCGCACGTAGTGCGAGACATCGGCGACCGCGACCCACACGCGCGTGCCGCCGTGCGGTCCCGGCTCGATGCAGAGCGCATCGTCGAAGTCGCGGGCCGTCTCGGGATCGATCGTCGCAAAGCGGCGGTCACGCAGATCGATGCGATCCGCGAAGTCGCCGGCGGAGAGCTCCTGGGGCGTGGCGACCGCCTGCGCGATGGCCTCCTCGGGGAACTCGATCGGGATCATCGAGACCGCGAGGATCTTCTCGATCTCCGTGCGCGGATCCTCGGGGTCGCCGAGGACCTTGATGACCTTGCCGGCGAGCTCGCGGCGGGCCGGATCCGGATAGCGCGTGATCTCGAGGACCACCGCGTCACCATCCTTGCCCACCGGCGCGGAATCGACGTGCACGCGGCCGTAGTCGGCGGCGATGCGCGGATCATCGGGCTCGACGTAGACGGCGCGCCCCACGCGCCGCAGCACGCCGGTCAGGCGCGCCCGCCCGCGGGCGATCACCTCCGTGACCCGGCCCTCGGTGCCCTTGTGGCCGGCCCAGGTATCGACGACCACGCGGTCACCGTCGAGGGACGTGCCGCGATACTTCGCCGGCACGAAGACGGTCTCGCCGTCGGGCAAGGCCACGAAGCCGTAGCCCGCGGGGTGCACGGTGATGCGACCGGTGATGCGGTCGTCGACGGGCAGCGGGGCCGGCGGCGCGGGCGTGGCGCTCGGGGCGGGGCTCGCGCTCGGGGCCTCGGGGACCACGAGGCGCATCTCGCCGGTCTCCGGGTCGTACTCCTCGCGCGGTCCCGTCTTCACGGGGGAGGCCTTCGGAGCCCCCCACGGCAGTGTGGGCTTGCGCGCCGGGGCCGGCGGCTCGTGACGCTTGGCCTTCGCCGCCGCCTTGGCCGCGGCCTTCTTCGCCGCCTTGGCCTTCGCGACCGCGCGACTCATGGGGGTGTCCTCGGGCTCGAGCTCCACCTCGCCGGGGAGCGGCTTGCCGTGCGGGTCGACGGCCCGCCCCGAGGGGGCGAGTGCAAAGGCCCCTCCGGAGAGCACGTGAACCGTGCCCTCCTCGACGAGGTCGAACAAGATCGACCGCAGGTCGGCGTATTCGTGCTTGCGGGCGCCGAGCTCGTCAGCGAGCGCGGTCAGCTTGATACCTGGCGTGACCAGGCGGGACAGGACTTCTAGGACGGCCTGTCGATCCAACGTAGACATTCAATTCCTTCTCAGCGAAATGCGTGAAGCACGCCGGAGTCTCCGGCGATGTAAAGCGTGCCGTCGCGAGCGATGGCGGGCGTCGTATCGATGTCGCCCCCCATCGGCAACAGCCAAAGTAACGTGCCGCTCGGCGCGACGGCGTAGACATGAGCATCCTCGGCGCCGACGAGGATCGTTCCATTAGTGGCGATGCCCGGCGCGGCGACGATCTTGTCGGCCGAGGCAACCTTCCACTTCACAGAACCGTTGGGAGCGAGTGCGTACAACGCTCCGTCGAGCGACCCGAAGTAGATCGTGCCGTCGCTCCCGATCGCGGCCCCACCTCGGACCTGTGCGCCCGTGACCGTCTTCCAGAGGACCTTCCCCGCCGGGGAGATCGCATAGAGGGACTTGTCATCGGAGCCGACGTAGACGGTGCCATCCTCGGCGATCGCGGGCGCACCATCGACGTCACCGCCGGTGCGGACCTCCCACTTCTTCACGCCGTCGGATGCCACCGCGTACAACGCGTCGTCCTGGCTGCCCGCATACACGGTGCCGTCACCCGCGAGGGCCGGCGTGGAGCCGACATGCTCGGCGGTGGCGAGCTTCCAGCGGAGGGTCCCGTCGGGCCACACCGCATGGATGCCGTCGCCGCCGACATAGATCGTACCGTCGGGGCCGATCGTCGGGCCCCCATCCACGTCGCAGCGCGACGACTCGGGACCGAAGCCCTTCGGATCGCACGCGCCGAGGCGCAGCTTCCACGAGACCTTGCCGTCGGCGCTGATCGCGTACAGGTGGTCGTCGTCGGAGCCGATGTAGATCCGCCCATCCTCGGCGACCGCGGGCGTGCTCCACACCCGATCGCCGGTGGCGAGCTTCCACTTCTGCTTGCCCGCGGCATCGACCGCGTAGAGCGAGCCATCGTGAGAGGTCACGTAGATCGTGCCGTCGGGGCCGATCGTCGGCGACCCCGCGACCGCCCCGCCGAGCTTGAACTGCCAAACCTCCTTGGGCTGCTTGCTCGGCGCGGGACCAGCCCGGCGCCCCGTGTGGCGCGCATCGCCGCCGAACATCGCGAACGCGGGCGGTCCAGGGACGGGCGTCTGGGAGGTCGACGGGCTCGGCGCCCCCGTGGGGTCGGGTGCGCTCGTCGGGGTCATGCCCACGGCCTGCGGATCGACGCAGATGCTCCGTTCACAGACCCGCGGGTTGCGGCAGTCGGTGTCCTTCGAGCAGCCCGCCGGCGTTGCCTGCCGTCCGCTGCAGCTGGCTCCAACCAGGATGGTCGCCAGCAGGATGAATCTAGAAACCCTCGTCACGCCTTCGGTAGATCGTTCGAGAACCGCTCGGCGAGCTTCTCGAAGTACCTACGCGTCTCTTCTAGCACGACCGGATCCTGATCGGGATACATGCGGATGCCGTGGGCACCGAACGGATCCGTGGTCACGGGCCCGACCGGGAGCCCGCCGACGATGCCCGTCTGCTCGTGATAGAGGAGCGCGAGCACCTCGGAGTGGTTCTCGGGCACCAAGAACGTGCGACGCCCGAGCTCGGGCTTCCCGTCTTTAAACCCGTCGACCAACTTGGCCATGCCGAACGGCCTGAGTCTAACCGAAGTGCTCGTGGCATGCTCGGTCCGTGGCCGCACGTAGCTTCGAGCTCTGGTTCGACTTCTCGTGCCCGTACGCGTATCTCGCCTCCCGGGTGGCCCCCCGCCTCGGTGTCAGCGTCGATTGGCGGCCCATGTTGCTGGGGGGCGTCTTTCGCGGGATCGGCGCGGGCGACGGCCCCATGGCGACGATCTCCCCCGCCAAGGCCGCCCACAACCTCCGGGACATGCACCGCTGGGCCGACCAGTTCGGGGTTCCGTTCGCGATGCCTCCTGCCCACCCCATGCGCACCGTGCGCGCCCTGCGGACCCTCCTGGGCCTCCCCCACACCGACTGGCCGACGGCGATCGCGGCTCTCTTCGCCGCCTACTGGGAGCACGGTCGCGACATCACCTCCGACGAGGTGATTTCCTCCTCCCTGGCCCGGGCCGGACTCGCTCCGGAGGCCGTGGCCGCCGCCCTGCGCGGAGCCGACGACAAGAAGGACGAGCTCATCGCCCGCACCCAGGAGGCCATCGACCTCGGGATCTTCGGGGCCCCCGCCTGGGTCATCCGGGGGCTTCGCCCCGAGCCCATCCTGGTCTGGGGCCAGGATCGTCTCCCCTGGCTCGAGGCCATCGCCGCCGGCTGGGATCCCGAGGCCGGCCCGCCGCCCCCGCGACCGGCGCCGCCCCCCGTTCGTCGTGACGGTGGACGGGCCCTCGACGTGTACTTCGATATCTCGTCGCCGTTCGCGTATCTCGGGCTCACGCAGGTTCCCCGCCTCGCGGCCCGCGCGTCGGCGGTGCGACTGGTGCCGATTCTCCTCGGGGCGCTCTTTCGCGAGATCGGCCAGGCCAACGTTCCGCTCCTCGTCATGCCGCCGAGCAAGCAGCGCTACGTCTCGCGCGAGATGGCGCGCTGGGGCCGGTGGTGGAACGTCCCGTTCACGGGGCCGAAGAAGTTTCCGCAACGCACGGTGGCGGCACAACGCCTCGTGATCCTCGCGAACGAGCACTCCACCGATCAGGCCCTCGCGCTCGCCACGGCCCTGGGCCGCGGCATGTGGGCCGAGGGTCGCGACCTCGAGGACGACGCGACGCTACGCACGATCCTCGTCGAGCAAGGCCTGCCGCCGGAGCTCGTCGAGCGGACGCAGGAGCCCGCCGTGAAGGCCCAGCTCGCCACGAACACCGCCGAGGCGCAGACCCGCGGCGTGTTCGGTGTGCCGTCGTTTGTCGTCGGTGACCGCTTCCTGGTCTGGGGCCAGGATCGCCTCGAGCTCGTCGAGAAGTTGCTCGAGGGCTGGGTCCCGCCGATGGAGCACGACGCCCCCGCGCTGCCCCGATGATCCTGACGGTTGGCTGGCTCGTAGCAATGGGCATGAGGGTGGTCGCGGAGAAGACGCGATGATCTTGACGATCACGTGCATCGTCGCGACGGCCATCCTGGTCGCGGCAGAGTGGAAACACTGGGCGCTGGTGCGCGTGCTCGCCAAGTTCGGGGCGTCGGGCTCGTTCGTGCTCCTCGGGCTGAGTACGCACGGCGACTACGGGCGGTGGGTGCTCATCGGCCTCATCCTCGGTGCGATCGGTGACATCTGCCTGCTCGGGAAGACCACGCGCCCGTTCCTGGCCGGACTCGTCGCGTTTCTGTTCGGGCATCTGTCCTATGTCGTCGCGATCGCGCACCTCGTGCCGCCGGGGTCCTGGCTCGAGGGCGCCGGCTGGCTCGCGATCGTACCGGCGCTGGCCGGCGTCACCACTGTCGCGCTGCTCTGGCCGCGCCTCGGCCGCCTGACCGGGCCGGTCATCGCGTACCTGCTCGCGATCGTCGCGATGGTCATCGCCGCCATCGCCGCGTGGCGCCTGGAAGCGCTGCCCGCGCCGGCACGCGACTACCTCGCGCTCGGTGCGGCCCTGTTCTTCGTGAGCGACATCTCGGTTGCCCGCAATCGATTCGTGGGCGACGCGATGGCGAACAAGGCCTGGGGCCTGCCCGCCTACTTCGCAGGCCAGCTCCTGATCGCCTGGTCGGCCATCGGGTACGCGTGATCCGGCTCACCGACGCAGGAAAGCCGGGGCCGGCGTCGGCGGGATGCGACGTCGGGTCCCGGCCTACGGCCTGGTGACAGTTCTGCGCGGAACGCGCAGGCGCGGGGTCAGGCGCGCTTGGACTTGCGGGCGCGGCGCGCCTTCGACGCACCGAGGCCCCGCTTGTGGGCGGCCTTCTTCTTTGCCTTCATCTTGCGGCCCTTGAGGGACCGAGCAACCTTGTACTTGGGACGCTTGGAAAGCTTGCTCTTCGTGCGACGACCGGAAGCCATGCGCGGGTTGTAACCCAAACCCCTGCGTGGCGTATACCCACCGGCGCCGGCATGGCCGACGCGAAGGATCTCATGGCGAGGTACGTCAGCGGCGATGCAACGGCGTTTCGCGAGCTGTACGCACTGGTCGCCCCACGTCTCTACGGCTATCTGGTGAAGCTCGCCCGGCAGCGATCGGTGGCGGACGACTTGCTCCAGCAGACCTTTCTCAAGGTGCACCGGGCGCGTGCGACCTACGTCCTCGGAGCCGACCCCGTGCCCTGGATCTATTCGATCGCCCACCGCACCTTCATCGACGAGGCCCGCAAGCAGAACCGCGCGGTCGTCCGGGTCGCGGACGACGATGTCCTGCCCGAGGAGGCCGCCGACCTCGCGGGCTCGACCGCGGACCGCCGCGACGAATCCCGGGTCGACCCGGAGCTGGTCCGGGACACCCTCGACGCCCTCGCCGAGCTGCCCGCTTCGCAGCGCGAGGCCGTGATCCTCACGAAGCTCGATGGAAAGTCCGTCGCCGAGGCCGCTCAGATCGCGGGCACGACCGTCGGAGCCATGAAGGTGCGCGCCCACCGCGGCTACGAACGGCTGCGCGCGCTCCTCGGCGGCCGCGGGAACCGGGAGGAGGCATCGTGAGCAACGACGACCGCGCGATCGCATCCACCGCCGCGTGGACCCCGGCGCCACCGCCCCTCCCGGCGGGGTTCGAAGCCGAGCTCGCCACCCTCGCGCCCGTGCGGGCCCGCGTGCCGATGAAGCAGCTCGCGGTGCTCATCGGTGGGTCGTTCGTCTACGCCCTCGGGCTCGTGTTCCTCCTCGACATCCGCGACGACCTCGGCGAGATGCCGCGCACCTGGATCATCTCCGTCGGTGCGGCCTGGCTCCTCGGGTTCGTCGCGCCCGTCTATCTGGCCCTCGTCCCGCGGCGCGGCGACGTGTTGCCGCGATGGCAGCTCGCCGTCCTCGTCGCTGGCGTGGCGAGCGTCGCCTTCGTCGTGCTCGGCCTCGCGATCCATCCGATGGGACCGCACTCCGTCGCGTACGGCGCGGCGCAGTTCGGGCGGGGCCACGTATGCCTCGAGATCGGGCTCGTCACCGCGCTCGTGCCCGTGCTGATCGGCGCCATCTACCTGCGGCGCTCGCTCCCGGTCGCCTCGCGCCCCGTGGCGGCCGCGCTCGGGGCCGGTGGTGGGTGCCTCGGTGGTCTCGTGCTCCACGCACATTGCCATGTCGCCGACGGCCTTCACGTTGGCCTCATTCACGGTGGGGTCGTCGTGGTGAGTGCGCTGTTGGCGGCCGCGGTCGTTCCGCGCGTGACGACCCTGCGCTAAACCGCCGGCATGCGAAGCCTGCTCCTCGTTCTCGCCCTCGGCGCGTGCTCGTCGTCCAGGCCGCCGGCCGCGGCCCCCGGGACGCCTCCCACGGTGACGGACACGACGACCGGCCTCACCGGCGCCGTCACCGAGGAGCAGTTCAAGGCGATGCACGAGCTGCCCGTCGAGGGGAAGGAGACCCTGAAGGGCACCGAGATCGATCTGAAGGGCACCCGCGCGTACCTGTCGCTGCCCGCGGGCGCGGGGCCGTTTCCCGCCATCGTCGTCATCCACGAGTGGTGGGGGCTCAACACGAACGTCGAGCACTGGGCCGACCGCCTCGCGAGCGCGGGCTGGGCCGCGATCGCCGTGGACCTCTATGGCACCGTCGCCACCACGCGCGACGAAGCGATGGCAGCGATGAAGGCTGTCGACGACACCAAGGCCGCCGCCACCATCTCCGCCGCGTTCGAGCTCGCGCGGACCGATCCGCGCATCGCGGCCACCAAGCGCGCCGTCATCGGCTGGTGCTTTGGCGGCGGCTGGTCGCTGAAGACCGCCCTCGCCCACCCCGACCTCGATGCCGCCATCATGTACTACGGCCAGCTCGAGCTCGATCCGGCGAAGCTCGCCGCGTTCCAGGGGCAGCTGCTCGGCATCTTCGGCGAGCAGGACAAGGGCCTACCGCCCGAGCAGGTCCGCGAATTCGAGGCCGCCCTGAAGACGGCGAACGTCCCCGCCGAGATTCATATCTACCCGGCGGACCACGCCTTCGCGAACCCGTCGAACCCGAAGTACGACCAGGCCAACGCCGCCGCCGCCTGGACCGAGGTGCTCGACCTCCTCGGCGCCGTCGCGAAGAAGTGAGCTAGATTCTCGGGCGATGTCCCGTATTGGCCTGGTCCTGTCGTGCGAGCACGCGTCCTGGACGCTGCCGCCCGGCGTGGACCTGGGCGTGTCGCTCGCCGATCTGCAGTCGCAGGCGAGCTGGGACCACGGCGCCTTCGACATCGCGAATCGGCTCTCGGAGGCCGCCGGCATCCCCGTGCACGCCGGTGCGTTCTCGCGCATGTACGTCGATCTCAACCGCCCCCCTGCGCACGAGGGCGTCGTCCCGCTGACGAGCTACGGCGCCCCGGTGCCCGGCAACGCGTCGCTGACCGCCGCCGAGCGCGCCACCCGCGTCGAGCAGTTTCATGCGCCGTACTGGGCGGCCGTGCGGCGCGACGTGCTCGCGCGGCTCCGCGACCCGGGCGCGGTCCTGCATCTGTCCTCGCACAGCTTCGATCCGGCGCTGGATCCCACGAACCGGCAGTTCGATGTCGGCGTGCTCTACGACCCCGCCCACCCGTTCGAGGCCGAGCTCGCCGAGCGCATGATGTTCGCGCTGCGCGGAGCGGGGCTGGTGGTGCGCGCGAATCAGCCGTATACCGGCGTCGGTCCCGCGCTCTGCACGGAGTTGCGCATCGAGCTCGCGCCCAAGCCCTACGCGGGCATCGAGCTCGAGACCTCCCATGCCGTCACCCACCAGGCCGGCGGCTGCGCCCGCGTGGCGGAGGCGCTGTTCCCGTTCCTCGACGAGCTCTGACCGTCGCCGTAGCGACGACCGCTGCTACCAGCTGTCGTCGGGCAGTTCCATGAGATCCAGGTCGCTGGCCTCGATCATCTTGCGCGCGAAGCTGATGCCCGGCAGCACCTGCTTGGCGTAGAAGCGCGAGGCCGCGAGCTTGCCGCGATAGAACGCCTTGTCGTCGCCGGACGCGCTGCCAATCTTGCCGAGCGCGACCTGCGCCGACACCGCCAGGCGCCAGCCGATCACGATCTCGGCGAGGGCGAACAGGATGCGATTGCCCTGCAGGCCCACGTGATAGACGGACTGCCCGAGCTTGCCGAGCATGGTCATCATGATCGCCTGCACGTCGCCGAGCGCGGTGAGCAGGGCCGTCTTCTCGACGGCGAGGTCGGCCGGGAGGCCGTCGGCGGTCGCCTTCACCTGCGCGAGGAGCGCGTTCAGCGTGGCGCCGCGATCGCGGCCGATCTTGCGGAAGAACAGGTCGAGCGCCTGGATGGCGGTCGTGCCCTCGTACAGCGTGTCGATCTTCTGGTCGCGGATGTACTGCTCGATCGGATAATCCTGGCAGTAGCCGGAGCCGCCGAAGCACTGGAGCGACAGCGAGAGCAACTCGTAGACCTTCTCCGAGGAGTAGCCCTTGATGAGCGGCAGGAGCAGATCGTTCTGCGCCTCGAGCGGCCGGGCCGCTTCGGCACCGTGCCCACCTGCGAGCTCGATCTGATCCTGGACGTTGGCCGTGTAGAGGATCAGCGCCCGAAGCCCTTCGGCGAAGCACTTCTGCAGCATGAGCATGCGGCGCACGTCGGGGTGCTTGATGACCTCGACCCGCGGCGCGGTCTTGTCCGCCGCCCTCGCGAGGTCGGCGCCCTGCTTGCGCTCGCGCGTGTACGCGAGGGCGTTGCCGTAGGCCGTTTGCAGGGTGGCCATCGACTTCGTACCGACGCCCATGCGGGCGTACTCGATGACGTGGAACATCTGGGCGATGCCGTCGTGGACCTCGCCGACCAGGAGCCCGCGGCACGGTGCGCCGTCACCGAGGGTGAGCTCGCACGTCGCAGAGCCCTTGATGCCCATCTTGTGCTCGACGTTCGTGACGACCGCGCCGTTGCGCTCGCCGATCGAGCCATCGGCCTCGACCCAGTACTTCGGCACGATGAAGAGCGAGAGGCCCTTCGTGCCGGGGCCAGCGCCGGCGGGACGCGCGAGCACCATGTGGACGATGTTCTTCGAGAAGTCGAAGTCACCGTTGGTGATGAAGCGCTTCACGCCCTCGAGGTGATACTCGTCGCCCGCGATGTGCGTGGCCTTCGTGGTGCCGGCGCCGACATCGGAGCCCGCGTTCGGCTCGGTGAGCACCATCGTGGCGCCCCACTGACCGTCGAGCATCGGCTTCACGTAGCGCTGCTTCTGCGCCTCGGTCCCGAGCTGGTCGATGACCTTCGACATCTGGTTACCCAGCATGTAGAAGCAGACCGCCGGGTTCGCGCCGGCCATGAACTCGAACCCGGCCCACTGCACCGAGGGCGGCGCGCCGTAGCCGCCCAGGTGCTCGGGCAGGTCGAGCTTGTTCCAGCCACCGTCGTAGTAGGCCTTCATGGCCTTCAGGAAGCTCGCCGGCAGCTTGACGTTGCCCTTGCCGTCGAACGTGGCTCCCTGGCGATCGCCGTCGGCGAACGCGGGCGCCCACGCGGCCTGCATCACCTCGAGGAAGCCCTCGAGCGACGTGCGCGCGGTGTCCTCGTCCATCGAGTCGAACGGCGCCTTGCCGAGGACGCCCTTCTGGATCTCGAGGACCTCGAAGAGCTGGAAGAAGGTGTCGCGGAGATTGGGCTTGTAATGATCGACGGTGGTCACGGGGGGCACGTCCGGCCGAGGTTGAGGGTACGGGTGAGGGTCGCCATCGCGGGCGGCACGGCGAGCATGTCGTTGTTCTGGAAGCACGACGTCGCGTCGATGTTGCCGCGCACCGCGACCTGGTAGTTGTTCGTCGGGAGGCCCGTGACGGTGACGACCTGATCCGTCTCGATGCACGGGCCCGCGACCGGCGTCTCGCAGCTGGAGGCCGTGTACGTCGACGCTGGCGCACCCGACATGGTGCCCGCGGCGATATTGAAGGTCACCGGGAAGCACGTACCGCTCGGCGACTCGCGCATGGCGAGGGTCATCGAGGTGATGCCGGCGCCGCCGGCACAGTTGCCACCCGCGATGTTCGTGTTGATCGTGAGCGCCAGGTTGCCCGTCGCGTTCACCGTGAACACGGCGGGCTCGAGCGGCGTGTTGTTCTCCGACTGGACGATGATGCCTTCGACGACGGGCACGGTGTCGAGGATGCCCGCCGGGGGCGTGCCGACGAGCTCGATGCCGACCTCGTACTCGCCGACCGGCAGCACGGGCGTCGTGCCCGCCGCGATTTCGCAGCCGAACACCTCGGGTTGTCCGCCCGAGATGGCGCGACTACGCAGGTTCAACGTGACGGCTTGCGCGCCGATACGCAGGCAGGTCAGCGGGTCGCCGTTTTGATCGACGATCGACCACCGGAGCGACATGGTCCCGCCGGGCGGGGGACCATCGATAGGCTGGGCATCGGGAAAGCCAGCGTCGTCACCGCAAGCAGCCAGGGCCGCGGTCACGAGGGCAGCACGCAGGGCACTCATGCCCGCAGCCTAACTCAGACGCTCACGCTGCGGCGAGAGCGGGCGCGGCGAGCGTGCGCTGCATCGCAACGAAGTGGCAGGGCTGCTTCACGGTGCGGTGCTCGACGAAGGGCGCCGTCCCCACCGGGCGATACCCGAGGCCACCGTACCAGCGCATCAGCTCCTCCCGGAGGTTCACGAGCTCGATGCTGATCGTCGACGCCCCCATGGCCTCGGCCATCGCCTCGGCGATCCGGACCAGGCGGGTCCCGAGGCCCATGCCCTGTACGGAGGGGTCGACGGCGAGCATCCCGAAGGTGGCTCCACCCGGCCCCGCCTGGACGTACACGGCGGCGGCGAGGCCCCCCTCGCCCTCCAGGACGATGAAGCTGCCGGTCCGGCACAGCTCGCGGATTTCCGCCGCGGACGTCCGGTCGCCTTCCACGAAGAATCCCTCGACGGAATACGCGCGGTTAACGAGGTTGGCCAGGGCGGCGGCTTCGGTGGACTCGGCGCGGCGCACGGAGATGGCTAGCTGGGTCACGCGTGAAGCAGTATCAGGGAGGTCTGATCCTGATTCAAAGATCCGGGATCTCGCCTGAATCGATCCCGGGGGTCGCGCGTTTCACTGGGACGATGTCCCGCGCCCTGGTGATGGTGATGCTCGCCGCCTGTGGCTCCGCCGCCGCGGACCACGCCGGAGGGGACCACCCACCCGCGTCGTCCCCGCCCCCGACGCCCTCTGGCTCGTCGGCCGGGTCCGCGGCTCCCTCTGAGGTCGTGGACGTGACACGTGCACGTGCACGTGCGCGATCTGACTCGCCCGCGTTGCTGGGCACCGAGGCCAATGGGGGCACGGTCGTCGGCGCGCAGGTTCTCGCCGCGGTCAACGACGGGCCCGCGACCGATGCGCCGGCGTACGCCCGCTCCGACCAGACGGTCACTCTCTATGCGCTGGTCACGGTCGACGTCGGCGGCAAGCAGCAGCGCTACTCCGATGCCCCGGCCGTGAAGCTCGGCGGCAAGACCGTGAAACCCAAGCCGCTCTCCGAGGCGCCGCGCATCTCGCTCGCGTGGAACCGGGTCGAGTCCGCCGTCACCAACATCTCGAACGGCGAGCCCGACACGTTCCACTACGAGCGGATCGACTACCGCACGACCGCCATCGCCGGCGCGACCGCGGCCTCGCTCGCGGCCGATGTTCGGCCCACCCTCATCCCCGACTACGGCGATGGCGTCGGCACCATGCGCTTCCAGGTCGTCGTCACCCAGGGCGCCGCCACCGTGGCAAGCCCCGGCCCCGAGACCCAGCGCAGCGGTGCGAGTGGTGGGCTCACTGATGCGGTGCTGCGCGTGTCGATCCGCAAGGACGACACGTTCCTCGGCTACCTCACCGAGATGATCAACCAGCCGTACATCTGGGCGTCGGCCGGCCGCAGCGATGTCACGCACCAGAGCGAGCGTCTCGAAGGTAGCGACTGCGCGGACCTCATGATCTACGCCCAGCGCCGCACGGGCGCGAAGCTCGCGTACACGTGGACGGGTGCGCTGCCCCAGGTCACGAAGCGGCTCGGGGGCGGCGCGCGCGGCGACGACGGCATCTATCGCGACGCGGGCGGCAACCCCGTCGCGTTCACGCGTCCCGGCGACCTGGTGCTGTTCCCCCGGCACGTCGGCGCGCTCGTCGAGGATCGCGGCACCGTGGGCGTGCTCGACGACCAGGACGTCATGTTCCACACGCTGTTCGACGCCCCGAAGGCGCAGGCCATCGCAGATTCCGGCTACGCCGACAAGCCCGTCGAAGTCCGCCGCTTCAAGTAGACCGGCGACGCTCAGTTCGCGTTGGGGCGGCGCCTCGTTCTCGGCGCGCCTCGTCGACCAGTCATCTCCCCCCGTGGGGAGGAGCTAGACCAGATCCTCGTCGGGCTCGATCGAGTAGCCGACGAGCGACAGGACCGTCGGGTGGAAGGCGGTCGAGCCGGCGGGCAAGCGGCCGCCGAGCTCGTCGACGTGCGCCACCTGCGAGACGGGAACCGGCCGCACGATCAGCACCGCGCTCGCGCCTTGACCGAGCGCAGCGAGCGCGTCGGCGGAGCTCGTCGTCGTCGCTACCTCCACCTCGGGCAGCGCGCGCTGGAGGAACATGTACTCGATCACGACGGGGTCGTACTTCTGCAGCGCGCGGTCGATCGCCACGCCCTCCGATACCGGGCTCACGTCGGGCTTCAGGGTCAGCTTCCAGGCGTCGGCCTCGCCGGCGAACACCACGACGAAGGCCGGCTGGTGGGCGACGGTGTCGCCGAGCGATTGCTGCAGCTTCGTGCCGTCGGCGGCGTCCCCCGCGAGCTTCTCGATGATGAAGTACGGCGCGACGGTCGCGAGTGCGGCCTCCCGCGTGACCTTGGCATTGCGCACGATGCGATGCCGGGGCGCCGCGGCGAGCGCTGGATCGGCGAGGTCCACGAGGTGCGCGAGCGTGTAGTTGGCCGACGAGTACATCGGGAGATTCGGGTGCTCGGCCAGCTGCGCGAGGCGCGCCTCGTACAGGGCGTGGCCCTCGAGCACGTGCAGCTTGTGCGGCGCGAACAGCGGACGCAGCTTGCCGAGGACCTCGGCATCCGTGCTCCGCCACACGCGGTGGATCGTGCCGTCGGCGGTGGTCTTCTCGAGGAGAGGCCGACCACCCTCCGTCCGGCTCAGTTGCCGACCGATCTCGCCCGACGGATCGCGGTAGCCCGCGACGATCGGCTGCATGACCACCTTCGACGAACGGAGCGCGGCGAGCGCGGCCTCGCGATCGGCATCGCCCACGAGCTCGTGCGGCCGCACGATGCCCTCGTCCCACGGCGTCAGCTTCACGGCGCAGACAAGCGAGCGTCGCGTGAACGTGCGTCCGGTGCCCGGAAACACCTGCTGATACCGGTAAATCGCGCGCCCGGAGTCTCGCACCCCGTCGATCACCCCGCGGAAACCCGCTATCTGAGCCATTCCCAGGACAATAGCTCAGCGGCCGCGTGCCCCGATATCGCGGCGCACCTGCTTACCTGGGAGGTCAATCGCGTCCACGGCCGCGTAGGCCCGGTCGCGCGCCTGGTCGACGCCAATACCCAGGGCGGTCACCCCCAGCACGCGGCCGCCCGCGCTCACGATGTCCGAGCCCGACCGGGCCGTGCCCGCATGGAACACAGTGACATCGTCGGGCACCCGATCGAGCCCCGCGATGCGGTCGCCGGTACGCGGGGCTGCGGGGTAGCCCGCCGCCGCCACGACCACACACACGGCGAACCGCGAGTCCCAGGCGAGGGCCCCTGTCGGGAGCGCGCCCCGCGCCGCCCCCGCGAGCACCCCGGCAAAGTCGCCGCGCATGCGCGCGAGCGTCGGCTGGCATTCGGGGTCACCAAACCGGCAGTTGTACTCGAGGAGGTAGGGAGCTCCGCCCGGATCCACCATCACGCCCGCGAACAGCACGCCTCGGTAGTCGATGCCATCCGCAGCGAGCCCACGGACCGTCGGCACGAGGATCTCGGTCGTGATGCGGCCGGCGATGACCTCCGGAACCCACGCCGGAGACACCGTGCCCATCCCCCCCGTGTTCGCGCCCGTGTCGCCCTCGCCGATGGTCTTGTGATCCTCGATCGGCGGGAGCACCTCGAGTCGCGTGCCATCGGTGATGGCCAGGACGCTGACCTCACGCCCTTCGATCTTCTTCTCGATGACGACCGTCGCACCGGCCGCGCCGAACCGCCCTGCCTCGAGCATCTCGCGCGCGGCCGCCCGCGCCTCCGCCGCATCGCGCGCGACCACGACGCCCTTCCCCGCCGCGAGCCCGTCGGCTTTCACGACCACGCGATCGCCATTCGCGGTGAGCCGCGCGATGGCCGCATCCGCGCTTGCCACGTCGGGCGCGACCTCGAAGGGCGCCGTCGGGATGTGGTGCCGCGCGAAGAACTGCTTCGCGACCACCTTGCTGCCCTCGAGGGCGGCCCCCGCGGCGCCGGGGCCGAAGGTGTCGAGCCCGCGCTCGCGCAGCCGATCCGCGAGCCCCGCGACGAGCGGCGCCTCCGGTCCCACGACCACGAGGTCAACCCGCTCGCGCTCCGCCAGCGCGACGATGCCATCGAGGTCGTCGACCGTGACAGCCACGCAGCGCGCGACCGCCTCGATGCCCGGATTGCCGGGGGCGGCGACGATCTCGTGACCGTCCTGCGCGAGTCGCCATGCGAGGGCGTGCTCGCGCCCTCCGCTGCCCACGACGAGGATCTTCATCGCGGGCGACTCTACACCGGGCTGGATGCGCGCTCTCTCACCCTGCGAGGTTACCGCTCGCAGCGTCGGCCCAGAAGTCACCGCCAAGGCGCGGAGGACGCCAAGGTTGGTGGACGAGATCCGTCCTCGGGTGCGCGCCTCGAGCCGCCTCACACCGGTTACATGGGTGTCAGATCCGTGCACCGCCGTGGAGTCTGCGTGCGCGGAGCGCCCGACGGCTCTGGCCTTGGCGTCCTCTGCGGCCTTGGCGGTGAAAACTCCGGGGTTCGTTCGAGCGCGCGCTAGTGGCGGAAGTGGCGCATGCCGGTGAGCACCATCGCGAGATCGTGCTCGTTGGCGGCGCCAATGACCTCGTCGTCGCGCACCGAGCCGCCCGGCTGCACCACCGCGCGAGCACCGGCGGTGGCCAGCACGTCGAGGCCATCGCGGAACGGGAAGAAGGCATCCGAGGCGACACAGGAGCCCTTCAGCGCCTCGCCCGCCTTGCGCTCGCAGATGCGCACCGAATCGACGCGCGACATCTGGCCCGCGCCGATCGCGACCGTGACGCCGTCCTTGGCGAACACGATGGCGTTCGACTTCACGTGCTTCGCGACGCGCCACGCGAACGCGAGGTCCGCGAGCTCCGCCGGCGATGGAGCGCGCTTCGTGGCGACCTTTGCCGTGGCGAGGTCGACCATCCCGTGGTCGACGGTCTGGACGAGCGCGCCGCCGGCGATGGTCCGGATCGACCAGGCCGTCTCGTTCGTCGGCGCGGCCCACGAGCCGTGCGCGGCGACGAGTCGGAGGTTCTTCTTCGACGCGAGGATGTCGCGCGCGGCCGCCGAGTAGCCCGGGGCCACGACGCATTCGAGGAAGGTCTCGACCAGGAGCTGCGCGAGGGGCTCGTCGACCTCGCGGTTCACGGCGACGATGCCGCCGAAGGCGCTGGTGGCATCGGCCTCGCGCGCCCGGCGGTAGGCGCGGGCCACGTCCGTGTCCGTGGCGACGCCGCACGGGTTGTTGTGCTTCACGACGACCGCGGCCGGCGCGGTGAATTCGAGGCAGAGGCCGAGGGCGGCGTCGAGATCGAGGATGTTGTTGTAGGAGAGCTGCTTGCCGCCGAGCACCTCGGCGGTGGCGATGGTCGGCCGCGCCGACTCGGTGCGAACGAGGGGCGAACGCGCGTCGGCGTAGAAGGCCGCCTGCTGGTGAGGGTTCTCGCCGTAGCGGCACTCGTAGAGTCGCTTCCACTGCATGCCGAGGGTGTCGGGGAGCGCGCGCCGCGTGGGGGCAGCCTCACGCGCGTCGGCGGCCGCGTCGTCGATCGAGGTCAGATATCCGGCGATCGCCGTGTCATAGGCTGCGGTGTGGGCGAACGCCTTGCGGGCGAGCTGCAGGCGCTGCCCCGCCGACAGTCCGCCCCCACGAATGGCCTCCGCCACCCACGAGTAGTCATCGGGGTCGACGACGACCGCGACGCGCTCGTGGTTCTTGGCAGAGGACCGCAACATCGACGGACCGCCGATGTCGATGTTCTCGATCGCGTCGTCGAGGGAGGTGCCCGACTTCGCGACGGTCGCTTCGAAGGGATACAGGTTCACGACCACGACATCGATCGGAGCGATGTCGTGCTTGGCCATCTCGTCGCGATGCGCAGGAATGTCACGCCCGAGGAGGCCGCCGTGGATCTTCGGGTGCAGCGTCTTCACGCGCCCGTCGAGGATCTCCGGCGCCCCCGTGTGCGCGGATACTTGCTTCACCGCGACGCCGGCGCTTGCCAGCGCCGATGCCGTCCCACCCGTGCTGAGGATCTCGTAACCAGCCGTCGCCAGAACCTTGGCCAGCTCGACGACGCCACGCTTCTCGCTCACCGAAATCAGGGCGCGCTTCATGCGCCCCATTACCACACTTAGTTCAGCTCGATCTTCTTGCCCGCGAGCAGCTCCGCACCGAGCTCGTCCGGAGACGGCGATCCCATCTTCAGCTTCAGCAGACCGCGAACCTCGACCTGGCGGATGCGCTCGCGCGTCAGGTTCATGATCTCGCCGACTTCTTCGAGGGTGATGCCACCACGCTCGGCGACATCGAGCGCACACGTGTGCTTCAGATCCCACGGCTCGAGATCGGGGAAGTTGATCTTGATGGAGCCCGTCTCGGGGTTGATGTCGAGATAGAGGTGGTGCTTGCAAGCCACCCACGGGCACGGACGCATCTCGCCGCGACACTCCTCGCGGCTCGTCGGGCGCGCGATATCGACGGGCGGGTACATCGCCGCGCCGCTGCGCAGCTCCTCGCGCGTGAGGCGCTTCATCGCGATGGTCTTGCTCCGCGGCCGCGTGCGCCGGCGGCGGCGCCGGATCTTGCGGCTGACCTCGGGCGCCTCCTCGCCCGATGCCGACGCTTCCGCGTCGGGGGCGTCCTCCAGCACGCCCTCATCCTTCTCGTCCTCGGCCACCTCTTCCTCGGAGGCTTCCAGCAAATCCAGGTCTTCGTCGTCGCGGATGTCGTCGCTCATAGCAGTGGTTCCCTCGGTGGTTAGAGAAGGTCTTCAGCGCCCCCCGCGGCGCCGGCAAGACGGAGGCTGTCGGTCTTCGGCGCAGCGATGCGCCGGGCGAGCTCGCCCAAGCGCTCGACGACGCGGTCGCCATCACGGCGGGCATCGACGAGCTCGCGCTCGAGCTCCTTGCGTGTCTTCGGTTCGGCCTTCGCTGCATCGGCGCCGAAGCGCGTCCACAGCTCGGCCAGGTGCTCGGCCACACCCTCGACGAGATCGGTGTAGAGCAGGAACTGCCCCTGGATCTCCTCGATCGTGTAGCCCTCCGCCATGAGCTGCTTCACGGCGTTGATGCGGCGGATCGTCTTCGCCGGGTACACGCCCAGCGAGCCACGGTGCTTGCCCTTGCGCCCCACGCGCTTGCTGCGCGGGAGGAGGCCCTGCTGGACGTACTTGCGAAAGCTGGCTTCGGAGAACTTGATGCCCCGGCTCGTGAAGACGTCCACGATCTGCACGGCCGTGATGCCCTCGGCGTAGGTGCCCTCGATCGCGCGGAGGTCTTCCTCCGCCAGCACGCCACCGCTCGCGCGCGACGCGCTCGACTGCGCGGGCGGAGCTTCGTCATCGCGGCGACGCGCGATGGTCGTGTGGTCAGCACGGCGGTGCGCGCGGAACGGAACGACCGTTCCCGAAGCACCCGTGTGCTGAGCCCACCCTCGATGACGGTTGAACAACAGAATCCCCCTCGAAGTCGCTGACGAAGACGCACCCGTGGCGCTCGCACCGTCGACGGTGACCCTCCCAGGTCCCCCCATCGATTACTGGCTGTGCGTAGCGCCCTGAGAACTTGATCTACCTTCGAGGTCGCGGCGTCGTGCCGTGTACCGCTGAAGTATTGTCACGATATTCGTCTGAGTATAAGCGGTCAACTAGATCACCATCGAAGACTTCAAGTTTTTAACTGCATCCCTGTTCAGGTTCCGGATTGCGGAGCGCGCGGCTACCTTCGCGCCGTGCTTCGCGCTGCTCGTCGAGCGCTCGTTCCAGCCGCGCTGCTCGCGGGGCTCGCGCTCGTCGGATTCCTCGTCGGAGGAACGACGCGCGACTCGCACGCGGAGCTCGAGAACCAGGTGTTCACCTCGCGCACCGATCGCGTGCGCATGGTCGTGCCGCGCGGATGGCGCGCGACGGAGCACCCAAGCTATCCAGGGCTCTTGCTGTGGATGATGCGCACCGAGCCGCCGGGCCAGATCGCCCTCAGCTCCGAGGCGTTCACGCGCCAGCTCTACTGCAAGTGGCAAGCGTGTGGAGACTCGTCACCGACGGAGAAGTACGCGTGCTTCCTCCGCGACAGCCTCTCGAAGCTCCGCTTCACCGTTGGTCCCGCTCAGCCCGGTCCGAAGGAGTCGACCCAGGCAGGCCTGCCCTTCGTCTGGTTCGAGTACGACGACGGCAAGCGCTTCGTACGTCACGCGATCGCGGTAGGAGCCGACCGTGCCGTGAGCCTCGTCCTCGCCTCGCCGACCGCGGACGCCCGGCAGCAACATGCGCGCGCCTTCGATCAGGCGCTGCGCAGTGTCCGTCTCCTCACGGTGCAGGAAGCCGAGTCGATCGCGGGGCCCGATGCCGCGGTCGCAGCGGTCGAGGTGACGGAGGATGGGGGCATCATTGACGCGCCGGTTCCGATCGATGCGCCCGTGATCGATGGTGGGGTCTCCTTCGAGTCCGCTCCCGCGCCGGAGCTCCCGCCGATCGGTCCGTGCGAGGCGCCCGCCGCTCCTTGATCCCTCCCACGACGCAGCCCCAGATTTTTTACCGCCAAGCCGCCAGGCAGCCCGCCAAGGTCGGACGAGAAAAAAGTTTTCGGCGCTTCGCGCCGGAGGATCCGGTTTCGTGTCGTGCGCGTCGATCTGCGTGCGTCGATCGGTCGCGACGGCCGTTGAGCTAGCGATGCATCACGCGCTCGCTCTCGCCCTCGCTCTGGTCTTCGTCGCCGGCTGCCGCTCCGCACCCGGCACGGTCGCTGCCGATGCACCTCCGGTCGAGTCAGCCCCTGCGCCGGTCGGCCCGTGTCGTGACATGACGGGCCCCCTCCCCTTTGCGTCGCCGGCGTTCGCCAGCGATGGAGTGGTCACATTCGCCGTCAGCCCCGATGTTCCGATCGCCGAGGACGAGGTGCACGACGTCGTCCGGACGCAAGGACTCGGCGGCTCGACGACCACACCGTTCACGGAGGTGGGCCAGCTCGTCACCGCGCCGCCTCCTGCGTGCACGTCCACCGTCGTGACGCCGACGCGGGCCTGCGTCCTCGCCCCAACGGGCAAGTTCTGGGCTCGGCGGAACGGCAGTCAGCCCCACGGCACCACGTTCTCGATCCGAAACGATTGGTGGCTCGTGTACGAGCTGAGGAATGCATCGTGCGTGATGGCGACGCCCGAGGATCACGGTCTGGCCGTCCTCGTTGCCGGCGCACACCCGGACCTGCGGGTCGTTCGCTTCGGGTTCGACGTCAGCTACTCCGGCTCGGGCGGCGGCGGCGCGGACACGAACTACGACGGCTCCGACCTGCGGCCGCTCATGGCCCACTGGCCGGCCGACGAGCGAGCGCGCTATCGCCGAGGCCCAGGCTTCGGGGCGTTTCCGTCGACGACGGCCAACGGCAAGGTGATCACGCGCGGTCTCACGTGGTTCGTCTCGCTCGACGCTTCGGGCCGACACTGGTCCGCGCGGCTGCGAGACCGAAGTGGCCGCATCCTGCTCGAGCTTCCGACCGGCGCGCCGGTCACCGTGCTGCGCGAGGGCACCCAGCTCTACTGGTCCGGAGGCGCGCTATAGCCAGCGCAGGTCGATGCGGCGACCGCCACCGAGCAGCGCCGCGAGGCGCGTGAGGTGCGGCGGCACGGTGTGGCGCACGCAGACGGGCTGGGCCGGCGTCGGCGTGCAGAGCGCGCCGATCGCGGCGGACGGGAGCGCGGTCGCCGTCACCGCCGTGGTCGCCTTCGTGGCGAGGGCATGCGTGATGGCGGCGATCTCCTCGTCGCGGCCGATCATCATGTCCATCGGGCCGCCGTCCTCGCAGCCCAGCGTCTGATCGGTCGCCGAGCAGAACACACGAACGTGAATGTGGTCGTCATGCTTCGCGCTGTCGCCCGGCTGCTTCAGCGCCTTGCGCGCCCGCGCGACGAGCAGCTCCGGCTCACCGATCGCGACGGCGTGTTCGAGGAGCTTCACCGCGAAGGGCTCGTACATGAAGACGCGCTGCACCGCGGCCTCGGGAGCCGTGACGAGCTCCCGGACGAGCTTCCACGTCCGAGGGAAGTCGATGGTGATGCCGGTACCGGTCTTCTCGACGCCGGCCGCGTCGAACACGTACATCTCCTCGGGCTCGAACGGCTTGCCCTGCGCATCGCGCACGTAATAGAGGAGGTCAACGTCACGGCCGCTCTGGTGCGAGCGGTGCCATGGCCGAGCCAGCCCCCCGCCCCGCATCGAGAGGTCGGCAACGGCGAGGCGCGTCGGGCCGTGCAGGCGGCGGCCGAGGCCAACGATCAGGTCGACGAGCTCGTCGGTGCCGTACCGATTGCCGCGCTCGCGCCACTTCTTCGGCACGACGAAGCCTTCGCCGCGATCGCAGCGAACCCCATCGACGATCTTGCCCTTGTTCGAGCGTCCGACCGATACGCTGGTGCCGTCGCTGACCACACCGAGCTGCGTACAGCCGGCCAGCAGCGCAAGGACAGCAAGGGAACGCACGCCCTGTAAGTATGCACAGGGCATGGGCGAAGCCAAAAAGGTTTCGCGCGGGGCCAGAGGCTACGGCCCGAACCGATCCGGAACGAAACCGGGCGGCCCGTTTGGACCGCCCGTATGAGCCCGGCGCCCGTGGCCGCCGCGCAGCGGCTACGTCTTGTCCTCGAACTCGGCGTCGATCACGTCGCCCTGGCCACCGCCCGCCGCCCCGCCTGCCGGCTCGCCGCCGGCCGGGGGCGCATCCCCACCACCGGCCTGCTTGTACATGGCCTCGGCGAGCTTGTGCGCCGCGGCCTGGAGCTTCTCGAAGGCGGCCCGCAGCTCGGCGGGGTCACCACCGTCGCGGTTCTTCTCGAGCACGGCCTCGGCGGTCTTGAGCTCCTCCTCGATCATGAGCTTGTCGGCGTCGCCCAGCTTTCCGCCGGACTCGGTGACGAGCTTGCGGGTCGAGTACACGAGGGAGTCGAGCTGGTTGCGAGCCTCGATGCCCTCCTTGCGGGCCTTGTCCTCGGCCTCGTGCTGGGCCGCATCCTCGACGGCGCGCTTGATGTCCGCGTCGGAGAGGCCCGACGACGCCTCGATGCGGATGTTCCGCTCGGTGCCCGTGGCCTTGTCCTTCGCCGCGACATTCAGGATGCCGTTCGCGTCGATGTCGAAGGTGACCTCGATCTGCGGCACTCCGCGCGGCGCCGACGGGATGCCGGTCAGCTGGAACTTGCCGAGGGTCTTGTTGTCCTTCGCCATCTGGCGCTCGCCCTGGGTGACGTGGACCTCGACGGACGTCTGGTTGTCAGCCGCCGTGGAGAACGTCTCCGACTTGCGCGTCGGGATGGTCGTGTTGCGCGGGATGAGCGGCGTCGCGACGCCACCGAGGGTCTCGATGGAGAGGGTCAGCGGCGTGACGTCGAGCAGGAGGATGTCCTTGACGTCGCCCGAGAGGACGCCGCCCTGGACCGCCGCCCCGAGCGCGACGACCTCGTCGGCGTTCACGCTGCGGTTCGGCTCCTTGCCGAAGAACTCCTTCACCTTCGCCTGGACGAGCGGGATGCGCGTCGAGCCACCGACGAGGACGACCTCGTGGATGTCGCTGATCTTCTTGCCAGCGTCCGACAGCGCCTTCTTGCAGGGCTCCATCGCCCGGGCAACGATCTGCTCGATCATCTGCTCGAACTTTGGACGCGCGAGCTTCTTCAGGAGGTGCTTCGGGCCCGAGGCATCAGCGGTCAGGTACGGGAGGTTGATCTCCGTCTCCTGGGTCGACGACAGCTCGATCTTCGCCTTCTCGGCCGCCTCCTTGAGGCGCTGCAGGACCATCTTGTCCTTGGACACGTCGATGCCGGTGTCCTTCTTGAACTCGGCGACGAGCCAGTCCATCAGCGTGTTGTCGATGTCATCGCCTCCGAGGTGCGTGTCGCCGTTCGTCGAGACGACCTCGACGACCTTGTCGCCGACCTCGAGGATCGAGATATCGAACGTACCGCCGCC
>LNFM01015887.1_pt1 | contig 24152 bp, 25 predicted proteins | sample 596031 | NCBI WGS metagenome assembly LNFM01 (sample SAMN04254537, study PRJNA301005) | activated carbon metagenome | isolation source: dual media filters at the Ann Arbor, Michigan drinking water treatment plant | place: USA: Ann Arbor | reverse complement strand
GGGACAAGGCACTGGGCCAGATGGTGAAGACCGATGCCTGGAAACAGCAGCTGGAGAAACACGGCTGGTTTGATGCCTATGCCGACTCGGCGACCTTCAAAAAGGATCTTGATTCGGAAGAAAAGATCTATACCGAGATCCTCAGCGATCTGGGGATGGCAAAGGGCCTGAAGAAGTAGCGGGCAGCTCCGCACCCGCAGAAAACCGCCGGTCACGACCGGCGGTTTTTTTACGCCTTGCGCGGGGCGCGCAGCAAGACCGGCGCAATCTCGACGGTGTTTTCGCCGTCGGTGAACCAGGCCGTGCCGTCCTGCACCGTGCACTGCAGCTGCATCGTGCGCTGCGCCAGCGCGGCGAGCGCCTGGGTGGCGGCCTGCGGCAGGTCGATGACCGTGAGGTTGTCCGGGCGCGCGAGTCCGGACTGAACGTCCTGCCACCAGCGTTCCGCGCCGCGGCCATAGGCATAAACCAGCACCTGTCCGGCGCGGCCGCAGGCCCGGCGCACGGATTTTTCATCGGGCAGGCCGACGTCGATCCACAGTTGGATCGCGCCGGTGAGGTCTTTCTGCCACAGCGCGGGTTCGTCCTCGTCGCTGAGCCCCTTGCCGAAGGCGAGGGCTTCGCCGGCGTTCAGCGCGAAGGCCAGCAGCCGTACCATCATGCGTTCATCGGTCTCGGAGGGATGGCGCGCCAGCACCAGCGGGTGGGTCGCGTAATGGCCGCGGTCCATGTCGCTGATCGTGAGTTCGGCCTTGAAGATGGTTGCGCTGAGTGCCATGAACTGGTTACCGTACTGCGTTGAAAAGGAAAGACAGATGCAGGAATCGGATGACGAAGTGATTGCCGCAACGCAGGACTGGCTGGTGAAGGCCGTGATCGGCCTCAACCTCTGCCCTTTCGCGCGCGCAGTATACGCCGGCGGGCGCCTGCGCTGCGCGGTGAGCCGCGCGGGGACGCCGGAGGCGCTGCTGGAGGACCTGGCGGAGGAATTGCAGCGGCTGGCGGCCGCGGACGAGGCGGCGCTCGAGACCACCCTGCTGATCCATCCGCAGGTGCTCGGTGATTTCCTCGACTACAACGATTTTCTGGAGATTGCCGATGCGCTGGTCGCCGATCTCGGTTACGAGGGCGTGCTGCAGGTGGCGAGTTTCCATCCGCAATACCAGTTTGCCGACACCGGGGCTGATGACATCGGCAATTTCACCAATCGCTCGCCCTACCCGACGCTGCACCTGCTGCGCGAATCCAGCGTCGAGCGTGCGGTGGACTCGCATCCCGACACCGACCGCATCTATCGCGACAACATCGAGACGCTGCGCCGCCTCGGGCATGAAGGCTGGGACCGGCTCAACATCGGCCGGCCCGCGCCGGAGAAATAGCGGCCTTTACTGCAGGCGCGCGGCCACGGCTTCGGCGGCGCGTTTTGCGTCCTGCATCGCACCGCGCCGGCGGCCCAGAGTCCGGGCAGGGTGGTTTCCAGCGTGTCGCCGGTGACCAGGCGTCCCGTCGCATCGCGCTTGACGGCTTCGGGCACGAAGGCCGCATTGGGTTCGAGGCCGATGTAGGCGAAGACGCCGGCGACTGCAAGCTCCTCGCTGCCGCTGCCGGTGTTGACGCGGATCTTTTCGACCATCTTGTCGCCGAGGACGGCTTCGACGGTGCTGCCGAAGCGGACTTCGATTTTCGGGTTGGCTTTCACCTGTTCGACAAAACGCGGCTGCGCGCTGAAGGCCGTGCCGCGATGGATCAGCAGCACCTTGCCGCAGTAATGGGTCAGCACGCCGGCTTCCTGCAGCGCCGAATCGCCGCCGCCGATCACGGCTACGGTTTCGTTCTGGAACATCGGGCCGTCGCAGTCCGCGCATTTCGATACGCCGCGGCCTTCGAATTCGGCTTCGCCGGGTACACCCAGCATTTTCAGTTTTGCACCGCTGGCGACGATGACCTGGCGAGCGTGGTAGCTGCCTGTCACCGGCCAGCGCGGTGACTTCCTCGGAGAAGCTGGTGACGCCGGCGTCGGCATTGGCACCGGTCATTTCGGAGGCAAAGGCGGCGCCGCCCGCTTCGCCGCCGGCGGGTGCGGGATCGAGTTCATTGATGTTGAGGACCAGGCCGCCGAAAAGCTGCTGCTCGAAGCTGGCGGTGCTGAAGCCCTTTTTGGCGAGCAGGCCGGCGGCGGTGAGACCGGCGATGCCTTCGCCGATGATGATGACGTCAAAGGATTGGGACATGGTCGACTTTCGCTTTCAGTAACGTTTGTTGCGGAAGGGGGGGCGCTGCTGCGGTTTTCCCGCCGCCGGTTTCTGCGGCTGCGCCTGCGTTTTTGCTGCGGAGCCCGGCGGGGGCGGTGGCGCCGGGTCGGCGGCACCGAGGATGGGTACAAAATCCTTGCGTGTCTTGCGCGCGTCGCCGATGCGCTGGGTGATGGCGAGGCCGTCGAGCGTTTCGAGGATTTCGATCGCCAGCGTGCGGCCGATGCCGGTGGCGTCGCGGTACTGCGCGGCGGTGAACAGGCCGTTGGGCTGTTTTTCCGCGACGGCTTTCGCGGTGGCGGCGAGCACCGCCATCACGGGTTTCAGGTAGAAGCGGTCGCTGCCGACCCGGTAAACATTGCCCGCCTTCATCTGGCGATAGAGGAAATCCTTGAGGATCGCGTCCTTCAGCTTCAGCTGCGGCGCGAGTTCGCGCAGTGTCGGCGGGTTGAAGCCCGCGGCGGCAAGCGCCGGTTGCACCGTTTCCCACAGCCGGGTGTCGGCGCTGTTGGCCGTGGTGTCATGGCCGGGTTTGCGCAGCAGCGAGCTGTGGATTTCGATGCGTTTGGCATCGGCGAGTGTGCGCAGCAACTGGCCGAAGGCCTCGGCATCGAGCTCGGGTGCGAGTTCGCCGCGCAGCGTTTCGGATTCGATGCCCGGCGCCTGCGGCTGCGCCTTGTGGAAGGCTTCGACTTTTTCCGCAACCGCGTTTTCAAGGGCCCTGACCCTGGCGGAGGTGACACCGACGCGTTTGTCCCGGCCCAGGGTCACCAGGCCGGCGGCGGCACAGGCGGCGGCTGCGACTTCGGGCAGCAGGTTGAATGCGGCTTCAAAATGGCCGAGGTCCACCGGACGTCTGGCGTCGGCGGCCAGTGCCGCGAGGGCGGCCTGGTGGTCGGCGGATTCCAGCGCGGCCAGTGTCGCCGTGCGCGCCTTGCTGCGGCGCGAGACCGGTGGCAGCGGATCGATGACCAGTCCGCCGCCGAGGGTGCGCATCGCCGACTGGTCGCGCAGGATGAAGCGGTCGCCGTGCAGTGCCGACACCGGCTCGTCGAGCAGCAGCTGGGCGATGCCGTTGCCGCCGGGCGGCAGGGCCTCGCCGCGGCGCAGCGACACGCGCGCGGTGACGTCGGCGGTGGCGAGATGCAGGTGCACCGGCGTCCAGTGTTTCAGCGGCCGGCTTTCGCCGGGCAGCACCGACAGGCGCACGTCGAGGCGTTGTGTCGGGCGGTGGATGGCTTCGGCCATCACCCAGTCGCCGCGGCGCACCGATTCAACGTCGGCGCCGGTGAGGTTCAGCGCGCAGCGTTCGCCGGCCCGGGCGCGTTCGGCGGATTTGCCGTGGATCTGGATGCCGCGCACGCGGACTTCGCGTCCCGCGGGGGAAATCACCAGCCGGTCACCGCTGCCGACGCTGCCGTTGAACACCGTGCCGGTCACCACGGTACCGCTGCCGGCGATGCTGAAGGCGCGGTCGATGGCGTAACGCAGGTGCTGGCCCGCGGCGCTGCGTTGTCCGCGTTCGGCGGCTTCGCGCAGCAGCAGGTCCTTAAGTTCGGCGATGCCGCTGCCGCTGACTGCGGATACCGGCAGCAGCGGCGCATGCGCCAGCAGCGTCGGCGCCAGCAGCGCCTGCACCTGGGCGCGCACTTCCTCGATGCGCGCGGCGTCGACACGGTCGGTCTTGGTGATGGCGACCGCGCCGCGCGGAATGCGCAGCAGGTCGAGGATCTGCAGGTGTTCGACGGTCTGCGGCATCACGCCGTCGTCGGCGGCGACGATCAGCAGTGCGTAATCGATGCCGGAGACGCCGGCCAGCATGTTGCGGATGAAACGTTCATGTCCGGGCACGTCGACAAAACCGATCAGCCCGCCCTGCGGCAGCGGCAGGTAGGCAAAGCCGAGGTCGATGGAGATGCCGCGCGCCTTCTCCTCCGGCAGGCGATCGGTGTCGGTGCCGGTGAGGGTTTTGACCAGCAGCGTCTTGCCGTGGTCGATGTGGCCTGCGGTGGCTACTATCATTGGATCAAAGTCAAAGGCTTTTGCCACAGAGGACACAGAGAGCACAGAGAAAACCAAAACCGGCGATGGTCACTCCGGGTAAAACTGTGATCCGGTAGGGGGAACTCACTGTTGCCAATGTGTCGGCATGACAGTGGATTTTCCTGCAGTTCTCTGTGTCCTCTGTGTCCTCTGTGTCCTCTGTGGCCAGGTTTTAAGGGGTTTTCAGTTTTTCCAGCTGCAATACAAACTCTTCCTCGTGGTCGAGGCAGCGCAGGTCGAGTTTCAGCGCGCCGTCGCGGATGTGGCCGATCACCGGCACCGGCAGCGCGCGCAGCGCCGCCGCCAGTTGGTTGAGATTGCCTTTTTTTGCGGCGGGCGTGATCGCGAGCCTGCCGATCTGTGATTTGCAGTCGCAGACTTCGACGCGCCAGTTTTCGCCCAGCGCCGCGGCCAGCGCCGGCAGCACGCGCGCGGCCTGGGCCGCGATGTCTCCGGCGCTGCGCGTCAGCAGGCGCAGTGCCGGCAGTTCTTCGCGCAGTTTCTCCGGGTGCAGGTAGAGCCGCAGCACGGCGTCGAGCGCGGTCAGTGTCAGCTTGTCGAGGCGCAGTGCGCGTTTCATCGGGTTCTTGGCGATGCGCGCCATCAGATCCTTGCGTCCCACCAGCAGGCCGGCCTGCGGGCCGCCGAGCAGCTTGTCGCCGCTGAAGGTGACGACGTCGGCGCCGTGGGCCAGTGTTTCGCGCGGCGTCGGTTCATGCGGCAGGCCGTAGTCCTCGAGGTTGACCAGCGTGCCGCTGCCGAGGTCGACGATGAAGGGCAGCTTGTGCTCGTGCGCGAGTTTCGCGAGCTCTGGCTCGGGCACCGCGGCGGTGAAGCCCTGCACGCCGCGGTGCGCGGCGTGATCGCTTCGGCGAAGTCCTTCAGGTGGGTGCGGTTGGTGGTGCCGACCTCGACCAGCTTGACGCCGGCGCGGGACATGATGTCGGGGATGCGGAAGGCGCCGCCGATCTCGATCAGTTCGCCGCGGGAAACCAGCACTTCGCGTTTGAGAGCCAGCGTGTTCAGCGCAAGGTAGACCGCGGCGGCGTTGTTGTTGACGGCGACGGCCTTGTCGCCGCCGGTGAGTTCCTTCAGCCAGCGTTCGACATGGCTGTCGCGTTCGCCGCGGGCTCCGCCGTCGAGATCGAACTCGAGGTTGACCGGACGCGTCATCGCTTCGGCGACCGCGCGTGCCGCGCTCTCCGGCATCACCGCGCGGCCTAGGTTGGTGTGCAGCACGGTGCCGGTGAGGTTGAACACCGGTTTCAGCGACGGCGCCGAGGACTGCTCAAGCGCAGCGGCGCAGGACTGCAGGAAACGGTTTTCGTCGTAGGGGGGCGCTTCGGCGTCCGTCAGCCGTTCGCGTTCGGCATCAAGCGCCCGGCGCAGCATGCCGGTGACGCGGCTGCGGCCATGTGCAGCTGTGAGGGCCGCGACGGCGGGGCTGCCGAGCAGTCGATCCAGCGAGGGCAACGCGCGACGCGCGGCTGCGGCGGGATTCACCATCGCCGGTGGGGCTTGCAGCAGCCGTGGCTGGACGTGCGGGACATGGGATTCGGGAATGCGCGACAGATTTTGCCGGGGCATGCAGTTTAGCGTAACTCGCTGCACGGGTGCTATGCTGGCCGCTGACCGCACTGTGGTCGCATGGCGTAACGATTGGACGGTCACCGGGAGCAGGCGGGTCTCGCTCCGGGATTTCCGGTGCCAGACCTTGGTGCATGCCGCGCCATCGCGGGGCGCCCGCGATATCCGCAGCCGGCGACCTGAGCGTGCGTGATGGTCTTCTTTTGCAGTGGCATGTTTTTTGCGTTTTTACGGATGCCGCCACCTGTGGTATTCAGGAATTCCGGCGGCGACAAGACAGTCATGACCAATCGAGAGAGGATGCAATGAACAATCTGAAAATCCGCTGCGGCGCAGCCCTGGCACTGGTGTTGTTTGCGGGGGCCGCTGTTGCCCAATCCTGGCCCGCACGTCCGGTGCGGCTGATCAGCCCTTTTGCACCGGGTGGCGGTGCCGACATCACCTCGCGGGCCGTGGCGCAGAAGCTGACGGCATCTTTCGGGCAGCAGGTGATTGTCGACAATCGCGGCGGTGCCGGCGGCATGCTCGGTGTGGACCTGGCCGCAAAATCGCCGCCCGACGGTTATACCCTGGTGATGGGGACCATTGGTCCGATTGCGATCAATCCGAGCCTGCTCAGCAAGATGCCCTACGATCCGATCAAGGATCTGGCACCGATTTCGCAGGCCGCGGTGGCGGTTAATGTGCTGGTGGTGCACCCCTCGCTGCCGGCGAAATCGGTGAAGGAATTCATCGCCCTGGCGAAATCGCGGCCCAATGACCTCAACTACGGTTCGTCCGGATCGGGTGCCGCCGATCACCTCGCCGGCGAGTTGTTCAACGCGATGGTCGGAGTCAAGATGGCCCATATCGCGTACAAGGGCGGCGCGCCGGCGATGCTGGATCTGGTCGGTGGCAACGTGCAGCTGGTGTTCTCGACGCTGTCGACCGCGACTGCAGCCATCGAGGGCAACAGGGTCAGGGCGCTGGCGGTTGCCGGCAGCCAGCGTTTCGCCGGCATGCCCGACCTGCCGACGATGTCGGAAGCGGGCCTGAAGGGCTTCGAGGTCAACAACTGGTATGGCCTGTTTGCGCCGGCCGGCACGCCTAAGGACATCATCGCCCGTGTCAGTGCCGATGCTGCCAAGGCACTGGCAATGGCCGACGTGAAAAAACGCCTGATGGATACCGGCATCATCGCCGTGTCCAGCTCGCCGGAGGTTTTTGCCGCCTACATCCGTGCCGAGACCGACAAGTGGGGCAAGGTCATCCGCGCGGCGAACATCAAGGCCGACTGAGTTTCAGGCACAGGCGCGCTGTACCCAGCGCGCCGCCATCATCAGCCTGCGGTCGTCGTCGCGGCGGGCGACCAGCTGTGCGCCGACCGGCAGGCCGCTGGGGCCGGTGAACAGCGGCAGGGTCATTGCCGGCACATGCATCGTGGTCCAGATTGCGCAGAAAGAGGCGTTGCCGGTGGCATTCAGACCCGGCGGCGCCTCCCCGGCGACTGCGGGGGTCAGCAGGACGTCGTAACCGGCAAACAGGTCGTCGAGCCTCAGCCGGCAGCGTTCGGCGAAGGCGCGGGCCTCGAGATAGGTTTGCTCGCTGCAGTCGAGGCCGTTGCGGATGCGGTTGTTGCGCAGCGTCTCGCTGATCATGTCCCAGTGGTGGTCGATTTCCCAGGCGCGGTTGCGCGCGAACTCGAAACTCGAGATCCAGCGGTGCGCATCCTCGATGCGCGCGAATTCCGCGGGCAATTCGATGTCGCTGACCGCGGCCCCGGCCCGCGCCAGTGTTGACGCGCAGTTTTCCAGCAGTTGCTTCGTTTCCGGTTCACATTGATCCCACATCGGCGAGCGGCAGAAGCCGATGCGCGGCGGGCTGCCGGCGTCGTCCGGCAGCGCTTCCGGGGTGATGCCCATCAGCACGTCCCGGTAGAGCGCGATGTCGTCGATGGAGCGCGCGATCAGGCCCAGGGTATCGAGCGAACCCGAGGCTTCCATGACCCCTGCGCAGCGCAGGTCGCCCCAGGTCGGGCGGTAACCGACGCAGCCGCAGAATGCGGCAGGGCGGATCGTCGATGCGGTGGTTTGCGTCCCGATGGCCAGGGGCACCATTTCCGCGCCGACCGCGGCTCCGGATCCGCTGGAGGAACCGCCGGGGGTGCGCCGGGGATCGAAGGGGTTGCGTGTCTTGCCCGGGAAAAAATTGGCGAACTCGGTGGTGACGGTCTTGCCCATGATCAGTCCGCCGGCCCGCCGGGTCAGCGCGACGCAGGCGGCATCGATCTGCGGTTGCCGGCCCTTGTGGATCGGCGTGCCGTATTCGGTGGGCATGTCGTCGGTATCGATGATGTCCTTGATGCCGACCGGAACGCCCTGCAGCGGACCGGTGCTGCCGCGGCGGTCGAGGGCGCGGGCCTGTTCCAGCACGCGCTGCGGATCGAGGTAATGCCAGGCTTCAACCTGCGGTTCACGTTCGGCGATGTGCGCGAGGCAGGCTTCGGCGACGGCGACGGCTGTTGTTTTTCCGGCAGTGATGGCGCGGACGATTTCGGCGGCGGTCATCTGATGCAGCTTTTGAGTGGGCATGGGTTTGATCGTTTGATGAGTGGAGTGAGGGCGGTTCCGCTTCGGGCAATTATCGCCCGCAGGCTCAACAAAAAACGGCGCCCGCAGGCGCCGTCACTATAAGTACTTGATTTTAAACGATTATTCCCAAAGCCGTTCCGGCAGCGGCAGACCGGCAAGCTGTTCCGGCGTCAGCGGCCGGTCGGGCGTGATGCCGATCCGCTCCAGCACTGTGCCAGGTCGAACGTTCGTAGAGCATGTGCAGCGGCTGCATGCCGAAGAAGGTCTTGACCTTCTGCTGGCAGGATTTGTCCTCGAGCTTGTCCCACCAGTTCTGCAGCCGTGCAATGACGGCATCGCCGTAACGCGCGATTTCTTCGCCGGTCATGAAGGTGCCGTCTTTCGGCGGCACGTTGGCCAGCTGCACTGCATATTCGACGCCGTCCTCCATGGATTCAAGGAAGGCTTCGCCGATGCGGAAGATATGGTGGCACATCAGCCGGATCGAACGGTCGCGGTTGGGGATCACGCGTTCCTGCAGTTGCGCATCCGGCAGCTGGCGCATCAGCCGCTGCGCGGTCTGCAGCACCAGGACCCAGCGCTTGATCAGTTCTTCCGGCGGCAGCGGCGTGTGGCCGGTGCCCTGGAGGCCGACGAACTCGGCGACATCCTCGAGATTCTGGCCGAACACGAACTGTTCGCCCTTGGCGACCACCGGCACATTGCGCACGCCGAGCTTGAGCAGGCGTTCACGGCCCTGCGGGTCGTTCAGTACGTCGATGGCGACGAAATCGATTTTTTTCCGCGAAAGAAACTCTTTCGCCCGGAGACAGCTGCTTCACCCGGGCTGGGTGAACAGGATGAACTGGTCGGTGGCGCCCATGATTGACCCTTTGCAGGCGGTTGAAGTGAGAGCCGAGACTAAGTCGCGAGTCGCCGGCCGTCAAGGTTTGCGGTGCTATAATCCGCGCGCTTTTTGTCTCTCCCGCATTTTATCCCGCAAGAAATCCACATGATGAAGCTGATCGGGACGACCACCAGTCCCTACACCCGCAAGGTGCGTGTCGTGCTGGCCGAAAAACGCATGGAATGCGAATTCGCCATCGATGCGCCGAACACCGAAGGCAGCACGGTCGCGCAGTACAACCCGCTGGGCAAGATCCCGGTGCTGGTGCTCGACGACGAGAGCACGCTCTTCGATTCGCGTGTGATCGTCGAATACCTCGACAATGCAAGCCCGGGCAACCGGCTGATTCCGGAGGAAAAGCGGCCGCGCATCCAGGTGCGACGCTGGGAGGCGCTGGCTGACGGCTGCACCGATGCGGCGATTGCCGTGGTCATGGAGAAGCGCCGCCCCGCGGAGCAGCAGTCGCCGGAGTGGATAACCCGCCAGCAGGCGAAGGTTGATCGAGCGCTGCAGATGATGGCCGATGAACTCGCGGCAAAAACCTGGTGCACGGGGGATTTCTTCACGCTCGCCGACATCGCGGTGGGTTGCTGCCTGGCGTGGATGGAACTCAGGCTGCCGGACCTGCCGTGGCGCCGCAATCATCCGAACCTGGCGCGGCTGGCGGACAAGCTGCTCCAGCGTCCGTCCTTCAAGGACACGATTCCCTCCTGAGCGGGGCTGGCGGGTTTATCCGCTTCCGGCCTGAGCGCCCGGCGGGCAGCCGGCGTCACGCGGGCTGATCTGCGCGGGACGCGCCGATTCGATGATGCCGCCGCCGATGCAGACGCGGCTTTCATAAATGACCAGCGACTGTCCGGGTGTGACCGCCCACTGGTTCTCGGCGAAATCGACAACGCATTGCGTATCCGTCGCCAGTGACAGCGAACAGGCTGCGTCCTTCTGCCGGTAGCGGGTTTTCGCGCCGTAGACCCATTGCGTGTGCGGCGCCTCGCCGCTGATCCAGTTCAGATTGACGGCCTTCAGCCGGTCGGAGAGCAGCAGCGGATGCTCATGGCCCTGCACCACGACCAGCCGGTTGTTCGCCATGTCCTTGCGCGCGACATACCAGGCGTCACCGTCGCCGTTGCGGGTGCCGCCGATGCCGAGGCCCTGGCGCTGGCCCAGCGTGTAGAACATCAAGCCCATGTGTTTGCCGACCTTGACGCCTTCGGGCGTGACGATGTCGCCGGGGTTGGCCGGCAGGTAGCGGTTGAGAAACTCGCGGAACGGGCGCTCGCCGATGAAGCAGATGCCGGTGGAGTCCTTCTTGTCGTGGTTGGCAAGACCCTCGCGGCGCGCGATCTCGCGTACGTCGCGTTTGTACAGCGTGCCCAGCGGGAACACGGTTTTCGCCAGCTGCTGCTGGTTGAGGCGGTAGAGGAAATAACTCTGGTCCTTGCTGCCGTCCTCGGCCTTCAGCAGCTGGTGAAGGCCGTCGACCTCGCGCACCTGGGCGTAATGGCCGGTCGCGATGCGGTCGGCGCCGAGGTTCATCGCATGGTCGAGGAAGGACTTGAACTTGATTTCGGCATTGCACAGCACGTCGGGATTGGGCGTGCGGCCGGCGCGGTATTCGCTGAGGAATTCGCCGAACACGCGGTCCTTGTATTCGGCGCTGAAGTTGACCGCCTCGACCTCGATGCCGATGCGGTCGGCGACGGCAACGGCGTCGACCAGGTCCTGGCGCGAGGTGCAGTGTTCGTCGGTGTCGTCATCCTCCCAGTTTTTCATGAACAGGCCGGTGACGTCATGGCCCTGCTGCTTGAGCAGCAGGGCGGCGACCGCGGAATCGACGCCGCCGGACAGGCCGACGACTATTTTCTGTTTGCGTGCCATGGTCTAAGGGTGGTTGTGCAGCAGTTGCAGCGGGTAGCGCCGGCCGGCGATGTGGTCATCGATGCACTGCATCAGCAGCGGGCTGCGGTGGCGCCCGCGGCAGGCGCGGATTTCGGCGGCCGGCATCCACAGTGCGCGGAGGATGCCGGCATCGAGCGGGCGTTGTTCGGGATCCGATACCTCGCCGGTGAAGGCAAAGCGCAGGTAGGTGACCGGTGAGGCGGGCTTGCGGTACTGGTAGATGCCGACCAGCGCGGTCGGCGTGAAATGCCGCGCCGATTCCTCGAGTGTCTCACGGATCACCGCCTCGACCAGCGATTCGCCCTCTTCGAGGTGGCCCGCCGGCTGGTTGTAGAGGATGCCATCCGCGGTCTGCTCCTCGACCAGCAGAAAGCCGCCATTGTGTTCGACGATGGCCGCCACGGTGACATTGGGTTTCCACTGGTTTGTTGCATCCGCCATCCGCGTATTTTATCGCCACCGGTGGCGGCCTGCCTCAGCGGCGGCAGGCGCAAAAAAAGCAGGGCCGAAGCCCTGCTTTTATCGGACAGAAAGACCGGTTCTTACTTCTTGTCTTTCTTGTCGGCTTTTTTCTCTTTTTTCTCGGTCTTTTTCTCGTCTTTCTTCTCGGCCGAGTAAGCCGGTGCGACGGCTACCGAAGCAAACATTCCAGCGATCATCATTGCGAACAGCTTTTTCATGTTCCCCTCCCCTTGTTGGACAGAATCGCGCCCGGATCCCGGTGCGCGGCTCAAAGCGAGCCGCGCTACATTAGCGCATGCCCATGTCATTTACAACGGGGGGGAGGGGGGTGCCCGGGCAATAAAAAAGGCAGGGCTCGCGCCCTGCCTTTTTGAGCAAAACCGAAGAATTACTTCTTGTCGGCTTTTTTCTCTTCTTTTTTCTCGGCTTTTTTCTCGTCTTTCTTCATTTCTTTCTTTTCTTCTTTCTTGGCTTCAGCAGCGAAGGCCGGGGCAACCGAGACGGAGGCGAAAACGGCGGCGATGATGGCGGCAAACAGTTTGTTCATGATTTCCTCAATAAATTAGTGGTTGATCAACCAGGCCTTGCGGCCTTTGACCGAAATAGTCGGTCAAGCGCCAATAACGGGTGTGCCCGCAGCCGGTTGACAGTTTCGTGTCAGATTTGTCGATAAAAATTAAATATAAAAACAAGGAGATGCGGCGAAGCATCAATCAATGTCATTTCGCTGCAGCGGGCGCGATTGATGTCACATTAAATTGACAATGAGGCTTTTTTCCAGACGCCCGGCGCAATGCCGCTGATAGTCCAGGATCCGACGCTGAAGCGGATCAGGCGCAGGGTCGGGAAACCGGCAGCGGCCGTCATCCGCCGTACCTGGCGGTTGCGACCTTCGCGCAAGGTCAGGCGCAGCCAGGCGGTCGGGATGGCCTGGCGGGAACGGATCGGCGGCACCCGCGGCCACAACCAGTCCGGTTCGGCCACCAGTTCGGCTTCCGCCGGCCGGGCCTGGAAGTCGCTCAGGCGTATGCCCTTGCGCAGGGGGGCCAGCGCCGCGTCATCCGGAGCCCCCTCGACTTGCGCGAAATAGGTTTTCGGCAGCTTGTGCCGCGGATCGGTGATGGCATGTTGCAGGGCGCCGTCGCCGGTCAGCACGACCAGACCCTCGCTGTCGGTGTCCAGCCGGCCTGCCGGGTAGACGCCGGGTACATCGACGAAGTCCTTCAGCGTGGGATGGCTGCCCGAAGGGCTGAACTGGCAGATCACGCCATGGGGTTTGTTGAGCAGGATGACGTCCGGCATGCCCCGATTCTAAGGGACGGCCGGGCGCCGTTCCTGCGCTGATTCAGGCGGCGACGCCGGATTCCGCGGCCTGTTCCAGCCGCTCATAACCGGGCAGGGTCAGGAATTCGACATAGTCGTCGCTGGTCGTGATCTCGTCGAACAACGCGGCGGCTTCCTCGTAGCGGCCGGCGTTCCAGGCGGCTTCGCCGAGTTCGCGGCGCACCCGCGCCAGTTCTTCGGGGAGCATCCGGCGGAACATGTCGCGGGTGACCTTGCGGCCGTCATCAAGCACGCCCTTGGGACTGCGCATCCACTGCCAGATCTGCGAGCGCGAGATTTCCGCGGTGGCGGCGTCTTCCATCAGGTTGTAGACCGGCACGCAGCCGTTGCCGGCGAGCCAGGCGCCGATGTACTGGATGCCGACGCTGATGTTGTTGCGCAGCCCCGCTTCGGTGATCGGCGCCTCGGGCCTGAAGTCGAGCAGGTCTTTGGCACTGACATTGACGTCCGGGCGCTGCCGGTCGACCTGGTTGGGGCCCGGCATGTGTTTGTCGAAGATTTCCTTTGCGATGCCGACCAGGCCCGGGTGTGCGACCCAGCTGCCGTCGCAGCCGTCGGTGGCCTCACGTTCCTTGTCGGCACGCACCTTGGCCAGCGCGGCGTCATTGGCGGCGGGATCGTTCTTGATCGGGATCTGTGCCGCCATGCCGCCCATGGCGAAGGCATTGCGCCGGTGGCAGGTCTTGACCAGCAGCAGCGCGTAGGCGCGCATGAAGGGGGAGGTCATCGTCACCTGGCTGCGGTCGGCGAGGCAGAAGTCGCGGTTCGAGCGGAATTTCTTGATGCAGCTGAAGATGTAGTCCCAGCGGCCGATGTTGAGGCCCACGCAATGTTCGCGCAGCTCGTGGAGGATTTCGTCCATTTCGAAGGCGGCGAGCACGGTTTCGATCAGCACGGTCGTCTTGATCGTGCCCTGCGGCACGCCGAGCTGGTTCTGCGCGGCGACGAAAATGTCGTTCCACAACCGTGCTTCGAGGTGGCTTTCCATTTTCGGCAGGTAGAAGTAGGGGCCGCTGCCGCGCGCGAGGGTTTCCGCTGCGTTGTGGAAAAAATACAGCGCGAAATCGAAAATCGCGCCGGATACCGGGGCGCCGTCGACCTGCAGGTGGTTTTCCAACAGGTGCCAGCCGCGCGGACGCACCAGCAGGGTCGCGGTTTTTTCTGCGAGGCTGTAGTCCTTTCCTTCGGGGCTGCGGAAAGTGATTGTGCGGCGGATGGCGTCGCGCAGGTTGATCTGGCCTTCGATCATGTTGGCCCAGGTCGGTGCGTTCGAGTCTTCGAAGTCGGCCATGAACACGTTGGCGCCGCAGTTCAGCGCGTTGATCACCATCTTGCGGTCGGTCGGTCCGGTGATTTCGACACGGCGGTCCTGCAGGTCGGCAGGTACCGGGCCGATGGTCCAGTTAGCGTCGCGGATCGCCTTTGTTTCGGGCAGGAAGTCCGGAAGTGATCCGGCATCGAATGCGGCCTGGCGGGCGGTGCGCCGCTGCATCAGTTCGCGCCGCCGGGTTTCAAATTTGCGCGAAAGCCCGGCGACAAAGGCCAGCGCTTCGGGCGTGAGGATGCTGTCGTAACCGGCGCCGGTTGCGCCGTTCAGGGTGATGCCTTCGGCAAGGGGCTGGGCCATGAGGGTTCTCCGCGGCGGGTAGTCAGGGCGGGGAAGGGGAATGACCCCGATATCCCGCATTGTAAAAAATGATTCTATATGCGATGCTGCGATGCATTATACATAGAAGCACAAGCTGTCCAAGCTGGATACAGGAGTGAAATTCGCCCTGTGAAAATTGCCGATCAATACCGCATCAGGTGGTGTTTTGCGATGCGGTATGAACAGGCTGCCGTGGAAGCGGCTTCACCGGATGCCGTGGCACAAAAAACAACGCCCGCGATGGCGGGCGTTGTTGCCGGACCGTGCGCAGGGCACGGCGGGGATGCTGTTACTTGCTGCCCCAGGGCTTGATGGCTTCTTTCAGCTTGTTGTAGCCATCGATGTAGCGGGGACGCTTGCCGGAGTAGATTTTGTCGAAAGTGGCGAGCTGTGCGTCGAGCCAGGCGGCGAGTTCCTTGTTGCCGGGGTTGGCCGCCTTGTAGGCTTCGTTGATCAGCACGAAATGGATGCGCGGATCGTACGGGTCCTTGGTGCCGCCGACGGTTTCGTCGCCGTTCAGCAGGCGCTGCAGCATCGCATCGGCGGAGCCGAGGGTCTGTTCGTAGATCGGAGCGCCTTCCATCCGGTACATGACGCTGGTCATGTCCTTGCCGTTGGTCATCGTGAAACCCATCTCCTTCCACACGTCGGCCATTTTTTTGCCGGTTTTCGCGTGGTCGAGAACGATCTGGCCCCACTTGCGCAGCACGTCCGGCGCGTCGGCCATCAGGTCGGTCAGGCGGTCACCGTCGAGATCGGTCGAATAGACGATGCACTCGCGCTGCTCGATCATGTCGTGCAGCAGCAGGCCGAAGTTGGTGTCGGAGATGTGCTCGTAGATGTCGCCGCCCCAGTTTTCCATGCCGGCCTTGAAGTCCTTCGGCAGCAGCGCGACGATCGCGTGGACGTTGTCCTTGTGTTCTTCGTAGGCGTCGACCGCGTACTGGCGCTTCAACTGGAACTTGGTGCCCTGGAGCAGCCAGCGGAAGAGACCCGCGTTCACGGCGTCTTCCTTGGCCTGGGTCGGCTTGGTGGCGACGCGGCCGATGCAGCCGCGGTCATTGACCAGCTTCAGGAACAGGCGCGCGGCGTAGGCCATGCGCACGCCCGGGGTGTTCATTTCGGAGTGGATGTTGCCGGTGGCCTTGTCGACCACGAACTTCTTGTTGTCCTGGGAGTACGGCAGGCCGGGCATGAAACGCACGTTGGTGATCGAGCCGTAGGGACGCACGTTGCAGTAGACGCCGGCGGCGGTGCGCAGCGGTGCATTGGCCGACTTGCCGGCCACGACAACCTTCTTGCCGCCGTCATTGACCATGAAGTCGCCCGCGGTGGACCACTTCAGGCAGGTGTAATCCATCTTGCCGAACCACTCCAGCGACTTCAGCTTCGAGTCGTGGCGGAACTGGGCCATCATCGGGACCCCGAGGAAGGGCAGGCCCAGCACGTCCAGCGCCATGATGGTGCCGTTCAGCGCAAAGGTGTCGGTAAGAGCGTGGGCAACCGGATTGACGCCGCCGGTGAAGTTGCCGCCTTCCCAGATGATGGCGTCGCTGATGCCGCGCGGCTGGGTCTTGGAGCGCTTGAAGACGCTGTCCAGGTATTTGAAAAGGTCGCCGCTTGCTTCTTCCTGCGCGATTTTCAGCAGGTCCAGTTTTCCACTCATTTCTCAACTCTCCGTTCGAATAGGGTCTTTCAAGTGATCGGCTCGTAATCGCGATCGGAAGGGGCGCTCCGGAGGCAGATCTCCGCCGGGGGCCATGACCACCCAGCCTGTGACAGTCTGCTTGCTGGCCAAGACGCGGATTATCGCATCATTTGTGCGCCGCCGGCAGCGGCGGCGGCGGCCGGAGCGGCCGGCCGCGCCAGAAAAAAGCCCGCAGGACCGGTGGTCTGCGGGCTTAGTCCGGCAGAGCCGCCGGCATTGCTGCCGGCAGCGGAAAATCACAGCTTCAGGCTGCTTGGATGTTAGAGGCTTGTTTGCCCTTCGGGCCCTGGGTGACTTCGAAAGACACTTTCTGGCCTTCTTTCAGCGTCTTGAAGCCGTTCATCTGGATCGCGGAGAAGTGGGCGAAAAGGTCTTCGCTGCCGTCGTCCGGAGTGATGAAGCCATAGCCTTTGGAGTCATTGAACCATTTCACAGTACCAGTTGCCATATGCCTGCCTTGATAGAAAAGCGGATGGGCTCCGCGATTTGTTCGAGTTCCAAGGATCGCACCGGCCAAACTCAGGTACTGCGCTGGTCTTGCGATAAAACCTGAACCCCAACACCCGACTGCTTTCTAGGGTATTTGCCGGCGAAAGTCAAGCGCGGGCCGGAAACACGGTATCCGGCTGCTTTCCCTGTGTTTTCCGCCACTTGAAAAATTCTCCATTCAGGAGAAAATAGGTTTACAGCGGGTCCGTCAGGGACCGGCAACGGTCCGGGGGCGATCAACCGGCCCCTCGAAGCAGGCAAGGCACAGTTCAACGGCATGGCAACCAGGCAGCGTGAAGACACCGTCCTCGAGGCGAAACGTACCAAGACCAAGCCACCACCGATGTTCAAGGTGCTGCTGCTGAACGACGACTACACGCCCATGGATTTCGTCGTCAGCGTCCTGCAGCGGTTTTTCTCCCTGAGCCGGGAACAGGCAACCCAGGTGATGCTGAAAGTCCACCGCGAAGGCATGGGGGTCTGCGGTATATTTCCGCGGGATGTTGCCGCAACCAAAGTCGAGCAGGTAAAGTCGTACGCCAAGCAGCACCAACATCCGTTACAGTGCGTAATGGAAGAGAACTGAGGTCCCACTCTTGCCCAGGAACTCGAAGTCAGCTTGCACATGGCGTTTATGGAGGCCCGCCAGAAACGCCACGAATTCATCACCGTCGAGCACCTGCTGCTGGCCCTGCTCGACAACCCGTCCGCATCGGAAGTGCTGCGCGCCTGTGCCGCCAATGTCGACGAGCTGCGCAAGCTGCTGGCCGATTTCGTCACCGAGCACACGCCGATACTCGCCGGCGAGGAAGTCGACACCCAGCCGACCCTCGGTTTCCAGCGGGTGATACAGCGCGCGATCCTGCATGTCCAGTCTTCCGGCAAGAAGGAAGTGACCGGCGCCAACGTGCTGGTGGCGATTTTCGGCGAGAAGGATTCGCATGCGGTGTATTTCCTGCACCAGAAAGGCGTGACCCGGCTCGACGTGGTCAATTTCATCTCCCACGGCATCAGCAAGGTGCCCCAGACCCAGCAGCAGCCCAAGCCCGAAGGAGAGGCGGCGGAGGCCGAGCAGGAAAACCAGTCCGGCGGTGCGCTGGAGTCGTACACCCAGAACCTGAACGCGATGGCGGTGGCCGGCAGGATCGACCCGCTGATCGGCCGCGCCCACGAACTGGAGCGCGTGATCCAGACCCTGTGCCGCCGGCGCAAGAACAATCCGCTGCTGGTTGGCGAAGCCGGTGTCGGCAAGACCGCGATTGCCGAAGGGCTGGCGCGGCGCATTGTCGAAGGCGATGTACCGGACATCCTCAAAAAGGCCGCCGTGTACGCCCTGGACATGGGGGCGCTGCTCGCCGGCACCAAGTACCGCGGGGACTTCGAGCAGCGCCTGAAGGCGGTGCTGAAACAGCTTGCCGAGAACCCGCACAGCATCCTGTTCATTGATGAAATCCACACGCTGATCGGTGCCGGCGCGGCATCGGGCGGGACACTGGACGCCTCCAACCTGCTGAAGCCGGCATTGTCCGGCGGGCAGCTTAAATGCATCGGCGCGACGACGTACAACGAGTACCGCGGCGTGTTCGAGAAGGACCACGCGCTGTCGCGGCGCTTCCAGAAAGTCGACGTCACCGAGCCGACGATCGCCGAGACCATTGCCATCCTGAAGGGCCTCAAGTCGCGCTTCGAGGAGCACCACGGCGTCAAGTACCAGCCGGCGGCGTTGAGCGCGGCGGCGGAGCTGTCGGCGCGCTTCATCAACGACCGCCACCTGCCGGACAAGGCGATCGACGTCATCGACGAGGCGGGTGCGGCGCAGAAGATACTGCCGAAGTCGAAGCAGAAGCGGGTCATCGGCAAACACGAGATCGAGGAAATCATCGCCAAGATCACGCGCATCCCGGCACAGACCGTGTCGGTCGACGACCGCAACGCGCTGAAGACGCTCGACCGCGACCTGAAGGCCGTGGTGTTCGGCCAGGACAAGGCGATCGACGCACTGACCGCGGCGATCCGCATGGCACGCAGCGGCCTCGGCAACCCGGTCAAGCCGATCGGCAGCTTCCTGTTCAGCGGCCCCACCGGTGTCGGCAAGACCGAGGTCGCGCGCCAGCTGGCCTACGTGATGGGGGTCGAGCTGCTGCGCTTCGACATGTCGGAATACATGGAGCGCCACGCGGTGTCGCGGCTGATCGGCGCGCCGCCCGGCTACATCGGCTTCGACCAGGGCGGCCTGCTGACCGAGGCGGTGACCAAGAACCCCTACTCGGTGCTGCTGCTCGACGAGATTGAAAAGGCGCATCCGGACATTTTCAACATCCTGCTGCAGGTGATGGACCACGGCACGCTGACCGACAACAACGGCCGCAAGGCGGATTTCCGCAACGTCGTGATCGTGATGACCACCAATGCCGGTGCCGCCGAGCTGTCGAAAACCTCGATCGGCTTCACCACTGCGAAGCAGGCCGGCGACGAAATGGCCGAGATCAAGCGCATGTTCACGCCGGAGTTCCGCAACCGGCTGGACGGCATCATTTCCTTCCAGGCGCTGGACCGCGCGATCATCCTGCGTGTGGTCGACAAGTTCCTGATGCAGCTCGAAGAGCAGCTGCACGAGAAGAAGGTCGACATCAGCTTCACGCCGGCGCTGCGCGAATATCTCGCCGACAAGGGCTTCGACCCGCAGATGGGCGCGCGGCCGATGTCGCGGCTGATCCAGGACACCATCCGCAGTGCGCTGGCCGATGAACTGCTGTTCGGCCGTCTCGCCAGCGGCGGCAAGGTTGCCGTCGACATTGATGGCGAAGGCAAGGTGCGCCTGGATTTCGCCGAAGAGGCTGCCAGCGTCGCCTGACGCGCGGCGTCTTTTTTGCGGCACCCTGACCGCCGGCTTTCATGCCGGCGGTTTTCTTGACAGCCTCCTTTTTTGCGCGGACACTAAATTCACCAAAAAGCCTGATGCATCAGGTTTCGGCGGTACCCACTCGTTGATTGGAGGAGACCATGCGTAGAGTAATGACCTTGCTGGCCGCGGTCGCGGCCGGCGGATTGGTGCAGCCTGCGGCGGCGGCCGATGCCCAATATGCCCGCAGCCTGGCGGCCACCTGTTTCGCCTGCCATGGCACCGATGGCCGCAGCGTCAATGGCGTACCGCCAAGCCTGGCCGGCCAGAATCGCGATTACCTGCTGAAGCAGATGCAGGAATTCCGCGACGGCAAGCGTCCGGCGACGATCATGCACCAGCATGCCAAGGGCTACACCAACGAACAGCTCGAGCTGATCGCGGGGTATTTCGCTTCGGTCACGCCCGGTCGCGCAGTGCCTGCGCCGGCCGTGCGTTAGGAGGACAACATGACTATTTCCAGACGCGAATTCATGAAATGGACCTCCGCGGGTGCGGGGGTTGCGGCAATCTCCGGCTGCGCCACCGCCGGCAGCGGCGGTGCCGGCAGGGTGGTGGTGGTCGGCGGCGGTTACGGCGGCGCGACCGCGGCGAAGTTCGTGAAAATGTGGGGGCCGGACATCGATGTCACGCTGGTCGAACCCAATCAGCACTTCATCTCCTGCCCGATCAGCAACCTGGTGCTCGGCGGCAACGCGCAGATGGGCGACATCACTTTCAGTTATGAAGGCCTGCGTGCCCGCGGCATCCGCGTGGTCCGCGACAGCGCGGTGGCGATCGACGCCGAGAAACGGGTGGTGAGGCTTGCCGGCGGTGACAGCCTGCCGTACGACCGTGCGATCGTCTCGCCCGGCATCGAATTCATGGTCGAACAGATTCCCGCCCTGAAGAGCGCGGAGGCCCAGGCCCGCGTTCCGCATGCCTGGAAGGCCGGGGTGCAGACCGTGGCGCTGCGCAAACAGCTGGAGGCGATGCGCGACGGCGGCGTGTTCGTGATGCAGATGCCGATGGCGCCTTACCGCTGCCCGCCGGGGCCGTACGAACGCGTCTGCCAGGTGGCCGATTATTTCAAAAAGGCCAAGCCGAAGTCGAAAATCATCCTGCTCGACTCCAATCCGGACATCACCTCGAAGAAGGGCTTGTTCCTGGCGGCCTGGAATGGCCTCTACAAGGGCATGATCGACTACCGTCCGAACAGCGAGATCGCGGACGTCGACGTCAAGGGCATGACCGTCAAGCTGCAGTTCGACAACGTCAAGGGTGACGTGCTCAACGTCGTCCCGGCGCAGCGTGCTGCCGACATCGCGGTGAAAAGCGGCCTGATCACCGCCAACAACCGCTGGTGCGGCGTCGACTGGACGACCTGCGAATCAACCGCGGTGAAGGGCGTGCATGTGCTCGGCGATTCGACGCTGTCGGCGCCGGGGATGCCCAAGTCGGGCAGCATGGCCAACCAGCATGCCAAGGTCTGCGCCGCCGCGGTGGTGGCGCTGATCAAGGGCCAGCCGGTCAACCGCGACACGATGATGATGAACACCTGCTACAGCTTCGTCAGTGGCGACAGCGCGATGCATGTCGCGTCGGTACACCGTTTCGATCCGGCGCAGAAAACCATCGCGCCGGTGAAGGGCAGCGGCGGCGTGTCGAGCGCGGCGAGCGCGGCCGAGGCGGCCTACGCCTGGGGCTGGGCGCGCAACATCTGGGCCGAAGCGCTGGCCTGAGCTTGCGCAGCAACCGGAAAAGGGGCGCTGCGGCGTCCCTTTTTCATGGTCGCCTGCCGGGCTGTGGCGGCACCCGCCACCAGGTGAGCGCGACCAGTGCGGCGTAGAACAGGTAGGCGAGGGTGAACATCCACGGCGGCAGGTCGTAGAACAGAACCGCATGGATCCAGCGCGCGACGAAGCTGCGTTCGCCGGCGACACCACGCAATGCGTCTTCCCACAGCGTCAGCGGGCACCAGATGCCGGCCGCGGCCTCTGCACTGACAAACAGGATGGCGGCGAGATGGGCGATGCGAAAACCGCGCCTGCGCACCCATTGCCAGCCGCGCAGGGCGCCGATCCACACCAGCGGCAGGCCGGCGACGACAAACAGGACGAAGGCGAAATGGATGACGAGGATCAGGTCGGCGAGCAGCAGCCGCATCGGATCCTCAGGGGGTTGCGCCGGTGGCGACCGGACGCCGGCGGTCGCTGACCCATTCGCTCCAGGATCCGGGATACAGCCGTGAACCCGCGAGTCCGGCCACTTCCATCGCCAGCAGGTTGTGGCAGGCGGTGACGCCGGAGCCGCACTGGTGGACGATGTCGGCGGGGGCATGCCCGTTCAGCAGCGCGCCGAATTCGGTTTTCAGCGTGGCGGCGGCCTTGAAGCAGCCGTCGTCGCCAAGGTTCAGCTTGAAGAAGCGGTTGAGCGCGCCGGGGATGTGCCCGGCAACCGGATCCAGGGTTTCGTTTTCGCCGCGGTAACGGTCGCTGCTGCGCGCATCGAGCACCAGCGCCTTGCGCCCGCCCAGGCCGGCCTGCAGCACTGCACTGTCAACGGCAAGCCGCGGTTGCGGCCTGATGCTGAAACTCACCGGCTCGACCGCGGGCTGCTCCACGGTGAAGGGCAGTTTGGCGCGGTTCCAGGCCTGCCATCCGCCGTCGAGCACGGCGACTTTTGCATGGCCGACCCAGCGCAGCATCCACCACAGCCGCGATGCGAACACCCCGCCGGATTCGTCGTAGGCGACGACTTGGCTGTTGTTGCCGATGCCCAGCGCGCCGAGGCGCAGGCCGAGAGTCGAGGGATGCGGCAGCGGATGGCGGCCATTGACTCCCGTCTTGGGTCCCGAGAGATCGACGTCAAGATGGAGGAAACGCGCCCCCGGAATATGCCCCGCGCGGTAGGCGCGGTAGCCGGCGCTGTGGTCCGCCAGGTCGTGGCGGCAGTCGCAGATCACCCACTGCGGGTCGGAGAGATGTGCGGCGGTCTCTTCGGCGCTGACAAGCGTGGTGTAGTTCATCGGTGCCATAAGACGGTCCGGCGCGGCGTTGTCGGGAGCGGCAAAGGTAGCAAACACCGAATGAAAAGCAAGCGCCGGAAAAGGCAAACGGCAGCGCCGGGCTGCCATTTTATATCATAAATATTTGTTTTTATTGATATTTTTAGACGTGAGACGCCACTTCCCGGCGCAGGAATTGGTGGAAGTGCAGCATGCCGTCCTCCAGCGGTGACTGGTAGGGTCCGCTTTCGCTGCGACCCTGCTGCCACAGGGCGCGCCGGCCCTCGGTCATGCGCGCGATGATTTCGGCGTCCTCCACCGCGGTCTCGCGGTAGGCGGCCTGTTCGGCTTCGACGAACTCGCGCTCGAACAGCGCGATGTCCTCGGGGTAGTAGAACTCGATGATGTTGCTGCAGGCCTCGGGGCCGCGGGGGATGATCGCGCTGATCACCAGCACATGCGGGTACCACTCGACCATGATGTTCGGGAAGTAGGTCAGCCAGATCGCGCCGTGCGAGGGCGACCTGCCTTCTCCGTAACGCAGCACCTGTTCGTGCCAGCGTCCGTAGACCGCGCTGCCGGGCCGTGCGAGTCCGTTCTTGATGCCGCAGGTCTGCACGCTGTACCAGTCGCCGAATTCCCAACGCAGGTCGGAGACGTTGACGAACTGGCCGAGCCCCGGATGGAAGTGAAGGTTTTCCAGTTGCAGGCGTATTCCTCGACCTCGACGCGGTCGAGCATGTAGCCGGAGAAATCGAGATCCTGCATCACGCCCATGCCGGCGAGGTCGCGCGCGACGTCACGCTTGCCCGAGAACAGCAGGCCGTTCCAGCGCGTCAGCGGCGTGCGCGCGAGGTCGAGGCAGGGGGTGTCCGCGAAATGCGGCGCGCCGAGCAGTTTGCCGTCGAGCCCGTAGGTCCAGCGATGCAGCGGGCAGATGATGTTCTGCGCATTGCCGCGGCCCTTGAGGATCACCGCCTGACGGTGGCGGCAGATGTTCGACAGCAGCTCGACGCCCCGCGCGTTGCGGACCAGCGCCTGCGCGTTGCCGGTCCAGGACAGGGCGTGATAGTCGCCGGCGTTCGGTACCATCAGTTCATGGCCGACGTAGCCGGGGCCGTTGTCGAACAGCAGCCGCTGTTCGATCTCGTGGATCCGCGGATCGAAGTACCAGTGGACGGGGAGTTGCGGCGCGGTCCTGCGGAGCGCGGTGACGCTGGAGAGATCGGACATGCAGCGGTGTCTGGTTTACGGGTTGAGCAGCCGAAGAGGGCTTTTCAAGGTCATGATTCTTAAGCGTTTTAGGCTTGCACCGGGTCCGCGAAAAAGGACGGCTATTCTTTCCCAGGGGCCCCCAAAAGGCAACAACAATTTCC
>LNFM01012823.1_pt1 | contig 24157 bp, 21 predicted proteins | sample 596031 | NCBI WGS metagenome assembly LNFM01 (sample SAMN04254537, study PRJNA301005) | activated carbon metagenome | isolation source: dual media filters at the Ann Arbor, Michigan drinking water treatment plant | place: USA: Ann Arbor | reverse complement strand
GCCCATATCGACCAGGTCCGGCCGGAAATGGAGCATCAGCGAGGTCTCGATGTCGCCGGCATGGATGCCGTGGTTGGCGTCGAGTTCGGCGAAGAGGCCCGGCGGCAGGCCGAAGGCGCGCCAGGCGGTCGTCACCGCGAGCATGCCGTGGCGCACGCGCAACTCCCGCGCCACCACCTTCATCGGGTCGATGTTGCCGCCATGCGAGGTCAGGATCACCAGCTTGCGCAGGCCCGCGCGCCGGACGCTCTCGCCGATCTCGATCCAGCTCTGCGTCGCGCTCTCCCAGGACAGCGTCAGCGTGCCCGGCGAATGCAGGTGCTCGTTGGACTTGCAGATCGCCAGCGTCGGCAGCACGAGCACGTCGAGCCCGGCCGGCACCAGCGGCATCGCTTCCGCGAGCATCGCGTTCATGATCGTGGTGTCGACCGACACGGGCAGATGCGGCCCATGCTGCTCGATCGCCGCCAGCGGCAGCACCGCAACGGTGCCCTCCGCCGAGAGCCGGGCGAAATCGGTGGTCTTCAGATCGCCCCAGAAGCGCGCGCCCATCGTCTTATCGTCTCCATTCGCGTGACCCGCACAGTCTAGCCCGCCCGCGCGGAAAAGGCAGGCGCGATCGCCTGTGGGCAATGGCCTCCGGCGGCGCCATGACGCAGTGTCGCGGTTCCTGCCGAAGCCCTGTCATGGCATACAGTTTGCTGGCGCGCAGCCAAGGCGTTCAGCCGAGGATTATCAGGGGAGGTCACAAGGATGACGATGACGAAGTACCGCCTGACGCGCCGTGGTGCGCTGGGCCTGATCGGTGGATCGGCGCTGGTCGCCGTGCCCGGAGCGCGGGTGAGTGCGCAGACGCTCGACAAGGTGTCCTACCAGACCAACTGGCGCGCCCAGGCGGAGCATGGCGGATTCTACCTCGCCGCCGCCAACGGCATCTACAAGAAGTACGGCATCGACGCCGAGATCCGCCCCGGCGGCCCGCAGCAGAACCCTTCGCAGCTCCTGCTCGGCGGCCGCGTCGACATGATCATGTCGAACTCCTTCGAGGCGATCCGCTATGCGCAGGAGAATATTCCCTTCCTCTGCATCGCCTCGATCTTCCAGAAGGATCCGCAGGTCATCATCTCGCATCCGGGCGTCGGCAACGACTCGCTCGCCGCGCTGAAGGGCAAGCCGATCCTGGTCGGCGCCGCCGGCCGCACCAGCTATTGGCCCTTCCTGAAGGCGAAGTTCGGCTACACCGACGAGCAGATCCGGCCTTACACCTTCAACATGGCGCCGTTCCTCGCCGACAAGACGATCTCGCAGCAGGGCTTCCTGTCGTCCGAGCCCTTCGCCATCCAGAAGCAGGGCGGCGTCACACCGGTGGTGCATCTCATCGCCGATGCCGGCTTCGAGAACTACAACACGACGATCAACATCTCCCGCAAGATGGTCGACGAGAAGAAGGACCTGGTCCAGCGCTTCGTCACCGCCACGCTGGAGGGCTGGGCCGCCTACATGAAGGGGCAGGACGTCGCCGCCGCGAACGCGCAGATCCTGAAGGACAATCCCGACATGGATCAGGAGAAGATCGACTACGCGGTCAAGGTGATGAACGCCAACGGCATCGTGCTCTCGGGCGATGCGACGACGCTCGGCATCGGCGCCATGACCGATGCGCGCTGGGGCTCGTTCTACAAGACGATGACGGATGTGGGCGTGTTCCCCGCCGGCATCGACCTGAAGAAGGCCTACAGCCTGGAGTTCATCAACAAGGGCGTCGGCAAGGCGTGAGCCTTGTCATTCCGGGGCGGCGCGCAGCGCTGCTCCCGGAACCCACGACCGGGTGAGCCTTCCCACCCGGTCGCCAGCGCTCGCCCCGTCGTGGGTTCCGGGTTCAAGCCTTTGGCTTGCCCCGGAATGACGGCGGAGGGCGACAATCAACGGATCATCAGGCTTTGGACACGGCCTCTCTGAGCACTCCCCATGCCGTTCGCCCGGAGGGTCGCAAGCCCCTTGTCTGCGTGCGCCATGTCTCCAAGCAGTTCGGCAACGGCACGCTCGCCGTGCGCGACGTCAATCTGAGCCTAGGGGAGGGCGAGTTCGTCAGCCTGCTCGGCCCCTCCGGTTGCGGAAAGTCGACGCTGCTGCGGATGATCGCAGGCCTCGGCGCGCCCTCCAGCGGCACGATCGAGTGGCCGACCACGGTTCATGACGCATCGGGCGAGCCGCAGCGGGATCTCGGCTTCGTCTTCCAGGACCCGACGCTGATGCCCTGGGCGACGGCGCTCGCCAACGTGATGATGCCGCTCACCCTGAAGGGGGTGCGTACCAGCGAGGCCCGTGAGCGGGCGGCGGCAATGCTGGCGCTGGTCGGCCTCTCCGGCTTCGAGAAGTCCTATCCCCGCGAACTCTCCGGCGGCATGAAGATGCGCGTCTCGATCGCGCGCGGGCTGGTGCTGCGGCCGAAGATCCTGCTGATGGACGAGCCCTTCGCCGCCCTCGACGAGATCACCCGCCACCGCCTCAACGACGATCTGCTCGAGCTGTGGTGGAAGGAGAAGTTCACCGCGGTCTTCGTCACCCATTCGGTGTTCGAATCCGTCTATCTCTCGAAGCGCATCGTGGTGATGGCGGCGAGACCCGGCCGCGTCATGGCCGATCTCGACGTCGACGCACCCTATCCGCGCGACGACCTCTTCCGCACCTCGCCGGAATACGCCCATCTCTGCCGGGTGGTCTCGGGCAAGCTCAAGGAGGCGATCGGCTCATGAGCATGCCATCGATCGAAGCCTCGGCCCCCGCCCATGGCGGCACCGACTCCGACGCGCGCCCGGTCTTCGTCACCGAGCCGCGCCTGCTGGGCCTGCCGGCCAGCACCTGGCCGCGCATCCTCGCGCCGATCGCGATCGGCGTGTTCTCGCTGGCGCTCTGGGAGTTCGCTGTCCGCTGGAACGGCATCCCGGCCTATATCCTGCCCGGCCCCCTCCTGATCGGCCAGACGCTGGTGTCCGACTGGGGCACGCTGTCGGGCTCGCTCTGGATCACGCTGAAGATCACCTTCATGGCGCTCGCCGCGGCGGTCATCGTCGGCGTCACGCTCGCCGTGCTGTTCACCCAGTCGAAATGGCTGGAGATGTCGCTCCTGCCCTATGCGGTGATCCTGCAGGTGACGCCGATCGTGGCGATCGCGCCGCTGATCATCATCTGGGCCGGGGACATCAATCTCGCGCTGCTGATCTGCGCCTGGATCGTCGCCTTCTTTCCGATCCTGTCGAACACCATCCTGGGGCTGAACTCGGCCGACCACAACCTCGTCAACCTGTTCCAGCTCTATGGCGCGAGCCGCTGGCAGACGATGCGCTATCTGAAGCTGCCGGCCGCCTTGCCCTATTTCCTGGCCGGCCTGAAGATTTCCGGCGGGCTGGCGCTGATCGGCGCGGTCGTCGCGGAGTTCGTCGCCGGCACCGGCGGCAGCGCCTCGGGGCTGGCCTATCGCATCCTCGAGGCCGGCTATCAGCTCAAGATCCCGCGCGTCTTTGCCGCCTTGCTGATGATCTCGCTTTCGGGCATCGCGATCTTCCTTTGCACGAGCTGGATTTCGCACATGCTGCTGCGGCGCTGGCACGAGAGCGCCCTGAAGCGGGAGAACTGAGATGAGCGCACTGCCCGAACGCCAGCCGAGGCCCGAGCGGGTCTCGCGCTACGACATCGCCGCGCTTAAGGAGGATCTCGCCGGCATCGCGCTGATCGACGAGGCGCAGGTCGTCCGCAAGCGCTCTCGCGACTTCTTCTGGTACTCGCCGATCCTGAACCAGCAACTGGCGGACAAGTCCGCCGACATCATCGCCACGCCCCGCGACGAGGCGGAGGTCGTGCGGATCGCGGCCGCCTGCGCACGTCGACGCATTCCGCTGACGGTACGCGCCGCCGGAACCGGCAATTACGGCCAGGCCGTGCCGCTCGAGGGCGGCGTCCTCCTCGACATCACCGGCCTGACCGGCATCGAATGGCAGAAGCCCGGCATCGCCCGCATCGCTGCCGGCGCCCGCATGCTGGATGTCGACATCGCGCTGCGCGAAACCGGCTTCGAGCAGCGCATGCATCCCTCGACCAAGCGCAGCGCGACCGTCGGCGGTTTCGTCGCGGGCGGTTCGGGCGGGGTCGGCTCGGTGACCTATGGCGGCCTGCGCGAACCCGGCAACATCCTGGCGGCGCGCATCGTCACGGTGGAGGAGGAGCCGCGCATCATCGAGTTGCGCGACGACGCCGCCCAGAAGGTCAACCGCGCCTATGGCACGACCGGCATCATCACGGCGCTGGAAATGCCGCTCGCGCCGGCCTGGCCCTGGATCGACGTCATCGTCGCCTTCGACAGCTACATGGACGCCTTCGAGACGGGCTACGAGGTCGCCCTCGCGGACGGCATCGTCAAGAAGCTGGTGACGCCGATCTCGTCGGTGATCACGCCCTATTTCGGGGCGCTCAAGGCCCATTGCCCGGAGGGCAAGAGCATCCTGATCTGCATGATCGCCGAGGGCTCGCTCGGCCCGTTCAAGGCCATCGTCGGCAAGCGCGGCGCGGTGACCTATGAGGCGCCCTCGGAGGAGGGGCCGGGCACGGTGCCGCTCTACGAATACACCTGGAACCACACCACGCTGCAGTGGCTGAAGAGCGACCGCTCCATCACCTATCTGCAGTGCCTCTTCCCGCATGACCGGCTGGTCGAGAGCGCGCGCGAGACGATCGCCGCCTTCGGCGACGAGCTTCTGCCGCATCACGAGTTCATTCGCTTCGGCGGCAAGGTGACGGCGAGCGCGCTGCCGATCCTGCGCTACTCGACACCGGAGCGGCTCAACGCGGTCATCGCCCAGCACGAGGCGTCCGGCGTCTTCATCGCCAACCCCCACGTCGTCTCGCTGGAGGAGGGCAGCCGGCACAAGCGGGCCGATGCCGACCAGCTTGGCTTCAAGGGCGAGGTCGACCCGCAGGGCTTGCTGAACCCGGGCAAGATGGCGAGCTTCGTGCCCGCCGGTCAGGCGAAGTAGGCGAGCTTCCGCGAGGCCGGCATCGCGTCGATCTCGCGCAGCCCCGCTTCCGAGCCGCTCGCGAGCGCCGCGGGAGCAGGCGCTGACGACGGGCCATGCCGCTCGTCGAGCAGCCCGAGCGACAAGGGCTCGGACGTCGAGGCCGCGTCGTAAGCCACGTCCGGCTCGTCGAAGACGACGTCGTCGTCGAGTTCCAGAATGGAGCCGATCCGGGGCTCGCTGCCGAGCAGGCCGGTGGCCGCCGCCCCGCTGGCGACGGGCGCCACGGGCTCGTCGTCGATCTCGATGATCTCGATGCCAGCGCGCCCGGCATAGGGCGGGGCTTCGACCAGCCCGATATCGAGCACGCGCGGGAGCGGCGCGGTGAAGGGCTCGCTCGGCGCGGATGCGGACGACAGGCCGGAAACGGCCCGCAGGCTGCTGTCCAGCATGGCGATCGTGTCGGCGATCTTGTCGATCTGCTGCACCGTGCCATCGACGATCGCCGTCGCGGTGGCGATCTCGGCGGCGTGCTGGTCGAGCTTGTCGCACAGGCCTTCGCCTGCACCGGCCTCGCGCAGATTCCAGGCGACTTCCTGGATGCTCTCGGTGGCCTGCAGAATGGTGCCGGCGACCGCTTCGATGCGGGCGGCGAGGCCCGAAGCGCGATCTTCGGCCCGTCCGCTGATCCGCTCCAGATCGATGCGCAGATCGGCGATCAGCGCCGTGGCCTCCGCGATGTCCGACACGGCCATCGGCTGCGGGGCCGGCGTGCCGACGACACGCTCGATCCGATGGATGGCCCCGAGAATCTGCTGCGTGTCGGCGTGGCGGTTGCGGCGGGCAAACTCCGCCATGAACCAGCGGCCGCGAGCCGTTTCCATCACGGCGGCTTCGATCGCCTCGTAGTCCGTCTCGCTCAGCGGCGTCAGCGACCGTGCTTCGCTCATGACCGATCTGCTTTATGAGGCCCGCGCGAATCGAGAGAGGCGGCAGGCCTGATGCACCAACACGTTAACTGCCACCGGATTGGTTAACGATCGGTTTCCCAAACGGCAGCGCCGGGTCGGGTCGGCGGGATGGCGCCGGCCTTGCATGATCCAGCCGCGCTGTTGCATCCGCGCCCTTGCCAAGGCCAATCGGCGCGGCGATACAGGCGACAGGGGTGAGGCCGGCGCCTTCGATGGTGTCGCGGATTGATGAAAGACGTCGTCGATCGCGGGCGAGGACATCACGCAAACCATGGCGATCCCTGATACGGCCGAACCCCAGGCGGTCTTCCGCGACGATGCCGGGACCCTTGCCGTGACGCTGGCCGGGTCCTGGAGCGCTGATCGCGCCCCGCGAATCGAGACCCTCGTGAAGGAGATCGCCGAGCGCGTCAGCCGGTCGGCGCGGGCGCGGCTGGATCTCTCCGCCGTGGAGCGGCTCGATACGCTCGGCGCCTATGTGCTGAACCGCGTCAAGCACGACCGCGAGAGCGCGGGCGCCGCCGTCGAGATCGTCAGCAAGCGACCCGAGCACGGCGTGCTGCTGGCCGAGATCGAGATTCACGATCGCGAGCAGCCCGTCTCCAGCCGTCAGTTCCGGATTGTCGACATCCTCGTCAGGATCGGCGCGGCCGTCGTGCGCTTCGGTCGCGACATGGTCGCGGGGTCGATGTTTCTCGGCGAGGTCGTCGTCGCCTCCGCCAGCGTCGTGCTGGGGCCGCGCAAGTTCCGCGGGCCCTCGATGGTCAACCAGATCGAGCTGATCGCCTTCAACGGCGCGCCGATCATCATGCTGATCTCGTTTCTCGTCGGCTGCATCGTCGCCCAGCAGGGCATTTTCCAGCTGCAGCAATTCGGCGCGACCGCCTTCGTGGTGAATCTGACGGGCATCCTGATCCTGCGTGAACTGGCGGTGCTGCTGACCTCGATCATGATCGCCGGCCGCTCCGGCTCGGCCATCACGGCCGAGATCGGCTCGATGAAGATGCGCGAGGAGGTCGACGCGCTGCGGGTGATGGGCCTCGACCCGATCGAGGTCCTCGTCGTCCCGCGGATTCTGGCTCTGGTCGTCTCGCTTCCGATCCTGACCTTCATCTCCGCCATGTCGGGGCTGACGGGCGCTGCGCTGGTCTCCTGGCTCTATGGCGGCATCGGGATCGACACCTTCCTGGCCAGGCTGCAGTCCGTCATCACCTGGAAGCACTTCTTCGTCGGCCTGGTGAAGGCGCCGTTCATGGCCTTCGTCATCGGGCTGATCGCCTCGATGGAGGGGCTGGCGGTCAAGGGCTCGGCCGAGTCGCTGGGCCGTCAGGTCACGGCCTCGGTGGTGAAGGCGATCTTCATGGTGATCGTCGTCGATGCGCTTTTCGCCATGTTCTTCTCATCCATCGCCATGTGAGGCCCGTATCCCGACCATGAGCGAGCAGGGGATCCATCAGGCAGACGCGGCGTTTCGGCTCGCCGAACCGTCGCGGAACGCCGCCGCCGCCGGCGCGGAGGGCGAGGTCGTCATCCGCGTGCGCGACCTCAAGGTCGCCTTCGGCGAGAAGGTGATCATGGACGGGCTCGACCTCGATGTGATGCGTGGCGAGATTCTCGGCTTCGTCGGCGGCTCGGGGCAGGGCAAGTCGGTGCTGACCCGGACGATCCTTGGCCTCGTGCAGAAGGCGCGCGGGACGATCGAGGTCTTCGGCGAGGACGTCGACACGCTCAGCACCGTTCAGCGCCGCGCCCTCGAGCGCCGCTTCGGGGTGATGTTCCAGCAGGGTGCGCTGTTCTCGGCGCTCAGCGTCAAGCAGAACATCCAGCTGCCGATGCGTGAATATCTGGAGCTGTCGCCGGCGCTCCTCGACGACATGGCGATGGTCAAGCTCGATCTCGTCGGCCTGCCGCCGGACGCGGCCGACAAGTCGCCCTCGGAACTGTCGGGCGGCATGATCAAGCGCGCCGCGCTGGCCCGCGCGCTCGCGCTCGACCCCGACATCGTCTTCCTCGACGAGCCCACCTCGGGCCTCGATCCGATCGGGGCGGCCGAGTTCGACGACCTCATCGTCACGCTGAAGCAGACTTTGGGGCTGACCGTGTTCATGGTAACCCACGATCTCGACAGTCTCTATTCCGCCTGCGATCGAATCGGCGCCCTGGCGGACAAGCGCGTCATCGCCGTCGGCCCCCTGGCCACGATGCTGGCATCCGACCATCCATGGCTCAAAGCCTATTTCGGCGGTGAGCGGGCCAGGGCCCGCATGCCGTCGGAGCACCGGGAACACGCAGTCTAGCCCATGGAATCACGTGCAAACTATGCGCTCGTCGGGTTGTTCACGCTGGCGGTCCTCGCTGCGGTGTTCGGCTTCGTCTACTGGTTCAACAGTGGCAATGCCGGCGGCCGGCAGGACGTGCGCGTCATCTTCAGCGGCACGGTGACCGGTCTCGGCCGCGGCTCCAACGTGCTGTTCAACGGCCTGCGCGTCGGCGAGGTCACGCGCATCGAGCTGCAGCCCAACGATCCCAGCCGCATCAACGCGGTGATTTCCGTCGACGCGAACACGCCCCTGCGCGTGGACACGCGGGCGCGGCTGGAGACGGTCGGCCTCGCGACCGGCATCGTCGCCGTCCAGCTCGTCGGCGGCGACCCGAAGTCGTTGCCGCTCAAGCCGCCGGAAGGGCAGACCCTGCCGGTGATCGTCGCGGACCGCTCCGAGCTGCAGGACATCGTCGAGACCGTACGCAACATCGCCGCCAAGGCGGATGCCACGCTCAGCGGGCTCAACAATCTCGTGAAGGACAATGCCGGTTCGATCGGCAACACGGTCAGGAACGTCGAGCGCTTCTCGGCGGCGCTCGGGGATAATGCCGACGGCGTCGACAAGCTGATGAAGAGCTTCGGCAGCATCGCCGAGACGATCGCGCCCCTCTCCGAGAAGCTCGGCGTCCTCAGCCAGGAACTCACCGACATCGTGCGCTCTGTCGACCAGAAGAAGGTCACCGAGATCATCGGCAATATCGACCGGTTCACCGCCGCGCTCGGCGGCTCCAGCGGCGATGTCGGCAAGGCGGTCAAGGACGTCGCCTCGATCACCGAAAAGCTCAACAAGGCGGCCGACCAGGTCGAGGGCGTGCTGGTCAGCGCGCAGGCTTTCCTCAACACCGCCGCGGGCAAGGACGGGCGCAGCGCCTTCTCCGAGGTCAGCGACGCCGCCAAGTCGATCCGTGTGCTCGCCGACAACCTCGACAAGCGCACGGCCGAGATCACCAGCGGCATCAGCCGCTTCACCGGGCCGGGCCTGCGCGACATCGAGGCGCTGGCCAGCGATGGCCGTCGCACGCTGACGGATCTCAATCGCACCCTGCGGAGTTTGGAGCGTAACCCGCAGCAGTTCATCTTCGGCGGCAAGCCCCCGCTCCCGCAATATGGTGGATCCCGCTAGACCCATGTCGATCCCGCTTCAGTCTTCGCCCATCATGCCCCGCCGCCTGCGTGCCGCGGCGCTCACGCTCACGGCGGCCTTGCTGCTGGCGGGATGTGGCGGCGGCAGCGCCCCCACGACCTTCGACCTGACGGCGCCGCGCGATTTCGGGCGCGTCGGCGCTTCGCGTGCCACCCTGGTGGTGCAGGAGCCGACGACGGTCCAGGCGCTCGATTCCGACCGCGTCATCGTCCGCGATTCCAGCGGCGCGCTGTCCTTCGTCGGTGGCGCGCAATGGGCCGACCGCGTGCCCAAGCTGGTCCAGGTCCGCCTCATCCAGACCTTCGAGAACGGCGGGCGCGTCGGCTCGGTCGCGCGCCCGGGCGACCGCATCACGCCCGAGGCGCAACTGCTCACCGACATCCGCAGCTTCAACATCGACGCCGCCAGCGGCACCGCCGTGGTCGAGATCACGGCCAAGCTGGTCGGCGACCGCACCGGCGAGGTCCGCCGCGCCCGGCTCTTCACCGCCCGCGTTCCAGCCGGAGCCGTCGACGGTCCCGCCGCCGCCCAAGCGCTCGACCGGGCCCTGTCCCAGGTCCTGATCGAGATGGTGCGCTGGGCGCGCTGAGGCGCGGCGCAAGCCACAGCAGCCACTCTTGGGCCCTGGGGCGGCAAGCTCCGGCCCTCCGCCCCGTCGATCTCCAGAGGCGATCGGAACCGGCGCCCCGACACGTCCAATGAAAAAAGGCCGCCCTGGGCGCTTACTCGAAGCGCCCGCTCGCATGGGCGAGCATCGTGTAGACCTTACCGGTCTCCGAGGTCAGGTAGGTCTTGGCCACCATCGAGTCGCGGTCGTCCTTGGCGGCTTCCGCCAGCAGGCGCTCGAACTCGTCGATGTAGCGGTCGACCGTCTCCTTGAACTCGGCGTCGCGGCGGTACTTGCGACGGATCTCGTCGAAGGTCTGCTGGCCCTGCAGCGTGTAGAGGCGCCGCGTGAAGACGTTGCGCTCACCGCGCTTGTAGCGGTCCCACAGCTCCACGGCGGCGTCATGGTCGATCATCCGGGCGATGTCGACCGAGAGCGAGTCGAGCCGCTCGATCGAATGCGCGGTCGGCTTGGGTGCCTCAGGGGCCTTCTCCTCGCGCGAGGCGCGGTTGAGCAGGTCCGAGAGCCAGCCGCCCTTGGCCGGGCCGGCGGGCTCGGCCGCAACCGGCCGGCGTGGCGCCTCCGCCACAGGGGCGGGAGCTGCAGCCGGGGCCGGAGCCGGGCGCGGCGGCAGGCTCTGGCGCAGTTCGGCGCGCGGCGCGGGTTCGGCCGTCTCTGCGCTTGCGTCGAGCGAGGGCCGCAGCAGGGGCTCGGCCACGGGCAGGCGGGCCTGCGTGACGGTGGTGTAGGCCGGCTCCTGCCGGGGCAGGGTGGCGGCGGGGGCCGAACGACGGCTCTGGCCGGCATCGACCGGCAGCGCGACGTCGCTGCGGCGGCCGGAGCGGGTGACGATCTCCGTCAGCTCGTTCAGGGCCTTGATCTGCTCGGCGACGACCCGGCGCATGGCCGAGGTCGATTCCTGCGTCTCGCGCGGCAGGTCGAGCACGCCGCGCTTCAGCTCGGCGCGCGTCTCCTCCAGCTCGCGCTGGATCTCGGCGGAGACGCCGCGCATGTCCTGCGCCGCGACCTGGAACCGCTCGGTCACCTTGGCGAGCTCGCCGCCGACCTCGCTGGTGACCTGCTCATAGGCCTGGCGCAGCGCCTGGGCGGTGCGGTCGCGCTCCTTGCCGGTCGCGGTCCGGATCAGCTCGAACTGCTGGGCAATGGCGCTGGTCGTCGTCTCGGCCGAGTCGTTGAGGACCGCGCCGATCTGGCGGGCGCGGCCTTCGGCCGTGCTGAGCGATTCGTCCATGAGGGCCGCGAAGGAGCGCGTGATCGACTCGACATCGTCCGTCCGTGCCGCGATCAAGCCATGCAGTTCTTCCAGCGACTGCTTGCGATCGGCCAGCGCCTTGCCGACGCGGGCCTCGACCTGCTCCAGGCGGCCCGTGACCGAATGCAGGGCGGCGGCGCTCGTCTGGGTGATCTCGCCGAGCGCATGCCCCTTGTCGTCGAGCTGGCCGATCAGCACCGCCGTCTCGCGCAGCGTGCCCTCGGAGAACGCCTTCAGTTCCCCGATCTGGGTCGCGATCTGCTGCGAGGCCTTGCCGGTCTCGTCCATCACGGTGGCGATCACGCTCTGCAGGTCGCCGACGCGGGCCGACAGCCCGCCCTCGACGGCCGCGAGGTTCTTGTTGGCGCCGTTGACGATCTGCTGCATCAGCTTGTTGGCCTCGCCGAGGCGCCCGAGCGTGCCGCCGAGCTCGCCGCGCAGCTGCTCGTTGGTGGCGACCAGCGCTTCGACGGACTGACGGGTGCCGTTCTCCAGCGTGTCGCGGAGCGCGCTCGACGACGTGTCCAGCGCCGTGGTGATGGCCGTGCCCCGCTCGCGCAGGCCCTCGATGATCGAGGAGCCGCGGGTTTCGATGGCGCGCACGACCGTCTCGCCGATATTGGCGACCTCGTTGGCGATCGACTCGCCCCGCTGTCCGAGAGCCGCGACCATGCCGCCGCCCTTGTCGTCGAACAGCACGCGCAGTTCCTCGGCGCGGGCGCCGAGCGCCGACGAGATCGAGTCGGACTTCGACTGCAGCGTCTCGGCGATCTGCTGACCGCGCTGGTCCAGCGTGCCCGAGACGGTGTCGAGGCGGTTGACGACGCGCTCTTCGAAGCGCGCGACGCTGCGGTCCAGCGTATCGGCGATCTGGAGTGCGCGGCCGCCGAGCGTGGCGTTGATCGTATCGGCCTTCTCGCTGAGCGTGCGGGTGAGCGACTCGCTCTTCGAGGTGACGACCTCGCCGATCTCGTCCGCCTTGGCGGCAAGCGCGCGGGTGACCTCGCGGCCGCCCTCCGCCAGGACGCGGGCGATGTCGACGGTGCGCTCGACCAGCGCCTCGTTCAGCGCCGTCGCACGCGAGCCGAGATTGCCGTCGATGCGCGCGATCAGGCTGTCGAGCGAAGTGGCGATCTCGGCGCTCTTGGCGCCCGAACGCTCCTCGAACAGCTTGATCTGGCTTTCCATCGCGTCGGTGGCTTCGCGGGTCCGGTTGGCGAGGATCGCGGCGGCCTCTGCGGCGCGCGTTCCGACCCGGTCGGCGAGGGCCATGCCGTCCTGCCCGATCAGCTTCTCGACGCCTTCGATGCCGCTGGTGACGGCGAGCGTCAGCGCGCGCGTATCGTCGGAGAGGCGGCCCGTGAGCTCGCCGCCCTTGTTGATGATGACGTCCTCGAAGGCTGCCAGCCTGTCGCCGAGCGCGGTCTCGACCTGCCGGCCCTCGGTCTCGAAGAGCCTGGCGAAGGCGCTGAGGCGCGCGCCCATCGTGGTCTCGATCTCGCGGCCCTGCTCGTCGAACAGGCGGGTCAGCGCATCGTGGCGGCCGGCCAGGGCCTCCGTCAGCGCCTGGGCACGGCTCTCGACCGAGCGCAGCATCGATTCCGCATTGGCGGACAGAGCCTCGTTGACGCGGCCGCCCTGCTGGGTCAGCGCCAGCACGATCTCCTTGCCGGTTCCGGCCAGCAGGGTGCGGGCCTCCTCGGCATGGACGGTGAAGGTCTCGTGCAGCCCGCGCGTCGCCTCGGTGACGCGGTCGGCGACGTCGCGACCGTCGACATTGATGGTTTCGGTGAGGGCGCGGGTGGCATCGCCCAGGCGGCGCGCCAGCTCCTCGCTCTGCTCGCCGAGCAGCGTATGGACCTCATGGCCCGCGCTGACCAGATCGCGCAACAGGCTCTCGCGCTGGTCGCCCAGCAGCGTGCCGACCTGCTCGCCGGTCTCCGTCAGGCGCAGCAGGAAGCCGCTCTGCTGCTGCTCGAGTGCGCCCTGCGCGGTCTCGGCGGCGTCCGTCAGGCGGGCGGCGAGCGCCGCGCCGCGCTCGTCGAGCCGCTGGTCGAGACTGTCGCCGGTTTCCGCCAGACGCGTGATCAGGGCGCTGCTGCGCTCCGCCAGCACGGTGTGGACCGAGCGGCCGACATCGGCGACGCGCGTCACCAGCGCCTGGCTCTCGTTGCTCAGGAGGTCCTTCACCTCGAGGCCGGCCTGCGACAGCTTCACCGTCAGGGCGGCGGCCTGCTCGTCGAGCAGTGCGCCGACGCGCGTGCCGGTCTCGGACAGGCTGGCCGCCAGCGCATCGCTCTGCAGCCCGATCAGGCCGTTCACCTGCTCGCCGGCCTCGCCGAGGCGCATGACGAGGGCTTCGCTCTGGTTGTCGAGGAGCTTGGCGACCTCGGCGCCGGCCCCCGACACGCGGGACGCCAGGGCGTCGCTCTGGCCCGCCAGCAGGTTGGCGACATTGGTGCCCGTGCCGGAGACGCGCGCAACGAGCGTGTCGCTCTGCTCTTCCAGGAGCTTGGCGACGTTCGCGCCGGTGCCCGACACCTGGGACACGAGTTTCTCGGCCTGCTGGCCGAGCATGGACTGCACGGTTTCGCCGGTTTCCGACAGCCGCGTCACGAGCTGGCCGCCGCGCTCGTCGATCACGCTCTGCAGGCCGTCGGTCACCGAGGCGACGCGCGTCGCCAGTTCCTCGCCGCGACGCCCGACCGTGTCGCCGAGCGACTGGCCGGCCTCGTCGACACGCAGGATGATGGCGTCGCTGCGCTCGCGCAGGATGTCGTCGACCGTGCGGGCCGTGTCGTTCAGTCGCGTCACCAGGCTGTCGCTCTGCGAGCCGATCAGCGTGTTGACGCTCTCGCCGACCTCGAGGAGGCGCGAGGCGATGAGCTCGTTCTGGCGCGCCAGCAGGCCGTTCACGCCGCGGCCGACCTCTGCGAGACGGGTCGTGACGCTGTCGCCTTCCTCGGCGAGCGAAGCCCGCAGGCTCTCGCCGGTCTCGGCCAGCCGCGTCCGCAGCGCCTCGCTCTGGTCGTCGATCAGCGCGACCATGCTGCGGCTGCTGGTCTCGAAGCGCTCGGCCGCCTCGGTCCCGCGGGCGGCGATGTCCTGCGCCAGCGTTTCGCCGGTCGCGCGCAGCGTCTGGTTCACGGTGTCGACGCGGGCGGTCAGCGTGTCCACCACCTGCGAGCCGGTCTCGCTGATGGCGCGGGTGACGTCGCGCGCTCCCGTGGCGAGGCCCTCGGCGAGGGCCGCGCCGGTGCGCTCGAGCGAGGAGGCGATGTCGCGCGCGCGGCCGTCCAGCAGGGTGGACAGGCTGTCGCTGGCGCCCGACAGTCTTTCGCTGACCTCGCCGGAGGTGACCTGAAGGCGTTCCACCAGCTCACTGCCGCGGCCGCTGATCTCGTCGATCATGCGTTCGCCGGCGCGTCCCAGCGCCAGCGTGATCTGGTCGCCCTTCTCGCCGAGCGAGCCGGTGACCCGGTCGCCGACCTGGGCGACGGCCTCGGCGATGGTCCGGCTGGCGTTGTCGAGGTCCTTCGACAGGTTTTCATGGGCGCCGCTGATCGCGAATTTGACGCGCTCGGCATTACCGACGACCGCCTCGCGCTGTGTCACCAGCTCGTCGATCAGGGCCCGCAGGCGGATTTCGTTGTCGGCATAGGCGCGCTCGAGCGTGGCGATCTCGCCCCGCACGATCGTCTCCAGCTCGCCGGCACGGGCGACGGCCCGCTCGATGCCATCCCCCATCGCCGCGACCTCGCGGCGGATGGTCTGGCTCAGCGAGAGCACGGCATCGGCGCCCACCACCTCGGGCTCGGCCAGCCGCAAGGCGACCTCGGTCATCGCCCGCGAGACCAGGCGCATTTCCTGCGTGCGGCGATAGAGCGCCGCCAGCACGAAGAAGAACACGACCGGCGCGCCGATCGCCAGCGCCAGCAGCGTCCATTCGCCGACGCCGAAGGCCGCGAGACGGTCCGGCACGCCACCCTCGGTGGCACCGAGGCGGCTGTTGAGAACGAAGGCGGCGCCACCGAGCCAGGTCAGCGTGGCGAGCGCCGCGAACCAGTAGGGCTTGGCCGAAGGCCGGACCGAAAAGGCCTGGACCAGAGAGGTGGAATCGCGCCGGTCGTCATTGGCGACCCGGCTGGTGTCGGGAGCGATGGCGGGCCGAGGCTGCGGCGCGGCGGCGGCCGGCGGCGCGGGCTGCTCGATGCGCGGCAGGTCGAGCTTCAGGTCGTTCTCGGTGGTGGCGGGAAGCTTCGGCTCGGAGGCCGGTTCGCTCTCGGAGCCCACCTTCGGCTGGTCGAGCCGGAGAGCCTCCTCGATCGCGGACATCGCGGCTTCGGTCGGATCCTGAAGCTTCTTTTGCCGGGTCATGCTGTGCCGCCTCGCCACGCTACTCGATGAGCGCCCGATCGCGTTTCTCGACCTGACCAAGGACCGCCTCTGGTCCGGCCGGGGGAGAAACACTGCGCCCATCATTTACCAATTGGAAGGGTAGTTGACGCTCATAGCGTTGGGAACCCGTTTGCGGTGCCGATTCACAAACGTCGTTAACGCCTCGTTCACCATGACGGCGCTTTCTGAAGCGTGTCCCGACCGTCGCCGCGAACCGGCAGAACCGCCAATTTCGAGCCTTTGATGCCCCAGACAGCCATCGATCTTGCCCATCTCGCCCGCCAGACCGGCGGCGACCACGATCTCGAGCGCGAGCTTCTCGCCCTCTTCGCCCAGCAATGCGTCCATCATCTGCGCACGATCCACCAGGCCGAGGATTCGCGCGCCCGGATGGACGCGGCCCATACGCTCAAGGGGGCGGCCCGGGCCGTCGGAGCCTGGCAGGTCGCCGAGGCGGCGGACGCCATCGAGCAGCGGATCGCCGAGGCAGACGCACGACGCACCGAGGCGGCCATGGACACGCTCGCACTCGCGGCGGCCGAGGCGCGCGCGGTCATCGGTCGTTTCGACAGCGCGGCCTGAGCGCCAGCGCGCCCGCACCGATCCGCCGCAGGGCGGGATCGCGCAAAGGGCGTTCCCCGCCGGTTGGAAATGCTCTAAGGCGAGCGCGTCCCCTCGCATGCTGGAGTTCGAGATGCCGCAGGTCACCTTCATCGACGCGCACGGAGAGAGCCGGACGGTCGAGGGCGAAGCCGGGGCCACGGTGATGGAAGTCGCCATCCGCAACGGCGTGCCGGGCATCGAGGCCGAGTGCGGTGGCGCCTGCGCCTGCGCGACCTGCCATGTCTATGTCGACGAGGCCTGGACGGCGAAGACCGGCCGTCCCGAGCCGATGGAGGAGGACATGCTCGACTTCGCCTTCGAGGTGAAGCCGACCTCGCGCCTCTCCTGCCAGATCAAGCTGCGCGACGACCTCGACGGCCTCGTCGTCCGCACCCCGTCGCGCCAGGGCTGACGGCGCCCCGGACCGATCGGTTTACTCGGCGGCGGCGGGCAGGGCGGGGGACATGGTCGTCTCCGCCCCCGGCGCTGGATGCCGCGGCACCAGGAACGCCAGGCCCAGCGAGACGATCGCCACGCCGGAGCCGATGTAGAACACGATCGCCGGGTCGCGCAGCCAGATCAGGCCGAAGGTCACCGGCAGGAACACCGCTGCGATGTGGTTGATGGTGAAGGCCACCGCCGAGGTCGGCGCGATGTCGGCCGGGTCGGCGATCTTCTGGAAATAGGTGCGTTGCGCCAGGGTGAGGGTGAAGAACACCCCGTCGACGATGAAGAGCGCGCCTGCGACGAAGACGCCCCAGCCGGCGAAATGGCCGTGGCTGGCCAGCGCATAGCCCACGAAGACCACGACCAGGGAGACGTTCTCGAGCTGGATCGTGGCGCGCTCGCCGACGCGGCCGACGAGATGCCCGAGCGCCGGGCCCATGAAGGTGTTGATGCCATAGGTCGCCAGCAGCAGCATCGCGGTCGCCGAGACGTCGTAGCCGAAGCGCTCGACCAGCAGGAAGCCACCGAAGGCCATGAAGATCTGCCGCCGGGCGCCCGACATGAAGGTCAGCGCGTAGTATAGCCAGTAGCGCTTGCGCAGCACGAAGCCCTTGTTCTGCGGAACGGTGCCCTCGAACCGCGGAAACAGCAGCCAGGCGAGCAGCGCCAGGACCACGACCAACCCGCCGGCGACGAGAAAAACCACGATATAGCCCGGCTGGAACACCCGCCAGACCACCGCGATCGACCCGAAGGCCAGAAGCTGGGCCGTCGCCGAGGCGCCGGCGATGCGGCCGAGCAGGCGCGGCGCCTCCTTCTTCGGCAGCAGCTGGAGCTGCAGCGACTGCTGCGCTGTCTCGTAATAGTGGAAGCCGATCGACATGATCGTCGTGGTCAGCATCAGGCCGCCCAGCGTGGGGTGGTAGCCGGTCACCGCGACGCCGATGCCGAGCGTCACCAGGCTGACATAGGCCAGCATCTGCTCGCGCATGAACCAGAACAGGATGATGGCGGTGAAGGCGAGGAAGCCCGGAATCTCGCGGACGGACTGCAGGATGCCGATATCGGCGCCGGAGAAGCCGGCCGCCTCCTTGGCGAAGTTGTTCAGCAGCGCGCTCCAGCTGGCGAAGCCGAGCCAGTTGATGAAGGCCAGCGTCATCAGGAAGACGGTGGGCGACGTCAGGAGGGGGGCGGGGCCGGTCGGCCGGGAGGCGGTGTCGGACATCGCAGGGCCCGTTCGGGGAGTGCGGGGAGATCACCGCGGCAACGCAGGGCCGAGGCCCGCAAGACACCTCTTCTAGAATGGCCGGGCCATGTTGGGTAGCGTGGCCCCGTGCATGGCGCGCCAGCGCGGCATCGGGGGCGGCGGCGGACGCTTGCCTTTGCGCTGGATCATCGCGCTGGCCGTCGCGCGCCCTAGGATAGCTCACGCAGCAGCGAGGAGAGCGAAATGTACAAGTCGATTCTGGTTCCCGTCGACATCGCCGAGCCGGAGATGGCCGAGCCCGCCATCGCCGCCGCCACCTCTTTCGCCAGAGCGTCGGGCGGCGCCGTCAGGCTCGTCTATGTCCGCTCGCTCGTGCCGGTCACCTATATGGAGTTCGTGCCGGCAGGGTTCGATGCCGAGCAGCAGGAGGATGCCGAGGCGAAGCTCGCCGCCATCGCCGCCAAGATCGACCTCCCCGAGGCGCAGGTGTCCGCCAAGGTGCTGATCGGCTCGGTGCATGGCGAGGTTCTGGCGGAGGCCGATGCGAGCGGAGCCGATCTCGTCGTGATCGGCTCGCACGAACCCGGCATTCTCGCCTATGTCATCGGCTCCAACGCCTCGTCGATCGTGCGACGGGCCAAATGCTCGGTGCTGGTCGTCCGCTGAGCGGCGTCAGGCGCGCCGGCCCGGCACGAGGTCATCAGGCACCTCGCCGAGCGCGAGTTCGCGCGGCTTGTTCAGCGTCACCATGGGCATGACCTGCCAATAGGAGGCCGCGGCCAGCAACAGGCCGAGTAGGGCGGTCGAATAGGCGCCCTGCAGCAGCGCGCGGCCGGTGAAGAAGGCGAGCATCAGCAGGGACAGCGCGCTGACCGTCGCCAGCGCGACCCAGAGCAGCGACGGCTTGCCGGCGACGAAGCGCGTGCGGGGGTTGGCTTGGGCGATCGCGGCCGCCAGCGCGCTCACGAAGGCGTGGTAGCCGGCGTCGTCGCGGTCCATGTCGGTCAGCGAGCGCCAGGACAGGTTGCCGAAGGTGATGGTCTTGCCGTCGGACAGCCGCAGCTGCGTCTTGAAGCCCTTCGAGCTGAGATTGCTCGGCGCATAGACGAACCGGACCTGTTCGACCGCCGACAACCTCACGCGGTCGACCTTGCGGGTCGAGTCGACGACCAGCGTATCGCCCTCCAGCCGGTAGGCGATCTCGAAACCGACGGGTCTCGCCCGCTGGCGCCAGATTGGGGGAGGGGTATCGTCGTCGGCAATCCGCTGCATGGCGCGAGCCATAGCCGCTCAAACCGCGCTTGTCGCGGCCTCTGAGCCTCAAGGGGTCAGCTTTTCGTCGCGTCCAGCTTTTCCGACAGCCATATCTTGATCAGTGACTGATAGGGGACGTCGCGCTTGTTGGCGGCGATCTTGATGCTGTCCAACAGCGCGTTGGGCAGCCGGATCGAGATCGAGGTCGAGGACGGCTTCAGGTTGGGAAAGCGAACGGTGGACGCTTTCGTCCAGTCGACATAGTCCGTGGAGTCGTGCGTTTCCCAGAAGGTCCGCTCCTCTGCCTCGCTTTGGAACGTCGGGATCCTCTTAAGCGGCTTGGCCATAATGCCTGCGCTCCTTTCGGTTCATGTCACGCGCCGAAATCACGCGGATGAGGCTTCTGTCTCTCCGCAATGTGAAAACCACATAGAGATGACGCCCCTCATCGGTTCGGCCCAGCGCCCGGAGCCTGTGTTCTGTAACGCTGTGTTCCCAATCCTCTGCCAGCAGCAGCGGCTGGTTCATGAAGACCTGCTCCGCCTCCGCCTGACTGACATGATGCTTGTCGACGCTCTTGCGCTCGTTTCCCTGATCCCAATCGAAGCCGATGACGAGATTGAGATCGACCACGATTGTATATCCTGATCATATACACATCAACTGTGGCTGGCGTGACCTGGCCACCCCTCGGGGACGCCTCAGCGCGCCAGCACCTTCATCGCCCCGTCGAGGCCGTCCAGCGTCAGCGGGAACATCCGCCCGCCCATGAGCGAGCCGATCTGCCGGATCGACTGGGTGTAGCTCCACAGATGCTGCTGCACCGGGTTGAGCCAGACCGATTTCGGGAAGCGGCCCGTGATCCGCTCCATCCAGACCGCCCCGGCCTCCTCGTTCCAGTGCTCGACCGAACCGCCGGGCATCGCGATCTCGTAGGGGCTCATCGAGGCGTCGCCGACGAAGACGACGCGGTAATCGGCCGGATAGGTCCGCAGCAGTTCCAGCGTCGGAATCGTCTGGTCGTGCCGGCGCCGGTTCTCGCGCCAGACCCGCTCATAGGGGCAGTTGTGGAAGTAGAAATGCTCGAAATGCTTGAACTCGGCCCGCGCCGCCGAGAACAGCTCCTCGGCCAGTTCGATGTGCCAGTCCATCGAGCCGCCGACATCCAGGAAGAGCAGGACCTTCACGGCGTTGCGCCGCTCGGGCCGCAGCTTCACGTCGAGATAGCCATGCCTTGCCGTCTCGCTGATCGTCGAATCGAGATCGAGTTCCTCGGCCGCACCCGTGCGGGCGAACTTGCGCAAGCGGCGCAGCGCGATGCGCAGGTTGCGCACGCCGAGTTCGCGCGTGTCGTCGAAGTCCTTGAACTCGCGCTTGTCCCAGACCTTCACCGCCCGGAAATTCCGGTTGCCGTCCTGCCCGATGCGGACGCCCTCGGGATTGTAGCCATAGGCGCCATAGGGCGAGGTGCCGGCGGTGCCGATCCATTTCGAGCCGCCCTGGTGGCGGCCCTTCTGTTCGGCGAGGCGCTGCTTCAGCGTCTCGAAGAGCTTGTCCCAGCCGAGTGCCTCGATCTGCGCCTTCTCGGCGTCGGTGAGGTATTTCTCGGCCAGCTTGCGCAGCCACTCGTCGGGGATGGCCTGCGCCTCGACCGCCTGGCCCAGCGTCTCCAGGCGGTCGAGATGACGCTCGTCCTTCACCAGGCAGCAGCGGGCGAGGTGATAGAAATCCTCGACCCGGTGCTCGGCCAGATCGGCCTCCACACCCTCGAGCAGCGCGAGATACTCGCGCAGCGTGACGGGGACCTTGGCGGCCCGCAGATCGGTGAAGAGTCGCAGGAACATCGCGCTACTCTGGCGCGCCCCGCGCCGAGGTCAAGCCGGACCCGGCCGTGGTTCCGGCCGATCAGCGGCGCGGAACGACGGCAGGGCAGGGGCGATCACGCCACGGCGTCGGCGAGATCCTTGGTGACCTTGAACTTCACCACGGTCTTGGCCGGGACCTTGATGGTGGCGCCGGTCGAGGGGTTGCGGGCCTCGCGAGCCTCGCGCTTGGCGGCCGAAAACTTGCCGACGCCACCCAGCGTGATGTCGTCGCCCGCCTTCAGGGTCTTCGCGACGACGGTGCCCAGCGAGGCCAGGATGGTGGAGACGTCCGTCTTCGACTTGCCGGTCTCGTCGGCAATGGCGGCGATCAGTTCATTCTTGGTCATGAAATCCTCCATGGGGAGCGTTGTGGGGCATCACGCGACGCGAAGGGTCGTCCGGCCCGTCCGAAAACGCAGCGCGAAGGCCGCAGGCCGCACGATGCGGTTGCGGCAGTTGCCACGACCACCGTCGAAAGGCGATGCCCGCGCCGCTAGATACGCACAGAATTCGCATTCGTTCCGCGCATTGTGGCGCCGGCGCAACCAAAGGGCGTCTCGATCCGGTGTGATTGACAAGGTCGCGCCTGTTATTTCAAGCTTGAAATAATCGAGGGTCTGGGGACGCGCCATGAAGGTCATCATCGTCGGAGGCGGCATCGGCGGCCTCACGCTCGCACTGATGCTGCAGGCGCGCGGGATCGGCGCTGTCGTCTACGAGCAGGCCAGCGAGATCCGCGAAGTCGGTGTCGGGATCAACACCCTCCCGCACGCCATTCGCGAACTGGCCGATCTGGGCCTGCTGCCGGCGCTCGACGCCGTCGCGATTCGTACCCGCGAACTGGTCTACATGAATCGCTTCGGCCAGACGGTCTGGCGCGAGCCGCGCGGCCTGCATGCGGGTTCGCCGACGCCGCAGTTCTCGATCCATCGCGGCCGCCTCCAGGCGGTGATCCGCGACGCCGTCGTGGCGCGGCTGGGCGAGGGCGCGGTCCGGACCGGCCGACGTCTGCAGGGCTTCATTCAGGACGAGGGCGGCGTCACTGCCCACTTCGCCGATTCGCGCCGGGGCGAGACGGGCGAGACGGCACGCGGCGATATCCTCGTCGCGGCCGACGGCATCCATTCGATGGTGCGCGCCCACTACTTTCCCGACCAGGGGCCGCCCCGCTGGAACGGTGTCCAGATGTGGCGCGGCGCCTGCGACTGGCCGGTCTTCCTCGATGGGGAGAGCATGATCGTCGCCGGCGGCATGGCCGGCAAGCTGGTGCTCTACCCGATCGCCAAGGGCAAGACGGCCCAGACCCGGCTGACCAACTGGGTCGTCAACATCCGCACCGGCGATCCCGCCAAGCCGCCGCCGAAGGAGGCGTGGTCGAAGCCCGGGCGGCTCGAGGATGTGCTGCCCTTCGCGCGCCGCTTCTCCGTGCCCGGCGTCGACATTCTCGGGCTGATCCAGGCGAGCCCCGGATTCTGGGATTACCCGATGTGCGACCGGGACCCGTTGCCGCGCTGGACCCATGGCCGCGTCACGCTGCTCGGCGATGCCGCCCATCCGATGTATCCGGTCGGCTCGAATGGGGCCTCGCAGGCGATTCTCGACGCCCGCTGCCTGGCTGACGGGCTGGTCCGTTCGGAGCATCCGCGCCACGCGCTCGCCGCTTATGAGGCACAGCGCCTGCCGGCGACGGCGGAGATCGTGGCGCTGAACCGCAAGGGCGGGCCCGAGCGTGTCATCGACGCGGTCGAGCAACTCGCGCCCAACGGATTCGACGATGTCGAGCGGGTCCTGAGCTATGCCAAGCGCGAGGCGATCGTGAAGTCCTATGCCGGCAAGGCCGGGTTCTCGCAGGAGCAGCTCGCCCGGCGGAGCTGAGCGGCTCAGCCGGCTTCGGTCAGTTGCCGGATGCGGCTCTTCAGCCGGGCATTGTCCTGTTCGCAGTGCTTCAGGCGTCGTGCCATGTCGAGCGGCACGATCTCGCCGCTGGACGGGGCCTCGAAGGCGACGCCGACGCGCTCGCCGTCGCGCCAGCGGATCCGCGCGACATAGGAGCGCTGATGGCGCGCGATGTCGAGATCGAAGGCGATCGGCAGCGCGATGGAGTCGGAGATCACCAGCAGGGCTCCGTCGTCTGAAACATTGCGGACGACACAGTCGAGTGTGCAGTTTTTTTGATTGAAACTGACGCGGCCTCCCAGCAGAGATCGGAGGCGTTGTTTCTTTCGTCGCTCGACAATCATAGTATTGATTTCCCTAACGTCATGCTGATTACTACGATAAACAGTAACAGCGATCAGGGAATGGAGCCGGCTTAACCTGGGGTTAACCTTAACGGCCCGGCGGCGCGCGAGCCGGGGGCCGCCGCTGCTCGCTTCGGTCAGTTGCTGGATGCGGCTCTTCATGCGGGCATTGTCCCGCTCGGCCATGCGCAGGCGCATGGCGACGTCGGTTTCCGCAGGGCTTGAGGTCTCCGGAACCGTCTCGGACTCGAAGGACACACCGATGTGCGTGCCCGTCCGCCAGCGGACATGGGCCCGGTAGCAGCATTGGCGCTGGGCGATCTCGAGCTCGAACTCGGCGGGCAGGAGCACCGTGTCCGGCACCACGATGAGGGCGCCCCCGTCGGAAATGTTGCGGACGACGCAATCCAGGGTCGCGCGCTTCTGGTTGAACAGCGCTCGCGCGCCCAGAAGAGAGCGCAGCCGTGGTGTCTGGCGCCGCTGCGTGGTCATGGCTCGATCCCGGCCGTCTTCAGCGGGCGGCCCCATGCCGCCTCGAGGGGACCATGCCAGAGTCCGCACTGCGCTGCAGCAACCGACTCGTTCAATGTTTAACGATCAGTCGCCCGGATGCGTGAAAGACGGGGGCTCAGGCCGGATCGCTGCGGCCAGCCCGGCGGGCACGGGCTTCCGCCAGCGAGATGACCTCGCTCGGCCGGGTCTCATCGGGCATCAGGAAGGCCACCCCGACATCGTCGCCGCGCCGCCAGCATTGGCGGACGCGACGGCTGTCACCGGCCGGGATGTCGAGTTCGAAGGTGTCCGGAAGCTCGATCC
>LNFM01004860.1_pt1 | contig 24160 bp, 22 predicted proteins | sample 596031 | NCBI WGS metagenome assembly LNFM01 (sample SAMN04254537, study PRJNA301005) | activated carbon metagenome | isolation source: dual media filters at the Ann Arbor, Michigan drinking water treatment plant | place: USA: Ann Arbor | reverse complement strand
GAGCCAGGATCAAACTCTCAGGTTCATCATAGCATCCATCCCCACCATCGCTGGCTTCAGACAGACACACATAAACCCATCCCAACCCATCAAAACACCAAACTTAACTTCCATCCGGCCACCCTTCCCCCCGCACCATCGCAACCCACCAAAAGCAGGTCACAGCGCAAGAGCCAAAGAGCAAACCAAATACTCTTCCCTCAACAGATATACAGCTTTAAAGAACAAGATCTCGTCCGAGGCCAGAACCCTGACCAGCGGCACCACCGCATCACTGCGAGGGAGGAGACCGTCGCCGTAGCGGCGGGGGAGAGCATCTAGCGGATCTCTCCGCGGTTTGCAACCCCGCCTTTCCGGCGCCCCGACCAGAACCGTGTGGCTCGTCGTCGGTGAGGGGCTTCTACGGCCCAGGGCGGGAGGAGTCAACACGGCGTCGCACATGCCGTCACATAGCTGCCATAACTCCCAACCCCTTGACTTTGCTGCCGCCGTTACATTGCGCCCCCGCCTTTTCGGTTGACTTGCCGGCCGGTCCCCAAGAAGTTCCCCGCCGGGACCACTCGGGACATGACAACAGTATGATATCGACCCTGCGCCTCGCCCTTTGCCTCTGCGTCGCTTTTGCCGTTCCCGCGGCGCACGCCACCCCGGCATTGGAACCTCCGACCGAGGCGCAGCGAATCGTCACCGTGGAACCAGGCGACACCCTGGGTGGCCTGCTCGGCGACGCCGGAGTCGATGCCGCCGAGGCATATGCCGCGATTGAGGCCCTCACCCCGGTGTTCGAGCCGCGCCGCCTGACGGTGGGGCAGGAGGTCGGGCTACGGTTGAACGAGGACAATGCACTCATCGGCCTCGAGATCGCGCCAAGCCCCGGCCACACCATCGTGCTGCATCGCCAGGATGAGGGCTGGACGGTGCAGGAGGTTGTGACACCTCGCCTGCGCCACCTTGCGCGCGTGGATGCGGAGGTCACGGGCGGCGTGTTTTCCACGCTCACCCGCGCCGGTCTGCCGGCGCCGTTGACCCATTCGCTGATCCGCGCCCTGTCGCATGAGGTCGATTTCCAGCGGGACCTGCAGCCGGGGGATCGGGTCTCGGTTGCCTTCGAACGGCTGCGCGGCCCCAATGGCGATCTGCTCGGCCATGGCCAGCTTCACTACGCGGCGCTCAGCCTGTCAGGGCGCGCGCTCGAGTTCTGGCGCCACGCCGCGCCGGACGGCACGGTCGCCTGGTATCGCGACGATGGCCGCCCCCTGCGCGCCGGCTTCATGCGGACCCCGCTGGATGGTGCGCGCCTGACCTCCGGCTTCGGCATGCGCCGCCACCCGATCCTTGGCTATAGCCGCCGCCATACCGGCCTGGATTTCGCAGCCCCCACCGGCACGCCGATCTATGCCGCGGCTGACGGCGTCGTGGCCTCGGTGCGCAGCGAGCGTGGTTATGGTCGTACGGTGCGGCTGCGCCATCCGGGCGGGGTGGAGACCGTCTATGCCCATATGTCCCGCTTCACCCGCGGGCTGAAGGCGGGGAACCGGGTCCGCCAGGGCGCGGTCATCGGTGCGGTGGGCTCCACCGGCATGTCCACCGGGCCGCATCTGCATTATGAGATCCGCCTCGCCGGCGTGCCGCAGAACCCCGCCAGTGTCGCCCTGCCGAGCGGCGCACCGCTGCGGGGCCGCGAACTGGCCGCCTTCCAGGACAGCCGGCGCGCGTTGCATCAACATATGGCAGGCCTGACTGCCAGCCACATCGAGGTGGCGCTGGCCGCCGACTGATCCCACTCAGTCGCCGCCCGCCAGGCTTTCCTCCAGCCTTGTCTCGGGGGAAAGCCGGCTGGGCAGCAATTCGCCACGGCGTTCCAGCAGCGGGTGCGCCACCATCGCGAAATGCGCGCCGATCCGCCGCAGGTCGCGCACCGCATCCAGCAGCAGACCGGCCGCGGCGCCACCCTCCGCCGCGCTGCGATCCGCGGCCTCCGCCATCCGGGCCAGGGCCAGGCGCTCCGCCTCCCGCAGTGCCTCTTTCTCCCGCACCAGGCGGCGGGCGGCCTCTGCGTCCTCGCGCATGAAGACCGCGACCGCGAGGCGGAGCTGCGCCTGCAGGCGAAGGTGCAGGGCGGCCAGTTCGGCGCTGACATCCGCGGGCAGCACAAGGCCGCGGCGCAGGCGCTTGGTCGCCAGGCCGCCCAGGTCGCGGTCCAGCACATCCCCCGCATGTTCCAGGGACACCGCGAAGGCGCGGATCTCGGCCAGGCGGCGCGCCTCCTCCTCCCCCAGTATCTCCTGCGGGATGCGCGCCAGGTAGAACTGCACCTGGCGATGCAGGCGGTCCACCACGTCATCCAGCCGCTTGGCGGCCTTCGGCCCCTCCCGGTTGCCATCCTGGAAGGCGGCGGCGGAGGCGGTGAGCATCGCCTCCACCGCATCGGCGATCCGCAGCACTTCCCGCGCCGCATTAGCCAGCGCCACCGGCGGGGTCTCCAGCGCGCCGGAATCCAGGTAGCGGGCGGCGCCGGCATCCTCCGCCTGGGGCCGGTCCGGAACCCAGCGCTGCAGCAGGCCGGCGAGCGGGCCAAGCAACGGCCAGGCCAGCAGGGCCGTGCCCAGGTTGAAGGCCAGATGCGCCTGTGCCGCCGCCAGCGCGGTCACGCTGCCCAGCAGGGTCGCGGCCTGCGGCAGCAGCGCCAGCACGATCGCCGCCCCCACCACCCGGTTCGCCAGATTGCCGAGCGCCACGCGCAGCCGGGCGCGGTCCGGCCCGGCATCCCCCATCGCGGCCAGCAGCGGGTTCAGCGCGCTGCCGAGATTGGCGCCCAGCACCATGGCGATGCAGGCCTCCGCCCCCACCGCGCCGGAAGCGGCCAGCGCCGCGATGAACAGCATGGCGGCCACGGAGGAATGTGCCGCCCAGGCCAGCACCGCCGCCACCAGCAGGTTCGGCAGCGGCATCGCGGCGATCGCGCCCAGGATCTGGTGCAGCGCCGGCGAGCCCTCGACCTGCGCCATCGCCTGCCCGATCAGGTGCAGGGAGGTCAGCATCAGCCCCAACCCGATCGCTACCCGCCCGAGATCCCGCGCCCGCCCCGCCGCGCCGCGCCGGAAGGTGGCGACGCCCCCCAGGATCAGGGCCGGCGCCAGGAAGCCGGTGGGGAAGGACAGCACCAGCACGATCAGCGCGGTGCCAAGATTGGCGCCCAGCATGCCGGCCAGCGCCGGCGCCAGCGCCACGCCCGCGCCGGCCGCGAAGCTGCCGAGCATCAGCGCCGTGGCGGTGGAGGATTGCAGCGCGGCGGTGATCACCAGCCCGGCCAGAACCGCCCGCCCGCGTCCGCCGAGGCCAACCCCCAGCACATGGCGCAGCCGCATCCCGAAGCCACGCTGCACACCGGACTGCACCATGTGCAGCCCCCAAAGCAGCAGCGCGGCGTGACCGGCCAGTTCCACCAGCAGCAACGCCTGCGACAATGTCCGCACCTCCACCCGAACCAGCTCATGTCATAAAACTGCAATATTGGAGCCTAGACCGCTCCCGGCCAGTTTCAAACCGGCAACTCGGCCCTCGGTTCGAGCCTCACCGCGTCGGGATGTGATGGATCTTCCGTAACCCCTTCCCACCGAGGCAGGCGGCGTCCATCTTGCATCGATGAACTGGACCCTGATCCTCGGCGCCGTCGGCTGCCTCCTGGCCTGCTTTGCAGCGGCCTCGACCGGCGCCATCTTCAAGCCGGGGGCTTGGTATGCCGGCCTCCGCAAGCCGTCCTGGAACCCGCCCAACTGGCTGTTCCCGATCGCCTGGTCGCTGCTGTACCTGATGGTGGCGGCGGCGGGCTTCCTGGTGTGGCGGGAAGATGGGCTGGGCCTACCGATGCTGGTCTGGGCCGTGCAGCTGGTGCTGAATGCCGGCTGGTCCGCGGTGTTCTTCGGCCTTCGCAAGCTGGGCTGGGCCGTAGTGGAGGCGGCGGCGCTTTGGGCCTCGATCCTGGCCTGCATCCTGCTGTTCGCCCCGATCTCCGCCACCGCCGCCTGGCTGATGGTGCCCTACCTGGCCTGGGTCAGCTTCGCGGTCTTCCTGAGCTACACCATGTGGCGCCTCAACCCCGGCCCGCACCCGGTGATCCGGCGCGAGGAGATCGGCAACCTGACCCAGCGGGCGCAGATGTAGCTGTCGGGTTTCCGGACACCTGGCCCAGTCATCCGCAGACGTCACGCGCCAAGTATCTGATTTGCCCTCATGTTCCGGCGTGGCATCGTTGTTGCTTTTCCCTGCGCCACAACCAATTGTTGGCGCAGGGAACATTTTTGATGCATGTGAGAAACCGGATCCTCGGCACGGTCGCGCTGATCGGCGCGAGTTTCGCCGTCATCCCTGCAGCGATGGCGGGATCACTGACCGCGACCGACATCCTGAGGCAGTTCAACCTCGTCACCATCGGCGATTTTTCCAGCAATTCAGACGTCGAGGGGCGCAGCGCCATCGGCGGCAACCTGACCGCCGGTGCCACCTTCTTCAACCATCCCGGTGCCGCCGCCCCCTCCGCATTCCGGGCGCTGACGGTCTATGGCAGCTCCACCACGGGCGGCCCGCTGAACGTCAACAATGGCGGCGGCGTGACCATCGCCGGGTCGGCCGCGGGCATGATCAACACCAATGGCGGCGGCGGGCGCTCCATCGGCGGCGGGCCGGATGCCCCCATGCCGAACCCGCTGCCGGATTTCACCGCGACCTTCGTCACCCCGCTGACCAACCTGTCGGCGGAGCTGGCAGGGCTCGCGGCGAACAGCGTCCTGCCCGGCCCGGCCACGCCCGGCTTCCCGAACAACGTTCCGATCACGGCCAGCGCCGGCACGGGCCTTGCGGTGTTCAATGTGACGGTGGCGGAGCTGTCCGCCTTCGCCTCCTTCAGCCTCAACCTGAATGGGCGCGAGGGTGCGGTCATCAACGTGACCGGTGCCTCCTATGTCGGCCAGGCCAACTTCCTGAACGTGGTCGGCGTCTCGCGGGACGTGATCTGGAATTTCGTGGATGCCACAAGCATCGACTTCCAGCGGCAATGGGGCGGCACGGTGCTGGCGCCGAACGCCACGGTCCGCAACCACACCCCGATCGAGGGCAGCCTGTTCGCAGCCGCCTATAACGGGCGCGGGGAGATGCACAGCAAGCCGATCCGCTTCGACCTGCTCGAAAGCCACCCGAGCCCGGTGCCGGTGCCGGAGCCGGCGAGCCTGGCCCTGTTCGGCCTTGGCTTGGCCGGCCTCGGCCTGGTGCGCCGCCGCCGGCGCGCCGCCTGAGGCCGCGCGGCCAAGACGTCATCCGATCATTCTGCTTCCGCGTGATCGGATCGTGCGTCAGCGCCGCGCGCGCCCTGGTGCCGGCCGCGCCGGGGCATGCCGTTCGATGCTGCCATCCCGCTGGGGCACCGCGATGGGCGCCACCTCCACCCGCGCCGTGCCGCTGTCCCGCATGCCGAGCTGCGTGGCGGTGCGCGGGCTGACATCGATGATGCGGCGGCGCACATGCGGCCCCCGATCCTCGATCCGCACCCGCGCCGACTGCCCCGTTTCCAGGTTCGTCACCCGCGCGACGGTGCCGAGCGGCAGAGTGCGGCTCGCGGCGGAGTTGGAACGCGCGTCGAAGCGTGACCCGTTGGCCATGCGCCGGCCGTGAAAATGCTGATGGTAGAAGGACGCCTCGCCGCGCTGGATGCGGCCGGAGACGTCATCGCCCGGCCGGGCGGGTTCCGGATTGGCCGCGACTGGCTCCGCGCATAGCAGGACCAATCCCGTAAGCGCCGCGAGCAATCTCGTTGGACCGGACATCGAATTCCCCTCGCTGCCTGTCATCGGACAAGGACGCATGAGGAGCCCGATGGTTCAGTCGGCCCAGTACAGCCGGTCAGCGTTCTCGACGGTCACGCGCCGGATCAGCGCCGCGTCGTCGGTCATCGCGCCGAGCAGATCCACCAGGTCGCCATCATTCGGCATGTCCCCGGCGATATTCGGATGCGGCCAGTCCGTGCCCCACAGGCAGCGATCCGGCGCCGCCGCCAGCAGCGCCTGGGCGAAGGGCACCGAATCCAGGAAGGGCGCGCCGGCGGAGGAAACCCGCTCCGACCCGCAGATCTTCACCCAGGCGAGCGGGTTCTTCATCAGTTCCAGAAGCTGCCGGAAGGCGGGTTGCCCGACGCCGTCCTTCGCCTTCACCCGCCCCATATGGTCGATGACGAAGGGGATGCGGATCGAGGATATGGTGTCGGCCAGCGGCACGATGTCCTGTGCATCCAGGTGCAGAACCACATGCCAGCCCAGGGCCTCGCATTGGGACAGCACGCGCTGGAACACGGCCATGTCGGGCATGCCGCCCAGGTGCCGCACGAAGTTGAAGCGCACGCCGCGGATGCCGCCCTGATGCAGCCGGGCAAGTTCCGCATCCGTCACCCCCGGCTCCACCACGGCCACCCCGCGCATGCTGCCGCCGGACCGGGCGATGCCGTCCAGCGTCACCGTCATGTCGCTGCCGTGGCAGGAGGCATGGACGATGACGGCGCGAGAAATGCCAAGCTTGCGATGCAGCGCCACCAACCCCTCGAAGGGGGCGTCGGGCGGCGTGTAGGCGCGGTCCTCCGCATAGGGGAAGACGGCGCCGGGGCCGAAGACGTGGCAATGCGCGTCGCAGGCGCCGGGCGGCAGCACCAGGCGCGGGGTGCGGGTGTCCGGGTCCGGGCCCTTGCAGGTGGGGATCATGCGAAGGCTCCGATGGTTTGGCCTGCGTCCGGCATTCCAGGCCGGACGAGCGGCCGGAGGGGCGCCAAATCGGCGTTCAAGGGCACGAAAAAAGTCACTGGCGGGGGATTCCTGCCTTCTCGATCACTTCGGTCCAGCGTGCCGTATCGGCGCGCAGCAGCTCGCCCATCGCGGCCGCGGCGCCGCCCCGCGGCTCCACCCCCACCTGGGTGAGCGTGGCGCGCAGGTCGGTGCTGCCCAGCGCCTCGTTCACCGCCGCGTTGATGGCGGCGATGGCCTCGGGCGGCGTGCCCGTGCGGGCGACGAGGGCGTTCCAGGAGGCCACGTCGTAGTCCGGCACCCCGGCCTCCGTCAGCGTCGGCACATCCGGCATGTTCTCCGCCCGCGTGGCGGAGGTCACGGCCAGCACGCGCAGCGCCCCGGCGCGGATCTGGCCCATGATTGGGCCGGTGATCTCGAACGCCGCATCCACGTCGCCGCGGATCACGGAGGTGGTCAGCGCGGGCGTCGCCGGGTAGGCGACGGTCTCGAAGCGCGTCTCGGTGCGGATCTTGAACAGCTCCGCCGACAGGTTCTGGGTGCTGCCGGCGGTGATGCTGCCGATGTTCAGTCGCCCGGGATTCGCCCGCAGCCGCGCCAGCAGCCCGGCAATGTCCCGGTCCGGCGAATCCGGCGCCACGATGATGGCGATGGGAAAGGCGCCCATGGTGACCACGGGGGCGAAATCGGCCAGCGGATCGAAGGGCAGTTGCCGGAACAGCGCCTTGCTGATCGCGGTGCCGTTGGAGGCGACGAGCAGCGTGTGCCCATCCGCCGGCGCCGCCATCAATTGCTGCCCGGCGACGATGCCGCCGGCGCCCGGCCGGTTGTCGATCACCACCGGCTGGCCGAGCCGTTCGGCGATGCGCTGCGCCACCGCCCGCGCCGTAAGGTCCGCGACCCCACCCGGCCCGAAGGGCACGACGATGCGAATCGGGCGCTGCGGCGCCCAGCGGGAGGCGGAGGAGGATTGCGCGCGGGCGGTGCCGAGAGCCGGCAGCGCCAGCGCCGCGCCGAGCACGGCGCGACGGGTGGTGTTCATCACGGGCCGGTTCCTTGTCACATGCTCACATTGGCGCGGCGAATCACCTCGCCCCACCGTTCACGCTCCGCGATGATCAGGTCGCGGAACTGCTCCGGCGTGCCTGGCGCGGCATCGGCACCCTCGGCGGCCAGGCGCGGCTTCAGCCTCTCGCTTTGCAGCGCCTTCGTGCTGGCGGCATTGATACGGTCGATGATCGGGCGCGGCGTGCCGGCGGGGGCGACCAGCCCGTACCATTGCACGGCATCGAAGCCTGTGACGCCCTGTTCATCCAGCGTCGGCACATCCGGGGCGCTGGAGATGCGCGTCAGGGCGGATACGCCGATGGCGCGCAGCATCCCGGCCCGGATTGGCGGCAGGATGGGCGGGCCGCCCGTCATCGTCATGTCGATCTGGCCACCGATCAGGTCGTTCATCATCGGGCCGGTGCCGCGATAGGGCACATGCACCAGCTCGATCCCCGTCGCCAGGCACAGCGCCACCACGGCGGTATGCGCGGCGGATCCGTTGCCGCCGGAGCCATAGGTGATGGTGCCCGGCGCGGCCTTGGCGCGGGCGATCAGCTCCTGGACATTGGTGATCGGCAGCTTGGTGGCATTCACCGCGAGAATGTTCGCGACATTGGCCACCAGCACGATCGGCGCGAAGGAGGTGACGGTGTCGTAGGACAGGTTGCGGTAGAGGGAGGGGTTCACCGCCAACGTGCCGATATGGCCCATCATCAGCGTGTAGCCATCCGGCGCCGCGCGGACCACCATTTCGCTGCCCACGGTGCCGCCGGCGCCGGCGCGGTTCTCGACCACGAAGGGCTGGCCGAAATGCTCCTGCAGCTCCGCGCCCAGGGCGCGGGCCAGGATGTCCGTGCTGCCGCCGGGGGTGAAGGGCACCACCAGGCGCACCGGCCGCTCCGGCCAGTTGCCCTGGGCGCGCAAAAGGGCCGGAGTGGCCAGGAGGCCGGCGCCGGCGAGCAAGGCGCGACGAGGCAGGTTTCTCATGGGGTTTCCTCCGGTTGGATCAGCGCATTGTCCTGCGCCAGTTCGTTGATTTCCTGGTCCGTCAGACCGGCCTCGGCCAGCACGTCCCGCCCTGCGGCGCCGAGGCGCTGCGCGGCCGGCAGGCGCGGCGCCATGCCGCCCGACAGGATGTTGGGCGCGCCGATGGCGAAGGTGGCGCCCTCCGTCGGGTGCTCCTCCTCCCGCACCATGCCGGTGGCGCGGAGGTGCGGGTCGGTCAGCAGGGATTCGAGGGTGTTGTAGGGCATCGCCGGCACGTCGTAGCGGGTGAACAGCTCCAGCCATTCGACGGTGGTCCTGCCCACCAGCGCGGTGGCGCGCAGGGCGAAGTACTCCTTGGTATGCGCGGTGCGGGCGGCGACCCTGGCGAAGCGTGGGTCCTCGACCAGCTCCGGCCGGCCGATGGCACGGAAGAAGCCATGCGCCTGGGCGTCCGTATTGGCGGAGACGGCAATGAAACCATCCGCGGTCTTCAAGGGCCGCGCCTCCGGGCTCAGCACCCGCTGGTCACCCGGCGGGCCGAGCGCGGGCCGAAAAGACATCGGGCCGAGATGTTCCTGCAGCACGAAGGCCGCCATGTTCTCGAACATCGGGATTTCGAGGCTCTCGCCGCGCCCCGTCTTTTCCCGCCGGTACAGCGCGAAGCCGATCTGCTGGGCCGCGATCAGGCCGCAGACATGGTCGGCCACCAGCATCGGCACGTAGCGCGGCTCCCCCGTGCTGGCTTCGAAACAGCCGGCGATGCCGGAGACGCCCTGGATGACCGTGTCGTAGGCGGGCTTGCCGGCATAGGGTCCATCGGTCCGAAACCCGACGATCGAGCAATGGATCAGCCGGGGCAGTTTTTCCGCCATGCTCGCCGCATCCACGCCGAGCCGCTTCTGCGCCTCCGGCCGGATGTTGGTCACCAATATGTCGCAGCGCGCCGCGATGCGGGCCAGCACCGCCTTGGCGCGCGGGTGCTTCAGGTCCAGGCAGATGGAGCGCTTGCCGCGGTTGAAGTTCAGGAACTTCCCCGCCATGCCCGGCGTGCGGCCCTTGCCGCCGAGCTTCCGCAGCAGGTCGCCATCCGGGCCTTCCAGCTTGATGACCTCCGCCCCCTGTTCCGCCAGCACCCCGGTGCAGACCGGGCCGACGACGACGGAGGACAGGTCCAGCACGCGCAGCCCGGAAAGCGGCCCGCCCATGCTCAGGCCAGTTCCTCGAGCGCCTGCGGGAACAGGCGCATATACGCCTCCCCATGCACCATCGGCTTGCCGGAATTGCGGCCGCCCTGCATGCCGCGGTTCAGCGCCACGCGCTCATAATACGCCCACAGGTGCTTCTGGGCGGGCAGGCACTGGAACGCCTTGAACTTGGTCTCCCAGACCTCCGAGATGTTCAGCAGCACATCCGGCTTGAAGTCGCATTGCTCGGGCTGGTGCGGCTCGAACAGGAACATCGCCGGCGCGGAATAGGTGTAGTCCGCCTGCGGCTTGTGGCCCATCGCCTGGGCGATGATGCGCGCCTGCTGGGCGAAATGCGCGGCATCGGGGTGGTCGAAGTTGTAGGGGTCCTTCAGCGCATGGCTGAGGACGAAGCTGGGGTTCAGGTCGCGGAAAATGTCGATGGCGCGGTCGAGCATCGCCTCGGTGCAGACCAGCGGATAGTCGCCGGCATCCATGAACTCGATCTCGGCGCCGAGCACCGCGGCCGCCGCCTCGGCCTCCGCCTTGCGGCCGGCCTTCACGCCTTCCAGCGTGGCGCCCTTTTCCTTCCAGGCGAACTGGCTCTCGCCGCGCTCGCCATAGGACATGCAGAGGATCTTCATCCGGTAGCCGCGCTTCGCATGCAGCGCGATGGCGCCACCGGCGCGCCAGACGAAATCGCCCGGATGGGCGGTGATGACGAGACCGGTTTTTTGCATGGGCTTCCTCGGCTGGCGCGGTTGGCCCCGAGAATGGCCGCGCCAGGCGCATGCGACAAATGGAAAGAACGGCGTGATTATGTTGTTTTGTGCATGCCCTCAGGCGCCGGGCGGCCGCTCCGCGGCCTTGGCTGCGCGGCATAAGCCGCGGCGGCCTCCGGCCGCTCGCACGCCTTTGGCGTGCGCGTGTTTCGCCTGCTTCAGCCGGCTGGCACCCGGCCGCGCGGCCTGGCCCGGAAATGCCGGCGCAGCAGCGCCAGCAACGCCTCCGCCGCCGGCGACAGCGGCACCCCGCGGCGGGACACCACGCCGAGCCGGCGCACCACCCCCGGATCGCGCAGCGCCACCGCCACCACGGCGGGGGAGCCACTGGCATCCACCGCAAGCCGCGGCACCACCGCCAGCGCCAGGCCGGATTCCACCATGCTGATGGCGGTGGCCAGGTGCTGCACCTCATACCGCCATTCCATCGCATCCCGCCTGGCGCCCAGCGCCTCATCCAGCAAGGCGCGGTTGCCGGTATGCGGCGCCACGCGCACCAGCGGCCTTCCCTCCAGATCGGCCCAGGACAGATGCGGGCGGGCGGCGAAATCATGCGCGGCGGGGCAGGCGACGACGAAAGCCTCGGTCAGCAGCGGCACGATATCCAGGTCCCACCGGTTGGCGGAAACGATGGTGATGCCGAATTCGGCATCGCCGCGCGCCACGCAATCGGCGATCTCGCTCGCCGAATTGTCGTAGACCTTCACCGTCACCGTCGGATGCGTCTCAGCGAATTCCACCAGCAGGCGCGGAATGTGGTGCACCGCGATGGTCGGCAGGCAGCCGATGGTGACGGATTGCTCGCCCCGCCCGGCCCCGGCGCGCAATTCGGACAGCACGGCCACCAGCGCCTCCACCGGCCCCCGCGCCCGGCCCGCCAGTTCCAGCCCCGCCGGCGTCAGCGTCACCTGCCTGGTGGTGCGCGCCAGCAGGCGGCAGCCCAGCGCCTCCTCGAATTTGCGGATGCGATGCGAAAGCCCGGTCTGCGACAGGTTGAGATGCGCCGCCGCCTTGCGAAAGGACCCGCGCTCCGCGATCGAGAGAAACGCTTCCAGCCCGAGGAAATCGACCGCCATCTCAGGCGGTGCGCCCCTGGTCGAGCACGATGCAGACCTGACCGTCCTCGATCGTCACATCCCAGACCAGCAGCGGTTCCCAGCAGGGCTCGGCGGTGGCCTGGCCGGTGCGGATGTCGAAGCGGCCGGCATGGGCGGCGCATTCCACCTCATCGCCGATGATCCGGCCCTCTCCCAGATGGCCCGGCCCGTGGCTGCACGCATTCTGGGTGACGAAGAAGACGCCGCCGAGGTTGAACACCGCGAAGTCGCCCTCCGCCGTCTCCACCTTGCGGCCCTCGCCTTCCGGCACGTGGGTGGTGGCGCACAGGCGCAGCATCACTCCGCCGCCGGCCGCAGCCGCCCCGGCAAGGCGAGACCCGTGAGGTCCGACACCTGCGAAAAACCACGCCGGGCGCAGAAGGCTGCGAGGCCGTCCAGCACGCCGAGCATGGCGTTCGGGCTGACGAAGCTGGCCGTGCCCACCTGCACCGCGCTGGCGCCCGCCATCAGGAACTCCACCGCATCCTCCGCAGTCGCGATGCCACCGACGCCGATCACCGGTATCCGCACCGCCTGCGCGCATTGCCAGACCAGCCGCAGCGCGATGGGCTTGAAGGCCGGGCCGGAAAACCCGCCCATCCCCGCGCCGAGCTTCGGCGCCATCCGCTCGATATCGATGGCCAGGCCCAGGATGGTATTGGCCACCACCACCGCATCCGCCCCCGCATCCTCCACCGCCCGCGCCACGGCGGCGATATCCGCGGTGTTGGGCGACAGCTTGGCCCAGAGCGGCAGCGCGCAGTCCGCGCGCATCGCGGCGATGGCGGCGGCGGCGGAATGCGGGTGCATGGCGAAGGCGCGGCCATCCTCCTCCAGGTTGGGGCAGGAAATATTGGCCTCGATCGCCGCCACGCCCGGCGTCGCCGCCAGCCTGGCCGCGGCTTCCGCAAAGGCCGCGACGGAATCGGCCGAGAGCGAGACCACCAGCGGCGGCGCGAAGCGGCGCCATTCGGCCATCGCGTGCTCGCAGAAATGCGCGAGGCCCTTGCCGGGGATGCCGATGGAATTCAGCACCCCCGCCTCCGTCTCGCACAGCCGCGGCAGCGGATTGCCCTCGCGGTATTGCGGCGTGACGGATTTGGTGACCAGCGCGCCGAGCCGGTTGAGGTCGAACACCTGCGCCAGTTCCGGCCCGAAGGTGCCGGATGCCGGCATCACCGGGTTGGCCAGCGCCAGGCCACCGATGCGGACTTCCATCTTCACCATGCCAGCGCCGCCTGCAGGTCGAAGACCGGCCCTTCCGCGCAGACGCGCAGATTCTGCACCAGCCCATCCGGCGCGCGGATCTGCCGCACGCAGCAGAAACACATGCCGAGGCCGCAGCCCATCTGCTGTTCCAGCGCGATCTGCCCGGGAATGCCGTATTCGGCGGCCAGCCCTTGGAGCAGCAGGAACAGCCGGTTCGACCCGCAGGTGAAGACCGCATCCGGCCGCGCCGCGCCCGCGAAGCGCGCCCGCAACAGCGCCTCCACCGCCGGCACCGCGCTGCTGCCGTCGCTGTCGAACACCGCGGTGAGGGCGGCGCCCGACGCGCCGGCGAATTCCTCCGCCATCAGGTCTTCCGGCGCCTGCGCCGACAGCACCGCCTGCACCGCGATGCCACGTGCCGCCGCCGCCTCCGTCAACGGCGCCAGCGTGGCAAGGCCGACGCCGCGCGCCAGGATCAGGATCCGCCGCCACCCGGGCTCCAGCACGAAGCCCTGCCCGAGCGGCCCGAGCAGCGACAGCCGGTCCCCCACGCGTAACGCCGCCAGCGCCGCCGTGCCGCGCCCCTTCACATGCAGCAGGAAGCCCAGCTCGCGGCCCGGCCCGCAGCGCCAGATGCTCATCGGCCGCCGCAGATAGGGCCCGTTGCCCGCCCCATCTCGGCACAACAGATGAAAAAACTGGCCCGGGCGGCTGGCGGCGGAAAGCTCCGGCGCGTCCAGCATCAGCCGGTGGTAGCGGCGCCCGACCGGCGTGCTGTCCACCACCCTCGCCGCCGCCTCCACCACCGGAAACATGCGCGCGCTACCGCAGCAGGTTGCGGTTGCGCCGCGGCGTCGGCCCACGGAAGCGCGCCGAGGGGGCCTCCCCCAGCCCGAAGCGCAGGCCGAGCCGCCGCAGCCTGGCCTTGCGCCAGGCCAGCGCCGCCAGCGCCAGGTCGCCGATCGCCATGCCCTGCACCACCGCCAGCACATTCTGTCCCGGGTCGCCCCGCCCCGGCGCCAGACCCGCCGCGACCAGCCCGAGATCCGGCCCGACCTGCCGTGCCAGCGCCATTTCCGTGGTCGCCCCCGCCGCGATCCAGGCGCCGAGATTGCCGCCGGGGCGGCTGAAATCGGTGCTGTCCACGAAGAACGCCCCGGCCCAGCCCAGCACGCTCGCATCCACATCTGCCTGACCCAGCGCCACCAGCGTGGCACCCGGTTGCAGATCGGCGGCACCGATCACCGGCGCCTCCGCGCTGCTGACGGTGATGACCAGCCCAGCCCGGCCGGCGGCTTCCGCCGGGCTGGCCGCTGGTTGCAGCGCGATGCCGCCCTCATGGCTCTCACAAAAATCCGCCACCGCCTCCGCCCGCCGCGCCGCGACATGCAACGTCGTCAGCCCGGGCAGGGCCAGCGCCAGCGCGGCCGGCAGATGGCCGGCGATGCGGCCGGCGCCGATCACGGCCGCCTCCGTCACGCCCGGCGCCACCAGCAGCTTCGCCGCCAGGGCCGCGGTGCTGGCGGTCCGCAGCGATCGCAGCCAGGACGCCTCGATCAAAGCGAGCGGGCGGCCCTGCAGGTCGGTCAGGAAGAACCAGTCCCGCGACGCCTCGCCTTCCGACAGCAGGCGGAAACCGGCCAGCCCCGATTCCGGCAGCACGGCGCCCTTCACCCGGAACTGCGCCGCCGGCGTCGCCAGAAGCAGGCTGGGCGGATCGGACAGCACCTGGCGCGCCTGGCCGTATTCCTTCCAGGACTCCTCCACCGCCTCCAGGGCTTCCTGAGGCGTCACCAGGCCCTCGGCCTCGCCACTGCGGAGGATGAGGAAATCGTCGTTGTCCATGCGGCGCCCGGCCCAGTGTGCAGCGCGATGGTGGGGCGGCGCGGGCGGAATGCCAAGGGCTTATGGGTTGCCACCCGCGCCACCCTGGGCAAGCCTGCCCGCATGGATCGCATCGCCCCCGACCTGGCCGACCTGGCACGGCGCATCTTCGACGAACTTCGCGCGGCCGACCATGACGGTACCGGCATCACCCGCGAAACCTACGGCCTGGCCGAGACCGCCGCGATGCGACGGATCGAGAAGCTGGCCCAGCAGGCAGGGCTCACCACGGAATGGGACGCCGCCGCCAACCTGCACATCACCCTGCCCGGCACCGACCCCGCCCTGCCCGCCGCCGCCTGCGGATCGCATCTGGACAGCGTGCCGCAGGGCGGCAATTTCGATGGCGCGGCGGGGGTGATCGCCGGGCTGCTGGCGCTGCTCGGCGCGCAACGGGCCGGGCTGCGCGCGCGCAGCCTGAAGCTGCTGGTGCTGCGCGGGGAGGAAAGCGCCTGGTACGGCCGGCCCTATCTCGGCTCCTCCGCCCTGTTCGGCGCCTTCGACCCGAAATGGCTCGACCTGCCCTGCCTCCAGGACTCTGCCCGGACGCTGCGTGACGCCATGGCCAGCGAGGGGGCGGATACCACCGTCATCGCGGCCCGGCAGAAGCTGCTGGACCCCGCCAGCCTGTCCCACTTCGTGGAGCTGCATATCGAGCAGGGGCCGGTGATGGTGGCGCGCGGCGTGCCGGTGGGCCTCGTCTCCGGCATCCGCGGCAATTTCCGGCACCCCGCCGCCCGCTGTGTGGGGGAGGCCGCGCATTCCGGCGCGGTGCCGCGCTGGCTGCGGCGGGATGCGGTGCTGGGTGCGGCGGACCTCGCCATGCGGCTGGATGCAAGCTGGCGCACCCTGCTGGAACGCGGCGAGGATCTGGTGATGACCTTCGGCATCTTCACCACGGACCCGCGCGAACACGCCATGACCCGCGTGCCGGGGGAAGTGCGCTTCAGCCTGGAATACCGCAGCGAGAGCGAACAGACCCTCGCCGATTTCCTGGAACTCGCGGAATCCGAAGCCGCCGAGATCGCACGCGAGCGCCGCGTGCGGATCGAGCTCGGCCCGGCCGTCCGCACCCCGCCCGCCGTGATGGACCCGCGCCTGCTGGCCCTGGCGCAGCGACTTTGCTCGGAGGGCCAGATGCCGCATGAGGTGCTGGCGAGCGGCGCCGGGCATGACGCGGCGATCTTCGCCAATGCCGGCGTGCCCAGCGCAATGGTCTTTGTCCGCAACGAGCACGGCAGCCACAACCCGCGGGAGGCGATGGAGATGGACGATTTTCTCGAAGGCGCCGCGGTGCTCCAGGCCATCCTGCTGCACGGCGCGGAGGCCGTTTCCCGATGACCGAGACGGACACACCAATCGGCCGCCGCACGGCGCGCATCCTGCTGGACACCGGCAGCATCCTGCTGCGGCCGGACCGGCCCTTCATGCTGTCCTCCGGCTGGGCCAGCCCCGCCTATCTCGACATGCCGCGCGCCCTGTCCTTCCCGCTGGCGCGCCGCGCGCTGCTGGCCGGTGCGGAGGACCGCATCCTGGCGCAGGTGGGCTTCGACGGCTTCGACGCGGTGGCGGCCACCGAACAGGGGGGCATCGCCATCGGCGCCATGCTGGCCGAGCGGTTCCACCTGCCCTTCGTCACCGTCCGCAAACGCGCGCAGGGCTTCGGCGCGGATGCGCATATCGAGGGGGCGCTGCGGCCCGGCGCGCGCACGCTGCTGGTGTCTGACGTCACCACCGATGGCCGCAGCAAGGCCGGCTACTCGCGCGCTTTGACCCGTGCGGGGGCGGAGGTCACGCAGATCTTCGTGCTGTTCAAATGGGGCATCTTCGATCGCGTGGTGACCGACATCGCGGATGTCGGCGCCAGGCTGTTCGCGCTGGCGACCTGGGAAGACGTGCTGCCCGAGGCCGAGGCGCGCGGCGCCCTGCCGCCCGAGGCGCTGGCGGAACTGCGCCGCTACCTGGCCGACCCCTTCGCATGGTCGGCCGCGCATGGCGGGCTGGCGGCGCCGGGCTAGGCGGCCAACTCCACGCCCGACACCACGATCAAGGCGCCGCAGCGCAGCGTCTCCCGCAACGCGGTCCAGGCCATCGCCATCTCCGCCAGCGGCGCCGGCGCCAGGGCCACGGTCAGCCTGGCGCCGGAGGGTGTCTCCAGCACCGGGCTGCCATGCAGCACCGCCAGCGCCGCGCCGAGCGCCGCCTGGGCGGCCATCTCATCCCCATCCTCCGCCGTCAGCAGGTAGATCAGCTCCAGCGACAGGCCGGGCTGGGTCGCGCGGGTCCCGTCCGGATCGAAGCCGAGCGGGCGGGCATTGGCCCGGCGCGCATCGGGCCGCAGATGCAGCAGCCGCAGCGCGATTCCCTCCGCCCCCTCCGCCGGCGACAGCATCACCGGGCGCGCGGGCTGCACCCGGTCGCGCAGCAGCGCCACCAGCGCGGCGGAGGCCTCGGCGATGGAGGTGGTCCGGTCCTGGCCTGTCATCACGCTGTCTCTCCCGTTGCACGCCATGGTGGGGCCGCGCCGGGGCGGCCGGCAAGCGCACGCAAAAAAGGCCCGCCCCTTGCGAGGGCAGGCCTTCCATCCATGCGCTGTCCGAGATCAGCGGCGCATGCGGACGTGGCGCAGTTCCAGATCCTCATTCGCCCGCAGCGGCAGTTCCGCCACCGTGTCGCGCACGGCGAAGATCTGCGGTTCCTGGTGCAGCGGGATCATCGGCAGCAATTCCTGAAAGCGCGCCCAGTACTGGCCCGCCAATTCCTGCCGCTTCGCCTGGTCCGTCTCCACCGCGATCTGGCGCAGCAGTTCCGCCATGCGGTCATCCTGGAAGCCGCCCCAGTTGAACGATCCCTCGCCGAGCAATTCACGGCCCGGATTGGTGATGTCGAAATTCCCGGGCGTCCAGCCGAGCAGGTAGAACATGTATTCCTTGTTCGCGCCGCGCTGCAGGAAACGGCCGAAGGGAATGCTCTCCAGCCGCGCCTGGATGCCGACGCGCTGCAACATGCCCACGGCGGCCTGGCAGATCGCCTCGTCATTCACGTAGCGGTTGTTCGGGCAGGACAGCGTGATGGGAAAGCCGTTCGGGAAGCCGGCTTCCGTCAGCAGGCGGCGCGCCGCGGCGGCATCGAAGGGCAGGCGCTGGTTCTGCTGCTCGACGAAGCCGCTGATCGCCGTGCCAACCGGCAGGCCGGCGGCGACCGTGGAATTGCGCAGGATCACGCGGGTGATCGTGCCCATGTCGATCGCCTGGTACATGGCGCGGCGCACGCGCACGTCGCGCAGCGGGTTCGGCGTGCCGGGCGCATCGGCGTTCTCGGCGCGGTTCACGTCGAAGGCGAAGTAGATGCTGCGCGCCGTCGGCCCCTGGATCAGCCGCAGGCCCGGCGCCTGGGACACGCGCGGCACGTCCTGCAACGGGACGTGGTACATCGCGTCCAGCTCCCGCGACAGGATCGCGGCGACGCGGGTCGGCGGGCTGGCCACAGGGCGGAACACCGCGCGGGTGATGCCGTGCTGCGCCTGGTCCCACCAATCCGGATTCGGCACCAGCACGGTGCGTTCATCGGCCAGGCGCTCCGTCACCCGGAAGGGGCCGGTGCCATTGGCGTTGAGCTGCGGGAAGGTGCTGGTCGCACCCGGCTGGCCGGCGCGCGCCACCGCCATGGCGTTGTTCGCCTCGATCCAGGCCTTGGAGGTGATGAAGAACAGCGTCAGATCCTGCAGCAGGATCGGGTTCGGGCCGCGCGTCTCGAACTCCACCGTGTGGTCATCGATGGCGCGCACGGCGGTGACGGACTGCACGACATAGGCCATGTCGTTCTGCTTCACACGCTCCGCCGCATGCACCACATCGGCGGCCGTGAAGGCCTCGCCGCCATGGAACTTCACGTTGCGGCGCAGGTGGAAGCGCCAGGTGGTCGGGGAGGTCATTTCCCACCGCTCGGCCAGAGCCGGGGAGAGGGAGCCATCCGGCTCACGCCGCACCAGCGGCTCATACACGTTGGACTTCATGGCGTTGGTGACGCCATGGTTGTTGGCGTGCGGGTCGAGGCCCAGGATGTCGTTGGCGGTCGCCCAGGTGAAGGTGGCGGCCTGGGCGGTGGCGAACGGGGCCCCGGCCAGCATGGCGCCCAGCGCCAGCGCGCCAAGGGCGCCGCGCAGCGTCATGCGGGTGGTTGTACGCATCATTGTGCCTTTGTTCCCTGTCTTGGCAGGGCGGGAGAATGCCTAGGCTGCCGCCATTCTGTCCAGCGCATCACGGCTGCCGCGGCGCGGCATCGCCTATTCCGGCGGCGCCAGCGGCAGCAGCAGGTGGGACGGATGCACCGCGTCCACGAACAGCGTGTTCACCGCCACCTGAATCCGCCGTGCCGCGCCCTCCGCCTCCCCGGTCTGCGGGTTGATGTCGTAATGGGGGAATTCGCTGGCGGCGATGTCGAGCCGGATGCGGTGCCCGGCCAGGAAGCGGTTCGCCGTGGGGAACAGCTCCACCGTGATGGCGGTGGGCACGCCCGGCTGCATGGGCTGCGGATTGGCGGGGTCGTCGCGGTAGCGGCAGCGCAGGATGCCCTCGCACAGATTCATCGCGAAGCCCTGCGGGAAATCCGCGCTGGCGGGATGCACATCGACCAGCTTGGCCGTGATGTCCGTATCCGGCGCATCCGTCGCCACCCACAGACGCGCGACGACCGGGCCGATCACCTCCACATCGCGCTCCAGCGGCGCGGTCTGGAACACCAGCACATCGGCGCGCGAGGCCAGCGGCAGGAAGGGCGCGCGGCAGCCGAAATGGCCGGGCCTCTCCCGCTGGTCCATCGGCCCGCCGGTTATGACGGGCTCCATCGAGGTGATGGCGCCGCCGATGGTCGGCACCGGGTGGCGCGGGTCGGCATCCCAGGATAGCGGCGCGCTGCCGGCATCCGGCGCGGCTTCCGCCAGGCTGCCATCGGCGTGCAGGTGGAACGGCACCATCCGCGTGCCGGGCAGCGGCCAGTCCGCCCCGCTGCGCCAGCGCCCGCCATGGTCCAGCAACCCCTTGTCGGTGCGCCTTCCGCTGCCGCCACCCATGACGAAGACGCGCACGGCAGGCTCCGCCTCCACGCCATTCGGCTTGTCCTTCAGCCAGCGATCGAAGACGCGCAGCCGAAAGGCGCGCCAGTCGCCGGCCCAGGAATCGAGGGGGGCGTCAGGGCCGAACTCCACCTCGCCAAACGCCGTCTCGCTGCGGTTGCCATGCGTCCAGGGGCCGAGGATCAGCGACGGCGTGCCACGCCCGGCATCGCGCAGCCCGCAGAAATTCTCCGTCGCGGTCCGCGGATAGGGGTCGTACCAGGACGACATATGCACCGTCGGCACCGCCGCGTAGCGGCCATGCCAGCCACTCGTAAAAATGCCGAGGCGCTGCCAGTATTCGTCCCGCGCGCCGTGCTCCCATTGCTCGAACAGGTAGTCCTCGTAATCCGGCGCGTGGCGCAGCGGGGAATGGCCGCGCTTCCAGGGGAAGCGGTGAAACCAGGCCACCAGATCCTCGGCCGCCAGCGCGGCCGCGCGCACCGGGTCCGCCTTCGTCTCCGGCGCCAGGCGGGCCTGGTTGAAGGCCCAGCTCGCCTGTTTCAGCTCGAAGGCGCCGCCGCGCCGGATGCCGCCCTGCCAGGCGTCGGAGAAGCCGCCGGAATCGAGGATCTGCACGGCAAGCCCTGGCGGATCGAGGCAGCCCAGCGCCGCCTGGGTGTGGGCGGCATAGCTCAGCCCCATCGTGCCGATGCGGCCATTGCACCAGGGCTGGGCGACGATCCAGGCGCAGCAGTCGAAGCCATCCTCGCCATCGGACAGGTACTTGATGAACTCGCCCTCGCTGCCGTAGCGGCCGCGGCAATCCTGATAGACCACGGCATAGCCGTGCCGGACGAAGTACGCGGCCATCGCCTCCCGCGTCCAAGGCTCCGGCTGCGCCGCGCTGCGTTCGGAGCGGGAGGTCTCGCGCTTGCCGTAGGGGGTACGCTCCAGGATGACGGGCCAAGGGCCGTCGCCCTCCGGCAGCCAGGCATCGGTGGCCAGGCGCACGCCGTCGCGGCAGGGCACCATGGCCTCGATGCAGCGCATCTCAGCGCGCCGGCGTCAGGTTATGCACCAGGGTGCTTTCCTCGACGCCACCGGCATAGGTGAATTCGGCCCGGTGCGCCCAGACATTGTCCGGAAAATGCAGCGGGATGATACCGGTATCGCGCGCCGCGATCTGCTGCGCCTGGCGCAGCAGCGCATCGCGCCGCGCGCCATCCACCACGGTCCGCGCCTGCCCCATCACCGCGTCGAATTCGGCGCTGGCATAGCGCCCGCGATTGAGGCCGCCGAGGCCACGTTCCCGGTCGAAGCTGTGCAGCACCTGGGACATGCCGAGCCAGGCATCGCCGGTGGTGTGCCCGAAGCCGATCAGGAATGCGGAAAATTCGCGCCGCCCGGCGCGGGTGAAGAAGACGTTGGAGGGCATCACCTCCACCCGCGCATCCAGCCCGATCCGCGCCCAGAACTGCGCCACCGCCTGCGCCGTCTGGTCGTCCTCGACATAGCGGTTGTTGGGCGAGTGCAGCGTGATCCGGAAGCCCTGCGGGTAGCCCGCCTCCGCCAGCAGCCGGCGCGCCGCGGCGGCATTGAAATCCGGCACCGGCAGGGACGGGTCGAAGCCCAGCTGGCCCTCCACCGCCAACTGCCCGGTCGCCCGCGCCGCGCCGGACAGGATGCGGTCCACGATGGCGGTGCGGTTGATGGCGATGGACAGCGCCTGGCGCACCCGCACATCCTGCAACGGGTTCGCGGTCAACGCGCTGCCATCCCGCGCCGTGACGAAGGGCGAGGGAACATTCGCCTGGTCCAGCCCGAGATAGATCATGCGGGAGGAGGGGGAGGAGGTGATCCGCACCTCCGGCCGCGCCCGCAACTGCGCAATCTCCCCGGGTGGCACCGCCTCGATCAGATCGGCATCGCCGGACAGCAGGGCGGCCATGCGGGCCGCGTTGTTCGCCACCGGGCGGATGGTGGCGGTGGCGAAGGCCGGTTTGTCGCCCCAATAGCCATCATGCCGCGCCAGCCGCAGCGCCTGGCCGCGCTGCCATTCGACGAAGCGCCAGGGGCCGGAGCCCACCGCCGCACGGCCACTGTTGAAATCCGCCGTCGTCGCATCCTCCGCGACCTTGGCGGAGACGATCCAGGCCGTCATCGCATTCAGCGGAATGGAGGGGTCCGGCCCGCGCGAACGCAGCCGGATGGTGCGCGCATCGACGATCTCGATGGCCGTCACGCTGCCGGCGAGCCGGATGAAGGGCGCCGGGCTGTTCGGCACATTCGGCATGCGCTCCAGCGAGAAGCGCACATCCTCCGCCGTCACCGGGCTGCCATCCTGGAAGCGCGCATCCGGGCGGACGCGGAATTCCCACACATCCGGCTCCGGGTTGGAGAACTCGGTCAGGCCGGGCACCGGCTTCAGGTCGCGGTCGGAGGCGACCAGCGCCTCGAAGATATGCCGCGCGATCGCCTGGTTGGCGCCGACCAGCGCGAAATGCGGGTCGATCGAGGAGGTCTCGGTCTGGATCGCGATCCGCGCCTCCTGCGCCATGGCGGGAAGGCCCAAAACCAGGCTGGCGAGCAACAGGGGAAGGCGGCGCATGTGGTGGTCTCCCGCAGGAGCGCGCAGCCTAGGATCAGCCCTGCGACCGGTCCAGGAAGCGCTGCATCACCTGTTGGGAAGCACCATCGCTGAACGCCTCCCGGTGCAGGCGCCGGGCGGCGGCGAAGGTGTCGTCGAAGCCGGGCTGCGTCACCTCCCGGAACCGCCGCTTGTTCAGGCGGAAGGCGAGCTTCGGCTTGGCGGCAAGTTCACCCGCGATGCGCAGCGCGGTGCCGCGCACCGCATCCGCCGGCACCAGGTGATGCAGCAGGCCGAGGCGTTGGCATTCCTCCGCCTCCATCATCCGGCCGGTCAGCACCAGTTCGGTGGCGCGCGACAGGCCGAGCATCTCGCGGATGATCCAGAAGCCGGTGGCGCTGACGATGCCGGAATTGATCTCCGGCTGGCCCATCTTCGATCCGGCATGGCCGATGCGGATGTCGCAGAGCAGCGCGACCTGGAAGGCGGAGCCGGCGGCCAGGCCGTTCAGCGCGCAGACCATCGGCTTCTCGAAAGCACGGATGGCGCCGTACAGCGCGCGCCATTCCTCGATCCAGCCCTCGGCGCGGTCGCCGTCGAAGTTCTTGCCCTCGTTCAGGTCCTGGCCGGCGCAGAAGGCGCGCTCGCCCGCGCCGGTCAGCACCACGGCCTGCACATCCTCCGCCGCCGCCGCATCCGCCAGCAGCGACAGCAGCCGCGCGCGCATCGGCGCGTCCCAGGCATTCAGGCGCTTCGGGCGGTTCAGGGTAATGATGCGGATGCCGGCCTCGGTGCTGGCCAGGACGTGGTCTTCGGCGGTCTCGGACATGTTGCTCCTGACTGGCGACGGCGGTACCGAACCGGATAGCCGCAATCAGGGTGGGATCAAAGTGGCCGAGGGCTTTCTGGAATTGCTGCGGGCGGCGGTGGCGGCGGAACCGGGGCGCGTCTTCGCCCGCACGGCGGAGGCGGAGCTGACGCTGGCGGCGCTGGATGCGGAAAGCGATGCGGTGGCGGCCGGGCTGCGCGCGCGCGGCGTGGCGCGGGGGGACCGGGTGGCGGCGGTGCTGCCGAATGCGCTCGGCTCGCTGCCGCTGATCTTCGGCATGGCCAAGGCCGGCATCGCCTGGGTGCCGCTGAACCCGCAGCTCAGCGAGACCGGCTTGCAGCACATCCTGGCCCTGACCCGGCCGAGGCTGGTGCTGCGGGAGGGCGAGGCCCCGCGCATCCCCGGCGGGTTCCACGAGGCCCCACCGGGACCGGCCGAGGATTTCGCCATCTGCACCACCTCCGGCACCACCGGCCCGCCCAAGGGCGTGCGCGTGTCCCACCGCATGCTGCGCCTGGCCGGGGAGGGCGTGGCGCTGGTGGCGGATGCGCGGGATGGCGATGTGATGTTCCACTGGGAACCGCTGCACCATATCGGCGGCGTGCAGATGCTGGTGCTTCCGCTGCTGCGGCGCGCGGTGCTGCACCTGGTGCCGCGCTTCAGCGCCAGCGCCTTCTGGGGGCAGGTGATCGCGGCGCGGGCGACGCATCTGC
>LNFM01004859.1_pt1 | contig 24167 bp, 32 predicted proteins | sample 596031 | NCBI WGS metagenome assembly LNFM01 (sample SAMN04254537, study PRJNA301005) | activated carbon metagenome | isolation source: dual media filters at the Ann Arbor, Michigan drinking water treatment plant | place: USA: Ann Arbor | reverse complement strand
AGAAAATACTTACTCTCGAAATGTGCGCCTTCCTCGGCAAACTCGGCCGCGCGTTCGCGCTCAACGAGTTCCGATGCAGCATCGGGAAAGTCGCATTCGGGATAGTCCAGAGCCGGACGCCTCACCGCTTCGACAAAGATCGCCCATCCCGACCCCAGACGCCGCAGCGCGCTGTTCAGCCGCGCGGTGGTCGCTATCAGTTCGGCCGGCGTCGCGCTGTCGAGATCTGGTCCCCGAAATCGTGCCGACCGCTGGAAGCTCCCGTCCTTGTTGAGCACGACGCCGGGCGCGACCAAAGCCGCCCAGGGCAGGAAATCGGCAAGCCGGTCGGCTTTGTTCCGGTATTCGCGAAGCGACAGCATTGTCTTCAGACCCTCAGATAGGTCGGAAGGCGTAGGTGCCGACGCGCGACATCAACGAACTGCGGATCGCGCCGCGCCGCCCAAACCGCAATCATATGGCCGAGCGCAAAGATCACGACGCCCGCGATCCATAGCCGCAGACCGAGCCCGATCGCGCCTGCAAGCGTTGCATTGGCGATCGCTAGGCTGCGCGGGGCACCGCCAAGCAGGATATGCTCGGTCAGCGCGCGGTGCACCGGCACGACAAATCCCGGCACCGCGTCAGGGGTGCCAGCGTCCATCACAGCATTGCTCCGCCGCCGAACGAGAAGAACGACAGGAAGAATGAGGATGCGGCAAAGGCAATCGACAGACCGAAGACGATCTGGATCATTCGGCGGGCACCGCCCGACGTATCACCGAACGCCAGCGCAAGACCGGTTGCAATGATGATCATGACCGCGACGATCTTGGCGACCGGGCCTTGAATGGATTCAAGGATCGACTGAAGCGGCGCTTCCCACGGCATTGATGAGCCTGCCGCCAGGACCGGGTTGGACATAGATAGAGCAATCACACCGCCAAGCACGGCAATGGACAGGGTATTACGGGAACGATGCGTTCTCTGGATCATAATCAATCTCCTAAAGGGCTATGAAGTGGGCAGGGGGCTAAAGGCTGGATCCGGTAATCGCCGCGCTCGTCGAGCCCAGCGACAGAAGCGAGTTCGGCCAGACGTCGTCCGGTGCCGTCACGAACGAGCACGGCGATGATGTCGATGGTTTCAGCGATGAGCGCGCGGGGCACGGTCATCACGCTTTCTTGAATGAGCTGTTCCACACGGCGCAGGACGCCGAGCGCGGTCCCGGCATGGATGGTGCCAATGCCGCCTGGATGGCCGGTGCCCCACGCCTTCAACAAATCGAGCGCCTCAGCGCCCCGGACTTCGCCAATGGGAATGCGGTCAGGCCGCAACCGAAGCGCCGAACGAACAAGATCGGACAAAGTTGCCACACCGTCCTTGGTGCGCAGCGACACAAGATTGGGCGCAGCACATTGCAGTTCGCGCGTATCCTCGATCAGCACGACGCGATCAGACGTTTTAGCAACTTCAGCCAGAAGTGCATTGGTAAGCGTGGTCTTGCCGGTCGACGTGCCACCGGCCACCAATATATTCTTGCGGGCAGATACAGCAGTCGCCAACTCTCGAGCCTGCCATTCGCTCATGATCCCCGCCGCAACATAATCGGACAATGAAAACACCGCGACCGCAGGCTTGCGGATTGCAAAGCTCGGCGCGGCCACCACAGGTGGCAGCAGCCCTTCGAACCGCTCACCGCATTCGGGCAACTCTGCCGATACACGCGGCGACAGCGAATGGACCTGAACCCCGACATGGTGCGCCACCAGACGGATGATGCGCTCACCATCGGCCGCAGACATCGAAACGCCGGTATCGGCAATTCCGGCACCCAGCCGGTCGATCCAGAGCCGCCCGTCAGGATTGAGCATGACCTCGATGACCGAGGCATCCTCTAGCCAGACCGCGATTTCAGGCCCCAATGCCGTGCGCAGCATGCGCGCGCCGCGCGAAAAAGCTTCGGACCGGATCGGGATAACGCTCATGAGATGCCTCTGTTCTGCAAGGCAACCGACCGCCGGTAGCTTGCGAGGCAAATCAAAAGGACATCAAACCGCCCAAGCGCAACAGCAAAAAACCGACGGAGTAATCTGGCGAATATTTGCAAAGCAACGGCGGGTAAGCCCATCCAACATCACGCGAAAAATTCGACAAGCCTCTTGCCAACCGGCCAGCGAAGATTCAGGGTAGGCACCATCATGCGTACCGATCTCGACCATCTACCGGCAGCCAAGCAGCGAGAGCTGGACCATGTGCGCGCGATCATCTTCGAAGAGTTCGAAGACGCGCTGGCGCTCGCGCAGCATGAATGGAAGAAAAAGGGAAAGATCGAGAAGATCGTCCTGTACGGCAGCTACGCACGCGGCGGTTGGGTAGACGAACCCCATACCGCCAAAGGCTACAGATCCGATTTCGACATCCTGATCATCGTCAACGACAAGCGCCTCACTGACAAAGTAGATTACTGGCTGAAACTCGACAACCGGCTCACCAGAGAGCTCGCCATCGATAAAACGCTTAAAACGCCCGTCAACTTCATCGTCCACACGCTCGGCGAAGTGAATGACGGCCTAGCCCATGGCCGCTACTTCTTCATGGACATCGCCAAGGAAGGTATCGCGCTTTACGAAGCTGATGAACGACAACTCCACGTGCCGAAGCCAAAGACCCCCGAGCAGGCGCTCGCAATGGCCAAAGAGTATTTTGAAGAGTGGTTTCCAACTGCAATGCAGAGATTTGAGCTGGCGAAGCTCGGACGGGAGCGCGGGTTTTTGAAACCAGCAGCATTTGATTTGCATCAAACGACCGAGTTTCTGTACCACTGCGTATTGCTCGTATGTACCTTTTACACCCCGCACGTTCATAATCTCGGGTTCTTGCGGACTCAAGCCGAACGCCTCGATATGCGTCTGGTCGATGCGTGGCCGCGCGAACTTCGTGCCGATCGCGCGCATTTCGAGAAACTCAAAGAAGCCTATGTGAAGGCTCGCTATTCCAAGCACTATCGAATTACTGAAGAGGAGCTGAATCGGCTAGGTTTATGCGTTGAGGAACTCGGACGCGCCGTTCACGCAATTTGCACTGAGCGCATTTCTGCTCTCGAGCTAACTGCCTAACGGAATGGCAATGCGTTTGAGCGAATGTCTGCTTTGTTAGACAGACCCGACAGTCCGCTAATAGTAGCACGTTAGCGTAATGCAGACCGTGGTTCATAAGTCGATTACTAATGGCTTTGTCGGGTTCTCTGAACAATCAGCGAATTGAAACACGGGTGCTTTGAAAACATCCTCTACTACGCTTACCGACTTTTCATGTCAGCCGGAAGTTTCGACATTTTGTATGGCCATTTCTGGCGTTGGGAGCGCGTCCTCCCAATCGCCGCGAATCCACATTGAGTGCAATTCGAAAGCACTGTTCGAATTCTGGTCTGGATCGCCGTAGACGGCAGTCTCAACATAAGGGATGCCCACGTCAAACTCATCTTGCGATCCCGATCCGTAACGGTGATCATAGCAAGCGAGCAGTACCCCAATCGATAGCAATTTCGAGGAAAGGGGAGACACAAACAGCTTGCAACCTCCCATGCTTCGTAGGGCCTGTTTATACTGGTCCATGGCTATGTAGATTTGCTTATAGGCCTCGAAAGGATTGTATTCACTGGCGAGTAAAATGTTAGCTGGTTCGATGAGGAAATCGTCAAACAGTATTTCGCGATGCTCTCCCACGACTTCATCGCCCCGCCGGGGCTTCTTCGTTGGGAACGGAATGACCGGACAGATTTCGTCTGGATCAATCAGTTCCTGAATCAGCCTGAGGCGGTCTCGCTGCCCCTCTCCCAAAACCGGAAACCAGACACGCGGCCAGTTCTGGGTTGTCTGCTCTTCAAGATGCCCCGAAAATCCACGAACGAATGTGACGCCGTCACGCAAACTGCCGCGCGAGGCACCAATATCAGCTGAAACGCTTTCGGCCGTCGTGACGTGGAGATTGATGCTCTTCTTGCCGCTTTCAGCCAGCTTGTCGAAGCGATTTAACAGAACACTCACGGCAGTCATGGCTACCATGCGTGGCATTGCGCTAATGTCGACAATCACATCGTCGAACTCAGTGCATTCGCCCGCTTGCTGCAACGCCACTTGCGTATTAATCGGCGTCGCGACAGTACCTGACGGTCCGCCGATCTCGATCGGCACCGATAAGATATTGTCGGCGCCGAACAGAGTGACAAGACCGGCATGATTGTCGGCGGTCATTTCAGTCCGGACCACACTGTCTCCCAGGCCATTGTCAAAGGCGAGTTGCCATACCTGTACATTGGCGTTCAGTTGATGCAGCCGACGGGCAGTCTCTAGCGTGCGAACATCAAATCCGCGGCCAAGGATAAGAAGTATCCTGCGGTTTCCGCCCTCAAGGCGCCCCGCCCAGAATGTGTTGAAGTCGGCATCGGAAGTAAGAGAGTACGGGTCCCAGCGCATGGCCATCTCACGATCAGACAAGTGTAGCCTCCTCGATTGGCGCTACCGCATTCACTCCTGATTCCTGCCAGTAAAGGAGTTCGCGCAGCGACTGCGCGCGCCAGCCGCCATAGCCTAGCGGCAGACCGAAATGCACACACAGTAGGCGGTTCAGATAAAAGACAACATATTCTCGGCTATTGTTGCGATGGTCGAGCCGAGGAACCAGTAAGTTATGCGCGACCAGTGAAGTCATTACGTCCCTGAGCTTCACAAAATGAATTATCTCTCCATCGGTGCTGTCTATCAGCGTCTTGCGCTCCGCCATTGTGATGCCGATGCCAGTTACACCAGGCGCATAAGGCGCGCTTGGACGAAAGGTTTGTTGTCGGCAAAACTCCCCAATCGCTTCGAGTAGCCGGCGTGCTTCGAGCCCTCGGGGCAGACGACGAACGATGTCGTTCCACCGCTCCTGCGCTACTGCGCGAACGATAGCATCCTGCCGGACTGCACTAAGCGGAACGGGCTGGTCTCGACGGAAGCGGATTTTAGCTGAGATTTCCTCGAACAACGCTCCTACAACTTCCAGATATTGGTCGACGTTTGACGACGATACTGCGCTCAACGCCTCCCTTCCGAAATAGATCGGTGCGCCCACTTCAGTGCGCAGGAAATGTTCGGCAGCTCGGTCCGTGCCGCTGCCTGCCCGGGTTTCAAATTCCTGAACGGTCAAGGCATCGAAATCGAAAGACGACTGCGACTTACGCAAATCGCGGACAACAAGGATCTGGAGCAACCGCCAGTGAATAGCCCGCTCCATTGCTGTTCCGGCCAGGTTGCGAGTTGCTTCCAACCATGCAGAATAACGGCCACCGCCGGCGCCGGACGCACGCACTATATCAGCCTCGATCTCTGTCGAGCGCGCAACAAGCGCGTCTTCAAAAGAGGTGAAATCGTCGGTCTCGCCAATCAGTGGAAACAGCTCGCGTCCTTGGAAACCTTCCGCGCGCGATGCCCTAAGATTTGCAATGGATTCCACGAATCGGCCGTATGGCCGTGTTTTCGGTCCTGACCAGCGGTCTTCTAGCTGAATAACGCTTTCATAATCGCGCTTCTTCAGCGCTCCTTCAGAGAGAAGGTCTTTGTGGGTAAGCGCTTCGAGCCGCTCAGCTATCCACACCCCGCATTGCTCACGTGCGTTGGTTACAAACTCAATCAGGCTTGTGCGCTGTGAAGGCGCTAAGGTCTGAAGCTCGTCCATTAGCAACACACGCTTTACGGTGATCTGCCCGTGCGCATCGCTAATTTTCGACTGCGCGAACCATTTTAGACCATCCAAGCGAGCATGACCGCCTTCGATTGCGCCGGGAGCTTCGAGTGCATCAAGACGGTTGTAGAAACCACGCTCAATACGTGACGCCCAGACAAATAACTCTTGGCCATTGGCGCGAGCGGGAATGGTCGCATTGGACTCGGGCTGCCACTCGAAAATGAACTCGGCTAAATCGTCCGGGAATTGCCGCTCAGCTCGCTCAACCACCGAACGAAGCGTGGCGACGACAATGCGAGAATTCAGAAGTTCGCGAAAGAGAGTATTACCCCGATCAAACGCGGCTAATTCTTTGTACTCTGTCGTAAAAACGACCATCGCGCCCAACAGTTCCGGACCCGTCACGCCCAAGGCACCTACATCCCGCAAAGCGTCACGCGTCGCCTTCACCTGAGAGTTGGTTTCGGCGATGGCATGGGTCAGCTTCAAGGGCCGAGGGGTGAGGATACGAAGAAACGTCGTTTTGCCGCCGCCGGGCGCGCTTCGCAAGAATACGATTCCGCCCCAAGGATCGTCAAACGATTGGATCACATCGAGCGCGCCAGCGCCGAAGAGTCTAACGAACTCATCATCGCTAGTGGAGCGCTGCGATGCGCGGATGCGAAACGGATTTCTCAAGGCTATTGTAGCTTCCTGTGGCGGCTGACGCGCGGAAATAAACCAAGTACGTTTTGGTCATCCTCCGCCCAAAGCAAATAGATCGAATTATTCGGAGTATTATGCGCCAGAACGACTGACAATCGACATCCGGCATAACCATAACGCTTGCTGGTCTTACCGACCTTTGCGTGCTCGTCGTCAGCCTCGTCGTCGAAGAACCGGTCATCGGCTACCAGCGCCAATATCGCCTTATCTTGTTCGTCTTCTAATGGCGTCGACGGGCCAAGCTTGTGTATAACATGAAAATCAATCGTCCCTTTGCCAAATGAAAGCTTTGGCAAATACTCTACAATATGATCAATTGCCTGATCAGCCGCGACGTAAAGAACTATGATAATTTTTACATTCTCATCGGCAATCGCGCCGCCGAGGTTACCCGCCGTTGTCAAGTTATCTACTATCTTAGCAATCTTTCCGGTCCAGCCGCCAGCTCCATCGTCACGCACGAAACTCGTACCGCTGCCTGAAAAATCGTCGAGTAGAACAACGTAGCGGAATTTCGCTTCGGCGTCAGTCGCTTCGCGGTCGCGAATTTTGGAGAGATGTTTGCGCAGATCCCGAACCATCCCCTCGGTCTTCGCATCAGAGACGTCGTAAGCATGAAAGACCTGCTCATTTGACATGTCTTGGGGGTTGGCACGACGGAACCAGTCTGTCCGAGCGCCGTCGCTGAGACCTAGGACCAGAGTCTGCCGCAGTCTGGCGCGATATTCGGTTGTTTGGACAATGGCTTTAATCCGGCAGGGATCGACCGCAAGTTCGGTCGCAGTGTCAGCGATGAGGATCGGTCGCACGACCGTTGGAAATGTGAGTTCCACGAGATGGTTCATCTCATTATTCGAAATGAAGATCAGTCGCCGACGCAGGAAGTCGTAGGCCGCACGGCGATCACTTCCCTTATCGAATTGATTTAGCCAGAGTGCCAAACTTTCAATGAAACGGCGCCCAGGCGAAAATTGCTGGTATTCGTCGTATTTGTAGCTGGCAAAGCTCTCAAGATAGGCGCGCTCGGTTGCCTTTTCGTCATCTGACCACTCCATGATCTTGGCGAGAAGGCTTTCCGCCAGATCTTTTCTCACGACACTACATCCCCTGCGTAATTCACTTATTCTTCCAAGCGTTAAGCGAATATACCCGCATCGACGGCGCAGGTCACTATCAATGAATCAATTCACATCGTTTTATTTATCTGAGTCAGCGCCCGCCAATGTCCGCAACAGCTGCCATGACCTTTGCTAATCGGTCTGCACCTGCCGGAGTTTTATCCCAAGCTCGCCGAACCGAGCGCTCGAGGCGTGCCCAAGCCACGTCTGTGCCAGCTTTGACCAAAGGCGCACGCGGTGGTTCCGCGTCTGTCGACCGCAGTCGCACGCCTAGAACCTGGCAGATGCGCACGACACTATCGCTGAAAGTTGCGAAATCGCCGCGACAAATCCGTGACACCTGACTGGGGTCGACATCTGCCCGCTCGCCCAGAGCCGCATAGGATAGACCGCGCTCGCTGCGCGCTGCTCGCATCCTCTCGAGCAAATCAGTCCTTTCCTTGCGAGTCGGTTTCATGTATATTTGCATGATATATTTAGTGCAAATTTACAAGGGAGCATTTTATGGTCGATGGAGAGCAGGAAATTCGGTTCTACCGCGCTAGTGAGAAACCATACGGTGCGTTCAGCAATCTCTTTCGGCGGGCGATCGACTTTGAGGGAGAGACATTTGCAACGAGTGAGCACGCTTATCAGGCAGGCAAACCGCGCAAACCCGAGGTCAAGGCGTGGCTTATGGCAGCGCCCTCGCCGGCGTTGCTCGCTATGGCCGCGCATGGCTTATATTATTGGGACATCAGCCCAGGCTGGTCGAAGAAAAAGTTCGACCGCATGCGCCGGGTCCTCCATGCCAAATTCACCCAGCATGAAGATTTGCACGCCCTGCTGCTTTCGACTGGAAATGCGCGTTTGATAGAGTCAGCGACCGTTGATAATGAAGTCAATCGACTTTGGGGGGAGGTCAACGGCCAAGGCAAGAATATGCTAGGCGAACTACTGATGGAGTTGCGTGATCAACTGCGGTCGATCGGAGATTGCGACTTAGTTAGGGAGGCAGCTTAATTTGGCCCTTGGCCTTTGAGAATAGATCTTGCGTAATCTGCACCACGTTCTCGAAACAGTCCACGAGCACCAATATAAGCGCAGTTTTCTGCGGCCAGACGCTGTCCGGCTTCCACGCCTAGAACAAACTCTGACATCGAGAAACGCTCTTCGCGCGCGCGCCGATGCGCCAGTAACCAGTCGATTACGCCCACACTCACCATGTCACCCGATCCGCACGTATCTTGTACTTGGGGCGCCGGATGGGAATTGCTCCAATGACGCTCTGGACCCCGGCGCACTTCAAGACCCTGTTCGCCATGTGTCACAATGAGAACGAGGTTTTCTGTTACTTCAATGCTGCCTTCCAGAGCTGCGAGCCGTTCCGCCGAGAATTTTAACACAGCCGTTACCGTAAGCGCTCGCCGAAAAAGGATCTCGTCCTCGACGTCAGACGGCTCGAAGTAAACGACCGAGCCTGACGCTGAAGCTGCTTCCATCGCTTCAACAATCGCGGTTGAGAGGCGGTCGGCGTAAAACACTGCGCAATTGCGGATCACCGGAAGCGCCCGTGCAACATCTTCTTCGACAATGGGCTGATATCTTGGCAATTCGATGTCAGTCTCGGGACACCGGAAGGTGAAGCTGTGGACGCCGGGCGCATGAAGATGTTGCGCAAGGACCGGCGATCGAACACTCGAATGGCGATAGATATAGCGAGTTTCGGCTCCGGCGTGATGAAAAGCACCGATCAGCCTGATAGCGATATCATCCTGCCCCAATCGTAACAACGGCGCGACATTGCGATGAAGCATGGCTAGCGAGATAAGAACATTGCCGCAAGAACCGCCCAGCTCTTCGGCAAGCGTGTGGAAAGATTCAGAGTAGACGCGATCGAGCACGGTGAAACCCGTTCCTACGACATCAATCTCTGCTCTCAATTGTTCCATGCCGTTCCTGCCCGAATCAATAGTGTTCTTGTTTTGTACCACAGCCTAATCGATCCTGTCGAGTTCGAGACCCGATAAATTTATCCTCATTTTTCCATCCTCGACCCTCGCTGCGCGCAGCATTCTTAAAAGAGCTTCCGGTCCGCACATTCTCGACCCAAATAAAGTCCAAGCACCACGACAGCTTCCACAAACGCTGCCTACGCTAATGCCATGAGGGCCTGACAGTAGCTCACGATCATTACCCAATGGTGAGCCGCTGTCGCCAACACCAAGGACCGGTCCGTCGCATGAGAGCTGGCGCACCACACTCAATTTGGTTGTTCCCTTTGGCACCAAGTCGAAACTGTGTTGTGAGCTAAGTACGCGCACGGCACCAGTAGCCACTTCGGGACAAGCCACCAACCGCGCGGCAAAGCCCGCTCGATCCAAAATATCGAAATGATTGATTGTCACTTGGACCTCACCGACATCGAGGTCAACACCATCGCGAAGGACCCCGGCGCCGCGGATCCACTCGGCGACGGCAGCGACGCCGCTGTCAATCTCCGGACGGTCGCGGCTAATATCGACGTCCAACGTTCTTATGTGTGCTCCATTGTAATAGCCCATCAAAATATGACGATGAGTTCGGGCTGGCAGCGATTCACGTAGCTTCCCTCCTGCCGAACCTCCGCGACCGGTCGCGAATCCCACCCGAATGCCTCCATCCAAAAGCCGTATGAGCTCCTCCATCACCGGACTCGAAGGAGGGCCGAGGCGGGCCTCTGTAGGCGCATTAGGTACAACCGTTCCGTCATAATCAAGGACGATAGCAGCGAAGCTAGCATTTCCAATGCCTCGCAGTCGATCGCGGCCAATCTCGCACAAAGATACCCCGGCCTCATCGGCGGGGTCATGCAGTTGGGTTGCCGCGACCTTATGCCGAACAGCGTTAGTCAGGCCATCGGCCAGCGCTAGCAGTGCATCATTGTCGTAAATTGCTTCAGCGAAGGGCCCGCGCCCAGGCCGGCCGGGGTCTATGCCTGCCAACTCCCCTAGGCGGCCGATCATAGCCAACCCTTTGACAATGCCTACCGCGTTGGAAAAGCGCCCGCCATGCTCCAGGCCAAATCCGCCGCGGCGGACGGCTGCTGGAAGCGCGTCCGCTATAGGTTGCCAAACCGACTCGCTCTCCCGCGTCGTGAGCGCCAGCGCAAACATCGCCTCGGGATGTCGTGCCGCCCAGACATGCCGACCGTGAGCAAAATTACGAAAATCGGCACGTTGGATTGGAGCGATGCCTGTCTCCCACAAGGAGGTCTCAAACAGCACCGCGACCGCAGTAACTTGGGGGTCGTGAACGACAATCACCGTATCGTCGGCATGAAATTGTCCAACGCTTTCAGCAATGCCCTCGCCAAGCGCTGAGGTCGCGCGAGAAAGAAAGGTTTGCGCTAACTCCGCGCCACGGGGTTGCTCGATTCCAGCGTCGCTCGCGATAAGCAGCCCGGTGATCATCGCAATCATGGAGTGTGTGGCCAGAAAGCCATCCTTCGGGTCGGCAACCGGTAGAACGTAGATCTCGCTTCGTGGATGGACGGTGGCCGCCACAGCCGTTGCACCGCTAGCACTTGTTGTAATCAAGCGGATGGTAGCGCTACGCGACGACACTGCACATTTGAACGCAGCTGCGACATCAGGGTTATTGGCATTCGCGCTGAACAGCCAGATGTCGATCCCAGCCCATTCGTCCATCGAAAGGATGAACTGCATCGGCGTCATCACGAGCGTGTGACCAAAGCCGAGCGTCGTACGGCAGCGCGAGAAATATTCCGCAACAACCGCAGACCCGCCGGATCCGATTGCCACGGCCATTCTTCCTCGCCCTTGAATCATGGCATCGCAAATGTCCGACACCCCTTGGTCCGCCACCAGTGCTATCGTCTCGGTAAGCCGACTCAATTTCTCTGCGAAAACTCCCATTGCGCTAAACTAGACTGACCAAAGAGAATGCGCGAGTGGGTATCGCATTATGCACACGAAACTTATCGTGACGCGACTCATTTCACTGCCGCCACAAATACGTTTGAGAAAGAGGTATGCTGCGTGAAGTTCAGAGAAGTTGCTGTCGGACTAACAACGCCGAGTAATCTGTTAAGATCTGTTCGTTTGGGTCAATACCGAGGATATACCGATGCCTTTGAACCGTCGCCACCCAATTTCAACATAAGCGTTCACCCACCTAAAATGCAGTTTCGTCTCCGTTGTTCTTAGTTGTCATTGCTGGCTACCGCCTCAGCAAATTTGCTGAATCAACGTCGGCTTTCAAAGAGGTGCTCAAGGAAACTTAACGGCAACTATTTTGGCGAAGCCAGACTCACCGAACTAGCCTCTCGCCCGTATCCAATCTCCGAGCGAGCGCTTGGACAAAGCTGTCATACCGCTCCTTCCCCTGAGCCTGTGTTGACGCCCTCGCACTATCCGGCAGCGGGGGATTGGCCGTCAGCCAGAACCGTACAAACAGCGCCAAAGCCTCATTCCCGACCTCGACGCTCCGATCCAACTGCTCAATCTGACGCATTACCCGATCTATCCGCCTGCTGATCGCCGCTTCCATCCGCTCCGATCCATCGGGTGACAAAAAAGACACCAAAGCTGCTTCGACAATCTCGGCCTGAGAAGCGCGCTTCCTGACTGCATATTCTGCCAATTGCCGCGCAACGTCTGGCGAAAGCCGGATGGTGTGCTTCGACTTCATAATTCTATTTCGTCGCCCGGATCGAGCGCAGCCTGTCGGGCATTGCTGACCATCCGATCGCGAAGGAGGGCCGATCGGGCCGTGTCGTCATCGGCATCGCTCTCTCCACTAAAGTCGAACTCGTTGATCTGCGGTGGTCGTTGAGGCGCGATCTCGACGTGCATTGGCAGTTCGGGTTCCCGGCGCAGCCCTCCATTTGCCTCGTCGTGCGCCGCGCGACCCGGAGGCGAGGGCGCTCGGGACGGCTTTACCGGTGCAATACCACTCCAGTCATCGGAAGCCAGTTGAACGTTTTGGTTAGCGCTTGGCTGCGGAGGAGCTATGATCCGGCTTTGCAGCCGCGGGTCCGCATAATAGCGCGCTTTCTTTGCGCGCACCGGAGGCGCTCCGGACAACATCACGATCTCGTCGGTATCGGGCAATTGCAGGATTTCACCCTGCGTGAGCAGCGGCCGTGAGGTTTCGGAACGCGAGATCATGAGATGACCGAGCCAGGGTGAAAGCCTGTGGCCCGCATAATTCTTCATAGCGCGCTGTTCGGTCGCCGTGCCTAACGATTCCGATATCCGTTTTGCGGTGCGTTCGTCGTTGGTCGCGAACGCTACGCGCACGTGGCAGTTGTCGAGGATTGCGTTGTTCGGACCGTAGGCCCGCTCGATCTGGTTCAGCGATTGCGCGATCAGAAATGCCTTGAGACCGTATCCGGCCATGAACGCCAATGCGCTTTCGAAGAAGTCGAGCCGCCCGAGAGCGGGGAACTCGTCGAGCAACAGCAGAAGCCGGTGCCGGTCATTGCCTGCTTCGAGTTCTTCGGTCAGCCGCCGACCGATCTGGTTGAGAATGAGACGGATAAGCGGCTTAGTGCGGCTGATGTCGGAGGGTGGCACGACCAGATAGAGCGTCGCCGGGCGCTCGCCACCGACCAGATCGGCGATCCGCCATTCCGACCTGCCAGTAACTTGCGCGATCACAGGGTCGCGGTAGAGCCCGAGACAGGACATGGCGGTCGACAACACGCCCGATCGTTCGTTCTCGGACTTGTTGAGGAGTTCGCGCGCCGCGCTGGCGACAACGGGATGTGGACCTTCCTCACCCAGATGAGGCGTCGTCATCATCGCCTTGAGCGTGGTTTCGATGGAACGGGCAGGATCCGACAGAAAAGCCGCGACGCCGCCGAGTGTCTTGTCACTTTCGGCGTAGAGCACATGAAGAATTGCGCCGACAAGGAGCGAATGGCTGGTCTTTTCCCAGTGACTGCGCTTTTCGAGGCTGCCTTCGGGATCGACGAGAATATCGGCGATATTCTGGACATCGCGCACTTCGGACAGGCCGCGGCGAACTTCGAGGAGGGGGTTATATGCCGCCGATTGCCCGTTGGTCGGGTCGAACAGCAGCACCCGGCTGAATCCTGATCGGAACCCGGCAGTCAGGCTCCAGTTCTCGCCCTTGATGTCGTGCACGACTGCAGAGGCAGGCCAGGTGAGTAATGTCGGGATGACAAGGCCAACGCCTTTGCCCGAGCGTGTGGGCGCAAAGCACAATACATGTTCCGCCCCGTCGTGACGCAGATAGCTGTTATTGAATTTGCCAAGGACGACGCCCTTTTCGCCGAACAGACCAGCGCGCATGATGTCGCCGTGGTTCGCCCAGCGCGCCGACCCGTATGTGCTGGAGTTGCGGGTCTCGCGGCCACGCCAGACTGACATTGCAATGGCAACAATGATCGCTGCGAACCCGCCCGACATCGCGATCAACCCGCCGGTATCGAAAACCTGCGGCGCATAAGCCTCAAACGCAAACCACCACCAGAACAGGTCATAGGGTCGGTAGACAGGATGCCCCGCTAGCTCAAACCAAGGCGCGCCGAGTTCAGCCTGATAACCCAGCGCCGAAGCGGTCCACTGCGTTGCGCTCCAGACGCTTGCCAGCACGATCATGGCGACCGCAAGCACCTGTCCCCAGAGAATTTTTGCGGCCGTCACTGGCTTTGCTCCTGCTGTTTGCAGCGAGGTCATTATGTCTGTCGGCAAATCTCAAGGGCAAAGTCGTGTTGCACGTGGGCTGGCGAACTAAAGGCCGAAGCAGCGTATCAGCCGTCTATGGTCTCGAAATGATATTCGGGCGTTCCCGACCATGTCAGTCGAAACATGCTGCCCTGAACGACCGACTGAACGACATTAGGCCAGAGCGCGGCAATACAGGTGCCACCTTCATGCCGGACTGAGGGATAGATGACTCCGTTATAGCCGTCGGCGCGGGCCTGGGCGGCAATGACATTGCCAGCCGCATAACCTTTGGTTGGTTCGGGATCGAGCGCGGGATGATCGGGCAGGGGACGCAGACCGACAAATACCCCGGACATGCTGGCGAGCATTTCGCTATATTCAACAACCGCGTTGTAGTCGCCTGCATCGGCAAGCGCTTTGGTCAAATGATGTCCAACCTCAAAGATGCAGGTCTCGGCGGCGAGCGCTGCATACCATGCGCCTCTGTTCTCGGGATTGAAGCGCATCGGTTCGCGCGGCTTGGCATAAGCAAAGCTGGCGTTGATGAATTTCGCATGCGGTACGCCGTGGACGAGCTCGTCCTCGCTCAGCCCTCCGGTTCCTCTGGCTTCGGCGACCAGCCGCCCGCTCGTCGCTCCCTCGATTTCGGCAAGCAGGGCGCGTTCGTCATCGGTGTCGGCAAGCGCCTCGAGAACAGCAGCCCGAAGCCGGGCGCTGGCGACAAGACGTATGGTGCGCGGGAAGGCCTCGCGCACGAGCGGCAACGCCGCCTCCCCCTCAGAGCCCGCCACGCAGCGCGTCTACATATTGCCGGGTTTCAAGCATGAGCGGGATGCCCCCTTCGATCATCGCGTCGATCGGCGACCGCTGGCTGAACAGAGGGGCACGGTTGACAAGGCGCGGCCACCGGTCTGCCATGCTGTCGGCGAACAGAAGGTTCAGCGCCTTGAAAATGCCGATCAGGGCCGACGCACGGGTCAACTGGTCCTGGCTCAACGTGCCTTCCCATTTGCCCGACTTCATCCGGTCCCAGGTGCTTTCGGAAACGCCCAGTAATGCAGCGCCTTCGGCATTGCTTCCACTCCATTTGTCAACGAGCCGCAATACCGCCTTGACCGCAGTCCCGGTCAGGCGCTTGCGGTCGCCATCGCTCGCAAAGTTCTGCAATCCGCCGGTGGCGAGTGTTGTGCGATCAAGAATAGCTGCAGTTGCCATATGGTGTCTCCTGACGCGAATATAAGCATCATGTGGTGCGTTTGTCAAGATTGCGGTCCGCAAAGTCCTGCTTTCCTATATCGATATGCCGCGAGACCGGCCGAGTGACCATTCGATGCCGCCGCCCGTTTTTATCATGCCTGAAATATGTTGACCCAAATGCCGGTCGAGTTGCGGCCGCCATGGCACCAGTTCAAACCCAAGCCCGTCGTCGAGCATTGCGAACCGGCCCGATGCCAGTTGCAAGCGCTCGCGGTAAATGCCCGATACCGCTTCACCATCTGCGCTTTGCCGACGCGGCAAGCCGGTGCGCTTACTGATTGCTTCACTCACCTCCGTGAGTTCGCGCGATCGCAGACTGTTCAAAATATCGCGCGCCAGGATAATCCGGCCAGCGCGACGTGTGGCCATACCTTCAGCTACCAGATACTCAGTCCGGTCGCGCTTCGCCTGCTCGATTTCGTTTCCAAACCCGCCACCCGACGGAACAGGATCCGATGCCAGCAGCTGCCGGTCGAGCCAGGTGCTGCCGCGCGCGATCACCTGCTCGCCGAGCGACAGATCCGACTGGACCCACAGGTTTTGTCCCTGCCGCCCGCGCTGGTTGGTCCAGACCCTCAGTTCGACAATCGCGCCCGGTGCAGCGTCGCCGGTCTGGTCGAGATCGGTGAAGCGCATATGATGCACGCGGCCATCCACGCCGTCGATAATTGCATAGGCGCTGCCGGTCAGTTCATCATCCAATCCGCGTTCGACCAAACAACCGATTACGGGATCGCTCGCAGCATTGTCATGCATCGCAAACCGCCCGGTATCGGGCTCGACGCCGGTGCCGGTCATCGCGCGGTGCATGGTCTTGATGATGTCGCCGCGCACAGCAAGCGCTCGAAGCGTCGGCTGGAGACCGGGACCGAGCGACCAGCAGGCAGGCGCAAGCCGGGTTGCCAGTTCCATGCGTTCGAGCTTACTGGCACGGCCGATCAGATGGCGGTCCATGTCAGTTTGGTTGCGCTGGGGGTTGGGGCGCAGGTCGATGACCCCACCTAGCTCGTCCGCCATGCGTTGCAGCCGCGCATCGAGACTCGTCCAGCGGTCGGCGTCGACCTCACGCGCCAAAGATTGGTCGATCTCGCGTTCGCTGCGATGCCCTAGTTCGATCGTGACTCGCTCCTCGGCTCGGCCGCGAAGCCCCACACGAATATAGTCCTTGTCGATCACGAGATCGCGGCCATCGTAAGTACGCCCCCGCAGCAGGATATGGATATGCGGATTGTCGGTATTCCAGTGATCGACTGCGACCCAGTCGAGACCGGTGCCGAGATCGGCTGCCATGTCGGTCAGAAGCTCGCGGGTGAACGCCCTGACATCGGCCATCTCGCCTGCGTCCTCTGGCGAAACGATGAAGCGGAAATGATGCCGGTCATCGGCACAGCGGGCAGCAAAGGCATTGCCATCGACCGGACCGTCATCGCTGCCGAACATTTCCGCATCCTTGCCATCGCGCGTAACGCCATCGCGTTTGAGATAGGCAATGTGCCGCGACAATGGTGCAGCTGAAAACCGCGAACCTTGATGCCGGACCACCCGGGCCTTGACCAGCACCCGGCGCTGGCTGCGATGGGGCCGCAGTCGCAGCGCGGCATTACGACCGCGACCATATCGACCGGTGCCCCGACCGCTGCGCCTGCCGATGCCGATGCGCCCAGCTTTGTTAGAGAGTGCCCTAACCTGCGCGACGAGCGACTTGGGTTTGGCCGAACCGTGGGCGCGATCTTTGATCCGCCCCGGTCTGATCTCAAAATCATCGTCGCTCATAATATTGCAGGGGATCGGTGCAGCGACGGCGCTGAAAATGGCGTAAACGCGCCATTTTGGAGCAGGCGTGCCAGCAGGGGTGATGGCTGGGTGGCGCTTGAAAGCCCTATATTCTGCCCCTCTCCACCCCAACCGACGGCGTGGCTTTTATCTTGCCATCTCAAACTTCCCTTCCACTCCTCCGAACTCAACTTCCTCCGCCCTTCGCCATTCCACGACGGGGTGCGCCACAGGGGCAAAAGCGAGTTCATTGCGAACGGCCTGCTGAAACAGGCGCAAAAAGGCCGTCAGGCTGACGCGGTGATGCGAGAGGCGGAACTCGAGAAGCTTTATCGACGCCCGCAGCGGGCATTTCGGGAACGACATCCGCTCGCGCAGCAAAGAGCCCGCTTTGTGTCCAGCTAATGCGGGTGGGCTGCACTACCGTTGCGTCCACGACAACATTCGGCGTGCTCCCCGATTGCAGCATGGCTGAAATTTTGGCGACGTAATTGCGTGTCTCGGCAGGCAGCGGTCGGCCACGATCGCGCCAGTCTTCGTACCGGCCCGGCCCGGCATTGTAGGCAGCCAAGAAGCCCTGAGCGCCGTAGCTGTCATACATTTCGCGCAAGTAGGACGTGCCTGCCATGATGTTGTCGCGCGGGTTGAACGGGTCGGAGCCAAGCCCGAACCGGGTGCGCTGGCGCGCCCAGGTCCCCGGCATCAACTGCATCAAGCCCATCGCACCCGCAGATGAAACTGCACCAGTCCGCCCCGCGCTCTCGGTGCGCATCACGGCGTATATCCATTCTTCAGGAAGGCCAAACCGCTGCGCAGCCTCAGCAACCAGCGGAGCGATGTTGGTGCGCTGCGATTGCACCTCAACCCCAGCGTCCTGCCCGAAAGCAGGTGATATATCATGCAGGTTCAGCCCAGCGAGCAGCGCAAATACGCAGGCAAGGATGCGCATGGTTCAGTTCGCAGGCTCGCGTTTGGCAGGACGCGACCAGACGAATATGTGGCCGTTGCCTTCGCCTCGGAAGATATTGCCGCGTAGGGGTACGGCAAACATCGGGTCGTCGATCTGGACCGCGACATAGGCGCCTGCTTTCTCGCCGATACGCTTCCAGCCTGCGCCAACTTCGCGCGTGTCGCCCCAATCGCCTGCAAGAACACGGTAGTCGGGGGCATTCTCGCTGTCGGATTGCTCGGCGGGAACGAGCGTCAGTTCGGTATGGAGCGCGAGTATCGTCAAACGCCCCTCATAGCCATCGGCGGTCGCCACAAATGTACCTATTTGCATGGGTCAATCTCCTTGTTCATGTGCAGTTGAATTGTCGGGATTGCGCGGGTCGGCGAACCAGACATGGTCACCATTGCCTGCCTCATCGGTCCAGACAGGCGTCGCTCGACCGATCACGTCGGTCGGCCGCAACACACCAAAATAGCGACCATCAAAACTGTCCGGTACGTCGATGTTCATCGCAAACAGCTCGCCTGCACGAAGCGTCCGGCAACCAAACCACGCAGGCAGCCTTCGGCCCTGCCGGTCGCGCATCCTCGCAACGCCTGCGAACATGCCGTCGATGGTGACACCATGACGGAACCGGCAGATGCGCTGGCCGCGAACAGCGGCGATGCGTTTAAGTAGCGGGACGCCGATCGGCAGATAGCCGCGCTCGGCGAGCAGTCGGCGCAGCGCAGGCGGCGGTTCGATGGCGACGCGTTCGCCGACATGGAGGCTGGCCTTGCCACGAATGGCATACAGCCCGGTCGGCACGCTCGGCGAGATGTTCCATACGGCATAATGCGAAACCGGCACAGCCAGCGTAGCAAGTGTGCACGCGCCCACAATGCCAGCGAGGAAGAAGCCGCGCTGCATCATGACGACAGTTTTTTGCGCTGGAGCCAGGCGCGGTGGCGCGGTGGCGAATAGCCACGCGGTGTTTCGCGCGCGGCAATCCGGTTGTGAACGTGCCGCCAATGGTCGGGTGCAACCTCGCATGGATCGATGCCCGACGCCTCGATGGCATCGATCAGGCGGAACACCGATGTGACCTTCGTCCAGCCATGAACCGACAGCAAAAGATCGCCGCCCGGATCGACCTGCGGCACAGGAATGATCTGGTCGCCTGCTTGGGCTGCGCGCACAATGTACAGCGACGAATGCGTGGTGCCGTAATCATTGGCAGCCCAGCAGACGAGAGCGAATATCTGGCCTGGGCAATAAGATTCCTGTCGGCACCTGCGGTCGATGATCCGGTTTGCGACGGGCTTACCGAATTTGAGCCAGTCCTCGCGCCGTCCTTTGTGCCAGACCAACGTCACATGCGTCAGTAGTTGCCGATGATCGGCAAACCCGCCAGCAATCGGCGAACGCGACGTCGTATCCCGTAGCGCGTTCGGGTGCTGATTGGTTAGCAGGAATCCGGAGGATTCCGTGTTAGCATTGTTAAGGGCGTCGTAGTGCCAGCGTTTCTGCGGGGTTGAAGCAGAATCCAGTTCCCGATAGTCCGAATGTTCGGTTCCCGATGGTCCGAGCATTGGGGTTCCCGATAGTCCGTATCCGGTCATGATTTATCCCCAGAGCGATAGCCGACGCGCCGCATGGCCGCGTCGAATGGATCTATGGGGGTGGCGACGAAATTCAGCCGTTCTCGGCCAAGCGCATGCTCAAGGCTTAGCACATATCCGGGTAACGACTGCCGCCGGACAATATCGCGCAAGTCGAATGCAAATCGCTTCAACGGTGAGAGTGCGCCCGATTTCAGGTGAAGATGCCTTATATCGAAGCTCCAGCCCCCTTTCTGCCTGCCACCATGCTTACGCACGAGGCGATAAAGCCAGCGCTCCAGACCCCCAGTCAGATTGAAATAGGCGGGGTCGATGGTGAGGACGAGCGCCCGGTTAATCACGCCTTCGTAGAACCAGTCTGGGATGATCATCTCGATGCCGGTGGCGCGGCCAGTCGCATCGGTCCGCTCTTTCCATTCGTTTATCCACGAGAAGCGGTGCCGCCGCCGCGCGTCATTTTGGCGGATCGAGGTCGCGATACTGGTCGATTGCAGCCGGTCGAGTCCGGCTTTTAACCGGTCGTAGCTCGCTTTGCCGGTGCCGCGCCGAGTAAAGGCCAGTATCTCGTGCGGGGTCGCAGCAATCAGCCTCGAGGTCGGGCGACCCGCATCGCGGGCCTCGACGATCTGGCTGGCAATCCAGATGAGGACATCGGCGTCCCAGATCGTTGCCATGCCATTCTCGGCAGTTGCCTCGACCACTATCGTGGTGTCGCCCATCTTGAAATCGATGGGGCGCACGCGCCTGGTTTTGGCGAGACTGAAAAAAGGCCATGCCATCAGATCCTGTGCATCGCGGGCGGCGATGTCGCCGCCTGCGCTTACGAAGAGTTCGAGCTGCGGGCTGTGGTCAGCAAAAGAAGGGATGCGGCGCATCAGGCTGCTCAGCGCCGGACCGGGCCGGTATATCCGTCGATCCGCTTGGCGGGATGAACTACGCCTTTGCCGGGGTCGCTTGTCGAACGGCGTAGGCCAAGTTCGGCCCAGTTTTCGAGATCGGCGATGGCGTAGACGATACGCCCGCCGAGCTTGTGATAGGCTGGCCCGGTGCCAAAACAGCGGTGCTTTTCAAGCGTGCGCGGCGATAGGCCGAGATGCACGGCGGCATCGGGCGTCCTGAGATATCGCGCTATGACTGGCGTTGGTCGGGCATCCATAGACAGGCTCCGCTGGTGTTCGGTCACAGCGGCAGAGTGCCGCTGGTTGCAGAGACCATTGGCGAAGGCGGGCGGACCAAGGGGAGTGACAATATCGCGGAGCGTAAATTGTCGCCCCATCACGGCTGAAGGAGTGTCTGTAATTGCTGCTAAAGGTTAGTGAAATTTATGCAGGCAGTGACCGCTCATCTTCCCATTGGGGAGGGCATTGCTGCGCCGTTGATTTGTGTAGACGCAGCATTTGCCAAAACGTTCGTCATCGGCACATGAAGTTTGTGCATTTCCTACACGAGGCTCTTGTGTCATTCGCAACTTATGAAACGTCCGCAGCGCATCGAACTGGAATTTGCTATCCTGCTTTTCGTTGTTGGCGGCGGGATGGTCTATAGCCTGTTCATGGGAGCGTTTGCGCTATTCAATTAAGGGTCGGTGCCTCGGTCATTGACAGGAGCAACGGCTTACCCTGCCGCAAGCTGGCGTCCCGGATAAATGTAAGCATTGCCTTGGCATCTGAACTGATTTGTTTGTGCGCTTCTCGCAACCCTTTCGGTCCCTCGTTGAACGGGCTGGCTTCGTAGATCAGGGCATTCGCATATTGAAGCGCATCGCACGCGACGTTGGCGCTTACGCCCTGTTCCTGAGACCTGGCGACGACAGTAACAAGCTGTGCGACGAGCATCTTGAAGTCCGGATTTTCAAGCAACCCGACAAAATCATTTGTGCTGGCCATTTTGTTCCCCTTGCTCATTGTTCTATTTATGTTCCATACATCGCCAATGCGATTCACGACCGAACAATTAACATTCAAGGCGCTACTTGTCGTGCAGGAAGCTGTCCATCATTGTAGCAGCGGCCCGGTAAGTCTTTCGCTGGGCCTCCGCTTTGCGCTCGCCTATCTTTACGCAACGTCCAAAAGCAAAGATGCGGAACAATATAAAAGATTTGCCGCCTGTATCGCCGATCCGCAGAGCAGCCAGACCGAATATCTGGGCAATTATCTGCGGGCGCAGCAGGCCCGAGGTTTTTTGTGCAGCTTCATGGAGGGCGCGGGAGTCTCGCCGTCGATCGACAGCCAGAGCGTATTGCGCACCGCTTTCGAGCAATTGACAAACCAGCCCAGGGCAAATCCGCCGTCGCGCAACCGAGATTGACGCTTTGGTCCCTGCATGGTTTATCAATTTCAACAATAGGATCGCGCCGGTTGCCAACAGGTTTCAAATCGTCGCTTAAGGATCAGGATATGAACGCAACCAACCATGATAATATGGACCTGCTGACCGCCAAATTATTGCAGACAGTCGTGGCGCACGGCGATGACGGTGTCGAACGTGACGCTGGAATCGGCGGTTATGTCGATACCTATGTTGCGACGACGGCATTGTTGCACGTCATCGCGGCGATCAATACGCAAACCGAATTTGGCAGATCACAAAAGGGACAGCGAGCACTTGCCGATGAAGTCCGCAGTAATTTACGCAAGATCATGAAGGATCAGATCTCCACCGGTTTTCAGCCTTTTGCCACCGTGTTCGAAGCGCCGAAATCGACAAACTGACATGTGCAACCACTACCGCAACAACCCCGAAGCGATACCGTCATGGCGCGAATATATCGGAGCGCCGCCTTATGAAGGCGAATGGTCCGACACCAAAATCGATGTCTGGCCAAAATATCAAGGAATCGTTGCGCGGGTCGATAACGGCCAGACAATTCTCGACAGCATGGCATGGGGCATGCCGATTACGTTGCCGGGCAAACGCGAAGGCACGACAGTCACCAAACGCGTAACCAACGTGCGCAACCTTTCAAGCCCGTTCTGGCGTTCGATGCTATCGAAACCGGCGCAGCGGTGTCTGGTACCATTCTCGACCTTCGCAGAACCAAAACCCAATTCCGGGCGCGCGGAAATATGGTTCAAGGTCAGCGATGCGCCGGTTGCCGCATTTGCAGGCATCTGGCGCGCATCAGCCGACGGCAATGTCTATGCGTTTCTGACCTGCGAACCCAATCCGCTGGTCGCCCCGGTTCATCCCAAGGCGATGCCGGTGATCCTGCATCCGCATGATTATCAGCGATGGCTGGCGGGCGACGACGCCGAGGAGATGGCTACGCCGTTTCCTTCGCAGTTAATGACAATGAACGAGGAGGAAGGGTAATGACGCCCGAGCGCCATATCTGGGCCTGCGCGAACAGCCTGCTGCAACAGCATGGCAAGGATGCGTGGTTTCACGCGTCACAAAGAGCCGATGCATTGCTGCTCGCTCGCGATCTCGACGGCAACGCAATGTTCAGGGCCATATTGCAACGAATTGTTGACCTCGAGAATTTGACACCGTCGGGGATGGTCCAGTGATATTTTCACTCATACTTGCCGCTGCCGTCATTCCTTCGGGGCAATCATTCCAGTGCACGCCGGTCCGGGTCTGGGACGGTGACGGGCCGATCTGGTGCGCCGAAGGACCGCATGTCCGTCTTTCGGGGGTTGCCGCAAGGGAGCTGGATGGGACATGCAGCGTCGGCCATCCGTGCCCCGATGCCGATCCGGTCGATGCACGCAATGCACTGGTGCAACTCATCGGCCAACCGACCGGACAATCGCGCGAGGGTCATGTGCTTGTTCGCGGCCCGACAATGATTTGTCGCTCGGACGGCGGTGCGGGTGGTAACCGGACGGCTGCCTTCTGTGTTTCGCCCCAGTCAGGCGACGTGTCGTGCAATATGATTGCAGGCGGCTGGGCGGCCAAATGGCAGAAATACTGGCGTGGGCACAAATGCCGTTAGGCGCGTTCGACAAATGTAAACTTTCGCGGCATATTCTCTCGGGCGAAGGGGGAACTGGGCATGCGCTATCTTATGGCTCTTGGAATGTTGAGCATCGTGCTGCCAATCAGCGATGCGCAGGCACATGGCGGCGGTCTGGCAGCCGACGGATGCCATAACGACCGGCAGAATGGCGGTCGGCATTGCCACCGTGGCTCGGGCGGCTCGCCGCCACCGGTCCAGCGCGCGATGAGTGGCGATATCTATTTTCCCAATTGTGCCTCGGCGCGCGCCGCAGGGGCAGCGCCGGTTTGTGCCGGACAGCCCGGATATGGACGTCATCTCGACCGGGATGGCGATGGCAAGAGCTGCGAATAAGCACGCGGCGCTGATCTGCGCGCGTTGCCACTGGCGTGCTCGTCTTTCACCGGAATCAATATTTTGAACATGCAGCCAGCCCCG
>LNFM01007200.1_pt1 | contig 24168 bp, 31 predicted proteins | sample 596031 | NCBI WGS metagenome assembly LNFM01 (sample SAMN04254537, study PRJNA301005) | activated carbon metagenome | isolation source: dual media filters at the Ann Arbor, Michigan drinking water treatment plant | place: USA: Ann Arbor | reverse complement strand
CCTCTATGACCCATCACTCACCCTCACGGAACCAGTCCGTATCCCAAGAAATTCGGTCATCATGGACGATGTCACCTGGCTCGCCCACACAGGCACTCAGGTCCGGAAGTCCGTCTCACTCTCGGACTTGGAGCGAGACCTTGAGGAATTGGTCGACCAATTCCTCTCAGACTACCGCGCAACCAACGCCGGATCGCGCTCCCCAATACCCCGAACCACCCATCCAACACCGCATCCAGGTGCACAGCATCCAGACACTCCAGCAACTGCTCTGGAGGCCCTTCGTAGCGACTCCCCATTGAAAGGACTGCGTAGCGATCAGCTTCAGATCTCCATAACGGCTGGGCGATTCAGCCAGTCGCTCACGACCCAGGCCCTGCAACAGTTCAGCGATGCCGGACTCGCCCTCTCGCCAAGCCGAGATCAGCATGGCCAAACGACACTCGGCGTGGAACTGATTCAGCAGCCTCTGGAGGACCGATGCCCCGGCAAAGTTCTCTATGAGTCTGGCCTGTACCTCGTCGAACAGATTCAGCTCACGCGCAACCCGCGAATATCGATCTGGAGCGATACCTGGCTACGCGAGACGACGCTGGTCGTTGCCCCACGCTCACAAGAACAACTCGAGTCCGACCAGGATGCCTTACTCCGACAGTTCATCGATTCATTGAAGGCGCGCTGACAGGGTGAGATCCTTTCATTGCTTCCTCAGTCACTGGGATTTAGAATTCTACAATTCCTTCTCCTACCGCTACCAACGCGCCGACGGAGAACCATGGTGGAGTTGAAGTGATGAAAGAAAAGAAACGCATTCCCACGGATGGCGAGCCGATCCAATGGAAGAGTCCATTTGCAGCGTTAGGGAAGCTCACGCTCCCGCCGGCCACGGCTGGGCAGCCTCCACCTATGCGTGCAGAACCGGCCCCAAAGAAGCACCGCGGACGGGTGGATATCATCAGACAGACCGCTCATCGAGGGGGAAAGACCGTCACCGCGGTGACGGGTTTTGTCGGAATCAGCCAGGCTGAAAAGGAACGGCTCGCAAAGAGCATTCAGACAGCCTGCGGAGCCGGCGGGACGGTCAAAGAGGGACAGATCGAGATTCAGGGTGACCAGCGAGAACTGATCGCACGCATATTAACTGACGCCGGATTTCGCCCGGTGTTTGCCGGCGGCTGAACCGCAGCCTCCCCCTCGACAGTTGCCCATAGAAAAGCACCCCCACACTTTCAGAGAGAAACGCTCACCGCAGGCGACACTCGCTCCAGTACTTGCCGAGGAAGAAATGCCGTCAGATCCTGTGGCTGCATGACAGACAACAGCCGCTCGATCCGCTGTTCATTGGTTCCCCCCATTGGCAAATCTGCTGCCATCAATGCATCCATCAATTCACGCGAGGTGAGCTGCCGAAGAAATTCGGGGGCCGAATGATTCAACTGAATCTGCGAAAGATGCTTGCGCCCGTCTACCTGTGCTTCCATCTCTGGTTCCCTCCGTATTGCGTGTCACCCGTCAATAACCGCCAACAATGAAAGAATACCGGACCTATTGGATATGCGCATTCCCCGGTATGGTTACCTCAAAAGGAGGGTACTGACGCTCCTCGCCAGCGCCTTACGGTTCAATCTCCCTGTGCTTTCAGCCCCTTCCATAGGTAGACATTTCCACCGTGCTTCGGCTATCATCCCTCCGCATTTCTTCAGCAAATACAATCCAGTGGCGGTGTAGCTCAGTTGGTAGAGCAGCGGACTCATAAGCCGCGGGTCACCCGTTCAATCCGGGTCACCGCCACCAATTTTCAACAACTTACGAGCCTCCTTCCGACCCACTCTCATAAAAGTGTTCACCAAGTGTTCACCGATTTCGGTGCGGCGGACGAGTCTGACTCTTTTCGACTGGAGTGAGAACCCCTAGCGCGTCTCGTGCAGGAGTCGCGCGAGTGCGTGGCTCCGTTCCTCCATTCCATCCCAGCACCACCACAGCGCAAGCGCGGCAGGGTGATCACCTAGCTGTTCGCTGCACTCGTGGAGCAGAGACTGCAGCCGCACGAGTCCGTCGAAGCCCAACTGGATACCCGGTTGCGTGAGGCGATATGCTTCCCCTGGCGTCACCGGCACGACGAGTTCCAGATAGGGCACGGGCATCCGGCGGGTTCGATACAGGGTATCGTTGATCACCCACAAGCGAGCGTAGCACGGAGAGTCCTCCTGCGAGACCGCGCGCGAGAGCTGATACAACAGCCGTTGCCAGACGTCGAGGTGATTGTCAGCCGTGCGCTGGGCGAGTTCCCAGCCAATGGTTTCGGCGTCAGAATCTGTGAGTAGTTGCGACTTCGCCACGTGGGCCTCCTGGGTGTAAGTGTTCGGAGGCCTGGCGAAGCTGGCTCGATCAACCAGCCCTGAAAAGGCTGGTGTCGACAGTTCGATTCTGTCCCTCGGCACCACTAAACACCACTCCCAGACAGCAGTTTAGTCGATTTGAGGAAGCGGCCATGAAGGCCGGCTCCTCTTTCGGCCCCTCTTTAGATTTGATATTCTCTCCCGATACCGCATCAATAATCCAGCTTGCTCCCCTGCTTGCTGCTCATGGTATGCTGCCCGCGCAATGTCAGACTGGAAACAAATGGACGTTCCGGCACTGGAAAAGCTCCTCTCCACGGGAGCGGCGCAACCACTGCCCCGCAAAGAGTGGCCAGAGTGGGCGCGCAATAAGTTGGGCTTTACAGGCATGTGGGTTTACCCTGTGTTAGATCCTCCGGCTGATTCAACAGGGACCCTTTCAACAGGCAACCTTCACTCGTACATCGATGTCGAGAGGACTGCTACGAGCGGGAGTCCTCTGCGATATTACCGATACTATCTCGCCATGACTGCCGACGGTCGTGTATTTCAGAAGTCCAAATCAGACAGAGATGTGGAATACGGACACCATCGAGTTGAACGACCACCGGGGCTGGGGCCATATCGCTCAACGTCAACCGGTTAACAGGCAGGCCGCTCGTCCCCCAAGACACCGAAAGGTGGCTCGGTCGTATCGGCGGGTTTGGTGGGTGTGATTGATGAAGTTATGATTCAGCAAACGCAACCGGAAGAAATAATCTCTATCATCGGATCGCAGTTATCCCAGCCAATTGCGGATCTCTTGGATCGCCTGGTATCGCGGCCTTACCGGAAGCCCGATCCGGTCACTTCTTCTTTTCATGAAGGAGGGTATGCAGCTTCACTGATTCTTTTGCTAGCCGCATTAGTTGAATCGATGGTGGCCAGGGACAGATATCTTAACCCAAACGCCAAGGGCTTCGAGGGCAAGCCCGTTCCCGAGTACATGAAACACGTTTATTCCTACCGTATCCATGCTCGGCTTTCTGAACTATTCGTTCTTCGCGACGCAATAGTTCACAACCATGTATGGACACTGAATTATGTGTGGTCTAAAACGGGCGGCCGGCGCCTGATTTCCGCAACCCGCGTGACTTGGAGCGGAAAAGACCGACTCAAGGCCCGCCTTAACGCAAAGTCCTTTCGGACGAAACTACTACGGGCGCACGTGATCCCGTCGAGCATGGATCGAACAGACGTTTTTAAAGCGTTCGGCGTCGCCATTTCCACTCTAAAACTCCTCAGTATCCACGGCATGCATCCCGACATAGCTTCCCATCACGTTCGTTTTCAAGGGAAGAACGTGCCGTTCTCGTCGTTGCATGCGCGCCTATCGATCGGTTGAAGAAGCCCTCAAAGTGCGTACGTCACACCCGCCCCGATTCATCTGACTCACCGGGCTCCTCGGCTCCTATCGCTTCGCACTACGCTTGTTGATTGTCCGCCACTCCCACGGCGGCACCGACTGCGGAGCAGCCCACAAGCCCTTCCTTTCCACTCCGCGCCGAGAGATAATTTCTGGTGTCTTCTCAATTCCCGACACGGCCCTCCTGCTTTGATAGAATGGAGATACTGTGACTAAGGTCGAAGACAAAAAGTATGTTGTAACGTTTCTTCCATGGCTAAAACTCCGAGATTCCGTGGAGGTAAACAATGTGTTGTTTTGGCCGTTTCCCAATGAGGAGAACAGGGTCCATCTGGATAGGGGCCTAACAAACCAGCTGAGAACAATTTTCAGAGCTTACAAAGATCCAGAAGGTAGGCCCGTTGAGAAGTTAACTGTCGTATCGCTGAAAGGTGATCTCTTTAAGGACATTTCCGACGATGAAATTAGGAGTCTTAGTGCAACGATTCGGGTTCTAGCCTTTTGCTTCATAGCTGAAAATGATTATTACAGACAGGGGGATTATTTCAATTCCACTCATTTCCAGCATTTCCATCAACGTTTTCAAATCGGTAGCAGGTTTATTGCTCCTCATACCCGTCGCAGAGACGGCTTCACATGGCATGGTGGTTACAAACACGGCGAACTAAAGTTCATCATGCCGCTCCAAACTTCGACGAGGCAAATCGTAAGACCCAACGGCCCCCTACTTCAGTCCCTTGTAGCGTTTATCGAACAGGAAACGAGCGATGGTGAGGCATTACGACAGACCATCGACTGGTTCTTTCCTTCCAATAGCGACATGGATTCTATTTCACGGGAAATCGAACTGGTCATGATGGCGAGCGCGTTTGAGGCCTTCTTTCAAGTTCAAGATGTTCACGAAAAGAAGAAAGCTCTGATGGAAAAGCTTCCAGCCATTTTCTCCGGTCGCTTAACCCAAGAGGTTGAGCGAACAGGATTTGATGGGCTTAAGGCAAAAAGATCTTGGAAGACTTGGTGGATAGATGAATTCTATTGGCTCCGCAACAAGGTGGTCCACGGAGGAGCATTCGACACTTCACGGATGGTATGGAAAGTTAATGAGCACATGACCATCGCAGCAATGATCTTGGCTATTTCTGTAAAGCTCCTTCTACATGAGAAGGGGAATTATAAACTAAGCTCAAGTGATGAAATCCTGGCTGACGCCATGGATTACTTCATAGCTGACGGTAATCTCACGGAGCGCAAACTATCGGATGCTCGTGAGAACGCCACGTTCGATCGGGCCTTCGGGAAAGCATGAGATCAGATCCATAAAACACCAAAATGAGATGCAGTGGGGAGTGCGAGCAGGTCAGATCACCACGCGCTGCTCACCGGCTCCTCTTCCGCCACTCCCATGGCGGAACGGGATTCGGCTCCACCCACAAACCCTTCTTGGCCTCTCGTGCTTCGCTCTCTAACCTTTCGAGCATCGTATCCCCCGGCGCATACTTCCGATACCACCAGCACCAACCTTCTTTGACTAACTCCTGATTGACGTTCGTCCCGTCAGGCAACAGCACATCGCCAATGGTGCGCCCGTACTTGTCCTTCCCGAACGTGTGCAGCGTGACTTCTTTGCCGAACACGAGGGCAGAGGCGGCGTGCTTGGCCTTTTGCCCATAGGCTTGTTTCTTCTCAGGGCAGTCAATGCCGTGGAGCCGGATACGCTCGGCTTTCCCGGTGTGCAGTACGTCGATCGTATCGCCGTCGAGGACGGAGACGACGGAGCCGGAGAAGTCGTTGGCAAGAACCGGATGGACAGATAGAACGAGTGAAATGATACAAAGCGGGAAAATTCTGGTCAAATATTCTTTAATGGAACAACCTCTAATTACACGGGAAATCCTTTTTGAGCGCCTTTAGAAGGGAGAATTCTAAGGGGCCTCCTAATGATGCAGAGAAATCTTTAAGGTTTTCCTTTCGTAAGTATCTATCGAGAATTTGCAGGTAGTTTTCAGCGTTGAAACCTAGGTTTTCCGGCTGACAGTAGAGAGGTGGTAAGTTCCTTACTCGTAACTCCGTATTTGCCCAGCTATACCCTATCCCTACTCCAAGAATATATGTCTTGAACCAATCTGTCCTCCGTACATCTTCATAATTGTCATACATAATTTCCGCGTTTGCTGGAGAGAGCCATAAGCACAGTGCTAGTAATGAGACGAGGCCAACCATTCTTCCCCAGTATTCGGCCATTAGCGTTTACCCCCTCAGTGAGTGGTTCCTTTAGATAATCTCTGCCCCATCTCAATGATCCGGCCTAACCGCTCCAGCAAGTTCAGGGACTGGTGCGCGGTCAAGCCATTCTGATTGAACAGCGCGAGCATATCGTCAATGATCTTGTTCTCAGTTTCTGTGAGCAAATAAGGCTCAGGGAAGGCCGTTTCTGGAATGCGGGCGCGGGGATTCTTTCGGCGGAACTCGGTGATGATGTCGTAAAGGTCCTGCTTGGTGCAGAGCCCATTCCGCGCCAACACTTCTACAATCGCGGCAATCTCCCACATGTTGGAGATCGCGGCTTCCTCGATGGACATGGTGTCGCGTTTGGGGCGGTCGCTGCTCATCGGTTTCTATCCCTGCGTTCCCCTGAAAAATCCTCGATCCTTACTGTATCGAGGTCGGAACGGAGCGTATTGTAAGTTTCAGTGCGCATAACTCAGCATGAACCGCATTCTGAATATTAGGGGTTATCGCTTTTATTCTCCGACCGTAAACGTGAAATGCGCATAGAAGTAGGATTCGGTGAGATCCGCGGGAAACATCGGCAGCGGATCCAAATCGAAATACTCGTTTCCAGACGACTGCTCAACCGCCACCCCGCTCACACTCCCATCCCGATGCAATCGAAACTTCACCACCACGCTATAAACCTGCGCGGTCACATCAACGGGAGGCGCAGACCACATGCTACTGACCTTCTGACGTACTTGTGCCAGATACACATTGAACCTTGAAGGCATCCCTGGAATATTCAATCTCGTGTCCACAACCTTCACTCTCGGTGCTTGCTGAGAATCCGTATTGGCACCTCTGGGTTCTCTCGACAATTCAGGCCTTCTTATTTTATTGAGCTCTTTGTCCAACTCCCGATTGAGTTCGTCGGTCAGAGACGGCCGCGGCTTTATTGCCCGATGAGTCTGTATCACTGGAGCCTCATTTGCCTCAATTTTCCCTTCAACCGAAGCGACTTGGGCAACGACACTCCTTGGTATGGACACAGTGACACTTATTACAGTGGGTTCGTTTTTCACGATTTGGTTCAGGTCGTAAGACAAAGGACTCTTATAGTTGTGAATGTGCTCCGGGCTGCTCAAATATTCTTGGCCATCTTGCAAGGAAACGGTTAACACCAATGTTAAGTGGCCTAACACTTCATCTATTTGTCTTGCTGCGACGTCGTCAAGTTCGGATTTGTAGGCCTTATGTAAGTCGTGAAGTACATACTTTGCTGCATTTGATGCTTCTGCAGTCACGAGAAATCGAAGCGACACAATGTCGGGGTGATCTAGCGAGACTTCAGCTTCTGGTGAGCCAATGGAAATTGTATGCCCATTGTTCTTCAAAGTTCCTATCACTCGTTCTAGAGACTCTCGTTGACGCTCACGCTGTCTCTGCTCGGCATCGCGCTGACGTTGCTGCTCTCGCAAGGCCTTATCCACTTGAGCCGACAGCTCCTCTCCGGATACAAGCCGCCGGTAGAGAGTCGTTTCAGTAGACCGAACTTGACGAAATTGTTCTTCTACGTCTTTGATTTTCTCTAGAACGACTTTTCGCTCCGGTTCCGTTTTTACCTGAAAAATCTGTAGTTTCAAGCCCTCTAAGTCCCTAGTCAGCTTGGCCACATCATCTTGTAATCGCTTATTCTCTGCGGCCAATGGCCCTAATTGCTTTCTGCTTGCAAGATCTTCGATCTTATCTGTCGTAACCACGGCTCTAATCTTGATGTAAAACCGTGTTCCATTTCCCTCCAGCGCCCGATTCTGCTCCACAATCTCGGTCTTCATTACACCGCCTGCAATCGTCTTGATTTCGTCTACCGTGAGATCAAGATTTCGTACATGGGTATAACTCTCCACATAGGTACCAGCTTCTTCAAGCGCCCTCTGCTTGGCTTTCTGGAGAACCATTGCCTCCGCAAGGGACGGTGTTTCCCCGTCTCCCATTGAGTAGGTAGCTTCGGACATGATGGTCTTGGTTTCGGCTTGAACCAGGGAAGAAAGGCTCAGAAGGACAACGAGGCTAACCATTCCAGCTACTAGAGGCACGCGATAACTGTACGAGGAATGCATGAGCGCCTCCGAGGAGGGCGTATTCTAGGAGGCTACTAAGGAAACCGCAAGGAAGAGCGTGGGGGAAAATGGTTGCAAAGATGGGCGAAAAGTTACCGGTGTGGTAGTGTTCCGCCTCGGACTCCCCTATCGAGATACCGTGATGAGCACAACGGTACCCGCATATTGATCTTGCATGTCTCTCGCTGTGAGCGACGGCCTCGATACGGCAGAATCACCACAATCGCTTGATGGGGCCATTGAGAGGATGCTGCGAAGATACGCACTCTTGGTTGCAAAGTTGACGTTTTGCGGAAGGGTACCCGTTGTCTTCAGCATGTTCTTACTGCTCAGCGTTGAAGTCACCACGCCTATTACACGGCCATGGGCATCGAGCAATGGGCTACCGCTGTTCCCCGCCTGAATCGGAATACTGACCTGAAACATACGTGGGTCATTATCGATGCCGGACAGATTGCTGATAAGTCCCTGAGCAACGCTGGGTGTCGACGCCAAGAGACCTGCCAGTGGGAACCCGATTGTGAAGACCACGTCACCAGACCTAGCCCCATCGGAACTCCCCAGCGCCAAACATTTTACGCCCTTGAGGGCGCTCACCGTGGTTGGAAGAGTTGCGGTATTGATCCGAAGAAGAGCCAAATCATTTTGCACGTCTTTCAAGAGCAATTCTGCCTGGACAGAGGTTCCCCCGACTAACAAAGAGATATGCTTAGCCTCTTTGACCACATGGAAATTCGTTGCCACCAAGTCTTGGGTTACAAAAAATCCCGTACCTGAGCTATTGTCAACTCCCGCTCCACGCTGTACTTGCGATTCTTTTGGAAAGGTCCGAACCAGAATGGTCCGCTGCAAATTCCCGTATGAATCTGGAAGAGTAAATTCGATAAGATTCGGTGATGAGAGGAAGAACATGGTACCTAACTCATTATGGCCTCGATCGAAGTACGCTCCACTATAGGCATGCGGAGAAGCAGTCTCTCTTAATAAAATTTTGATTTGCCCTCGTTCCCAGGTATCAACTCGCGTGTCAGTAACCACACCTACATAGTCGTAATCCTTATAGTGCTCTGTAGTGTTGCGGATAATCGCCACTTCATATCGATTGCTATCCCACACCCAGACGCCCTCGACAGGTACTAACTCTTTATGGGAGAGATGGCCAGCTATCACGTCAGATCGATCTTTGATCGCTAGGGCAGGGCTAGGCTTTTCATAAAGCCTAGCATTACCAAGGCCGGGAGCACCGAATACGTAATGACCTTGCGGATCAGTGCTGCAACCTGTCCCTGCACAAGCGACGAGAAGGAGCAGTACCATCCGGAGTCTCTCAGATATCCTCATGAGTAACTCATCCTCAACGGCCTAAACTCTAGAAAGTTAGACCAATAAATCTCTTGCTGAAGAAGCCCGCCAAGATTCAGGTTGAAAGCTAGGCCGTTAGAGTAACTGTGTCAAGCTGAGGGCATCGTGTCAGCCCCGCCGGGCATGGTAGCGGTCGCTGAGGGCAAATATCTGCGCCACGACACGGGCGGAATCCCCGACGCCCGAGTTCAGCAAGGCTTTCAAACCGGGACGTGTTGTTTCCAGAAAATCGATTGTCGTTCGGGCCTGCGCGAATCGTTCGTCCAAGGAGTCCCCGTACTGCTTCCGCAACAGTGCCAGTTGCTTCGGCGCATAGTCGAGCCGTTGCGCCTCCGACATGTTCGCAAGCTGCTGGCCCACTTCGTCGATTGTTTTGATAACCGTGTTCCCGCCGGTCAGATCCGCCTGCACATGCCCCAACCAGGTGCGGATTGACTGCTTCCCTTCCGGGGGCAGCACCTCATCCGAAAACGGTAACAGAAACGCGTCCTCTTTGGCCGGCACAAATCCAGCTTCATCCAACTGCCGCGCCCCTTCCGTGCGGCTGTCGAGGGTTCGTTGGTCCATCGGGACGTTGAGTTCATTCGCCTGCTGGTCGAATTGCGCTTGCGTGATGGTGCCCGCTTGGAGATCCTTCTTTGCCCATTCAATCAGCGTGGCGTGTTCGCGCTGACCCACGGTGTTGTGCTGGTCAATCGTGGGCTCCGATTGTGCAGGGGCGGTTGGTTGTTCGTTCATGGGGTCCTCCTTGGTTGAGTTACGTGGGGCCTTATAGAAAATTGAAAAATTATTACCGGAAAAGTACGTCACTCGCTGTCAACCGGTCCGCACACTCCCCGCCCGAGTCAAAAACGGCTTGGCCGCACCCATACGCCCTCCCCCATCCTCTTTTAATCAGCGAAAGGATCATCAACGCCGTGGTCTTTCGCGTGGTGTGAGGTGTCGAAGGTTGGAGGCGCCAAGGCCGAAGCGTTCACAATTCGTGCGGACCGTTGCTTCGCTTCTTGAAGCGCGGCGCCAATGTCTACCGTCGTTTTCACCTCCAATTTATCAACCAGCAATCCGGCCAAACGGCACTGAATCTCAGCCCCTTTCATACACGCCATCGCGTTACCTTTACTCCGCGCAAACGCGATCAACTCCTCTAGCTTGGCGTAGGCTTGCGCTGCGTCCATCATTACCGTTCTCCTCAACTCTGCCTGGCCTTGCTCAATGATGGCCGCAACTTCTGGATCATCGGCGAGTCTCGCGGCTTTGGCCGAATAACTGGCGCTATACCCTGCCAACTTGGCGGCTTGCGGCCAGGTATGCCCCGCCAGCTTGTAGAACGCCGCTGCCACTTTCCGAGATGGCGGTTTCTCTGAGTTCACGCCTGCGCTTTGGGAAATGTGGTATCGAACGGCTTTTCATCGAATTTCAAAAACGCACTAAGCCCCAACTCACAACCCGGCATAATGCGGACGGCGTGGAGCAAGTGGTATTTGAAGTTTTTTGCCACCGCGCTGGCTTGATGCTGCGAGATCGGATCGCCCATCGCACGAAGGGCATCCAGACCCGCTCCAAGCCGTTGCACATACTCCCGCATCTCAGTCATTTTCTGCTGGCCCTCCACCACCAGGGCATAGGTGCGGACATGGACCTCCTGCTTGATCGATTGCTTGACCTGTTCAGCCTGCTGCCGGGTTGTTTCAACGTGTTCAGTCGCTCGGTCTTTGAGTGCGACGATTGCCAATTGAATTTCGCTCATGCGCTTGAGAATGGCGTCCACCTCAGCCGAAACTTGTGTGGTATCGAGTCCATCAGCCAGGGCTTCACCTAAAGCCCGCTGCTTTCGACCAAGCAGGAGTTCTTGACCTTTTAATTCCCTGACAAGTTCTTCCTCACGGGTCAGCGGAGATGGTGCGGGATTCTGAGTAGTCGTCATCGTTGAATCTCCTTTCACTGGTTGTTTCTCGCTTAGAGGGGCCGTATAGAGGGACTCCTCGGCGATTCTCCTATTATTTCAAGGCCTCACTCAGCCTTCGTGAGGCTGTATCACTGTGCAGCAAGGCAGCGGTCATCCGCTGTGCTTCTGATAGATCGTCCATCGATCACACTCCTTTCTAGTCGGTTGACCGAAGTTCCCCGGATTGCGAGGCACTCCCCCACAATCCAGGCTTCGGTGACAGCGCCGCTCTGGGAGGGAGCGGGGCTGGTCAATTACTCCTTGCGTGTACGGCTAGACCTTTCCGCCCATAAATGCCAAAAACCTCCTCCGCTCCCCCACACAGTTCCCCTCCCACATTTCCCAATTCATGTTGGAAAAGTGGGAGCCCTCAACTCCTTGATAGCTATGGGTTCTCCCAATTTCCCACTTTTCCCATTTTTATATTCATAATTAGAGTATTGCTTATTCTCTCCCCGTATATGCATTTCCGTATTAAGTCTTCGCGGACCTCTGCCCAAAATGGGAAATGGGGAAAATAATTTAATCGCTTCTCCCACAGCGACGTTTTGCATTCCCAACTCATAAAACCGAACTGGGAAAAAGTGGGGGAGCGGGAATTACTCAAAAATATCCTCCCTCCTCAGCGGCGGTTGTGAGTCCGTAGGAGGTACCGCCGCTGCCGGATCGTCCCATTGCAGGGATTGGCGGGTATATCGATCAAAAGCCGTTCGGGCAGTAGCTAGATCAGCTATGTGAAACTGCCGCTCTTCGTCGGGCTGTTTGGTTGGCTCCGAAATCGCTCCGGCAAGCATCTCTCGAAGCCGTTCGTACCACGTATTCCGACCAAGCGGTTTTTGCCCTCGATAGGCCCGTTGCATATCTGTTTCGTAGGCGGCAAATGTTGCTTTCCGACTCATCCGCAATCCATCGCGGCCAAAGGTCCCAAAGGTTCCCAGCCGACCGTCTTGCAGCCATTCCCTGAGAATGGATTCTTCCGCACTGAATGAGCGCTCTTTCGAGACAGCCAGCGCCATGGTCAAAGGACGATCACGCTGCGGGTCAAAATCGTGGATGGTGTGGTGCTGCAAACGATAGAGGAATTTTCCACACGCTCGCCCGTCGGCAATCTGTCCGTACAGCGTCTTGAACTGGCCCTTTGTCCATCGCTCCTCGACAGTCAAGATCCACAGTCGCCGGTCATCATGATCGACTTTCAGCAATTCTGGTTTGTTCGTCGTCACCAAGACATGAGCGGTATTTGGGACCGTAATCGAGGGTCGATATTTTTCGTTAATGGAGAGGTCAGGACGCGTGATAAACGGTTTGAAGCGAGCCCACACATCCTGCCGGGCTCCGCTCGCCCCCTCCTCGACACTGACAAACACTTTGGAGAGGAGGCCACTGTTGAAGGTCACAAACAAATCTTCAAGGGTGTCTTCGGTCCGATGGTGCGTGCCGAAGATCCGCTTAAAGATCATGGCCAAGGTGGTCTTACCCGTGCCCTGCCCTCCAGCAAGCACGAGAGCGATGGTCCAGGGTTCACCAAGGTGCTGGACCATATAGGCCAACAGGCACAGCACCTTCTCAAAGAGTGCGGCGTTGTTTTGGCACACCACTTCCCGGAGATAGCATAGAATCAGGGTGTCATCGGCCAACGAATCGGGTTCGACACCGTAGCCCTTCCACAGGTTGAATTCATCGACAGCCGCTTGTTTGTCCGGCTTTAGAACAAACCCGCCTTCATAACAGCGATGGTGAGGATGCTTGCGCCAGTAGTCGGCCATATTGTCGGCCCGCGCTTTGCCGTTCGCGTTGCGCGGCACGGGCTCGGAAGCGAGCCGGTCACGCAACTGCACGAGGGACAACACATACGTTTCGCGCATGCCAGTTCGGCTGTCGATCGACTCTGTGACAAATACCGACTGCCCTCGATCAATGATTTCCGCAAAGCGTGCATTGATCGACTCAATGACGGGATCGGTCCCCTTCTGAATGCAGGCGCGCACTTCTGTCAGCATTCGATCGTGGTACCGCTCCGGCGTGACGTGCGGATTCTGGGCTAGCATCTCAGCAATCATCACATCCCGGTAGCCAAGCCGGTCCAGTTCATTCACCACCTTAAAGAATAGTGTGCTCCGGTCAGACTCTTTGCTTCGCCCCTCTAGCTCGTCTTTCAGTGAATCGGGAATGGCATCAGGCGGAGCTAGCCGCGTCTTGCGAGGCAGTACCGCGCCACGCCCGTGGCGAGCAGTTTCCACCACGGGCGTGACGATCACAGGCGGTGTGGCTACGGCTGCGGGAAGGCTCTTGGTATCGATCGTCCGGCCCGTCCCCCCTGTAACCATCACGACCATTTGGGGAATCGGGGATCGTCCGTCATCGAGCTTCTTTTTATTCGGCCAGTTCAACGTTCCGGAAATCCGCCAGACATGCGAGAGGTCCTTGCTCCCGAAATCGCAGTGCGCGTGCCCCTGCAATTGAACGGCGAGGGCTTTGGCTTCGGCAATTCCGACGGGGCCTGCCGGATCAAACCACACAAAGGTTTGAAATCGTCCCGGCGAAGTTTCGAGCACATGACTGGGCGGAAGGAGTGAGCGGGAGCCCCAGTTCTCGGCGTCGGCATCATCGAAATCGCCGGTCAACCCGAGAACACAGACAATGTCCCCCTCCCCGCCTTTTTTCCCTCGTGGTAGATCCGGACGCATGACGACCAGCGGCGCATACACATTCCGGTTGGGTTCAACCGTCCACCATAGCGCCTGCTCAACCATGCCCTCCACGTTGCCGAGGTTGTAGTGTTCGACTTTGGGGGGAATGGCCCGCCCGGTCATGGGATCTTCGCCATAACTGGCTAAGACGAGCTTGCCAATAACACCAGCGGCCTTCGCCAATTCATGGAGTTGCCTGAGATGGACGGTGATCGCGGCGCGGTCTGGCTGGACAGTTCGAGGCGACGGTGTGCCGGACCTCGGTCCCGATCCCATTCGAGCCGCAACCAAGCCCGCAAGGCCGAGGGTATTCACCTCAGCGATGGTGTCAGTCCCGCTCATGGCCGCACCTCGGCCATGAAGCGTTCAGGGTCCTCGGTCGGATGCCGCTCGATGCAACTGTTAAATGGGACATCTCGATCGGTCCCTTCGGCAATCCACCAAAACGCTTTTGCCTCGGCCTCCTCCCAGGCTATCGGTGGTACGGCAAAGACCGCTGCCCGATTAGCTTGTTCAGGATCGTCAACGGCAAGGAATGACCACCCCGGCGCCCAACCGTCAAGATGCTGGTGTAGGCGAACGTGGGAGCGGCTTCGCCAATACGGGTGGTGGTCTGGCAGGCAACGCAACCGTTCAACCAACTCGATCAATTGGCGGCATATCATTTCTGGGAGAAACGTCGTGTCGTTTGGATCGCAACCAATGGGTAGCGAATATTTTCCACGTCTAATGATTCGTGTTATGTCGGCGTCGCTGATGGGAAATTTCAGGTCTGCGTATGAGGCGGTGAATTCTATCGTAATAACTGCGTAATCAGTTTCAAGAATGCCCGCACAGGGGTCCGCGCCATTGGGTTTGAGGGTGAATCGCTGTGGCCTTGACGTATCAATGACTCGTGCAGCAAACAGCCCGTTGATGCCTCGGACATAATTGCCGAGGGTTCTCTCTTGCTGCTCGGTTCGAGGCTTGTGCGACGAAACAAGCGTCCGGGTTCTGAGGTGACTTCGTGGCGAGTAATTCATGCGTCCTCCTTGCCCCGCCGGGGCACGAAAGGTTTAGAAGCTGGGCCGTTTCTTCGGGACAAAATTCAGTCGCTCACACCAATCCAATAATTCTTTGGTGCGAACATAGGATCTTTTGCCGATCGAGAAAATCGGCGGGGCGTCTTGGGACCTTTTTCGCAATTGCCAGGTCGAAAAGGGAAGGCGAAGAACTTCAGGAACTTCACTATCAGCGAGGATCGGGCAACTCCATAGCGCGGCAATCCGCTGAGCGCGATTGAGTTCGATGCGACTGAGCCGCTCGGTGAGCTCGGGATCGCTCTTGGTGCTGGGATCAGGCTTGGCAGTTTTGTGAGGCATACGCAGACTCCTTTGTAGTATCTGCGTACGTTCTATAGGAGAGATGGGCAGTTAACGACCGTTAGATGCCCACAGCTGAAAATTATTTTGCAATGCGTCTCCTCTCATCAATGTATTTGCGGACTGTATCAACTTTTAGGTCCCACTTTTCAGCAAAATTCTTCGCAGCGTCGCGAGAAGGCACTGCGTCATACCGTGAGAGATTCTCTATTACATCACTGTGCCACTGTTCCATCCGTTCCTTCTTCTGCACCGCGCTCTGACTCCCAAGTTGCTTCATTCTCCCCACAACGGCGTGACGCTTCTTCAGAAATTCCTCGGCCAGTGGGCGTTGAAACTCGATGAGCGCGTCCTTGAACCTATCCACGTAGGTGTCAAGATCCGGAGCGGTCTCAATGGCGTCTTGCATCTTCGCCCGATACTGAGTCGCAAGTTTCTTCACCGACAATTTCCGTCGTCCCTGCTCCACCTTCTGCTGGGCAGGAGAAAGCGTCAGAAATTCAGAGGCCGTTAAGGGCCAATCCCCCACCTTACGCGACGGCATGGGCCACCTCACGCAAGGAGGGAGTAAACTTTGCGATCATCTCGCGCCGTTCCTCATCGGTGACTTTGCCATAGGTCCGTTCAATCATCGCGGGTGATGTACCGGTGTTCAAGGCGATCAACCAGTCCGGGGCGCCCTGTTTCCGTAGCCTGCTGATATAGGTGTGTCGGAGCGCGTAGAAACTCGGTGGCCGACCTAACGCATCAGACCGATAGAGCCCTGCGGATTTTAAGGCACGGGTAATGAGTGGTTTCTGTTCGCTATCCTTCCACCGTTCGCCATGCGGGGAGACCAGCAACGGCGCCTCTGCCGAACGTCCACGAGCAAGCCGCGCAAAGAATGCGACGCCTTCCGGCGTGAGGGTCACCGTGCGCGAACCGGTCTTACCACTGGGAATCAGCAAGTGTGACTGCACGGTGACAAGATGGCCGACATTGAGGGCCATGAGTTCCCCATAGCGAGCTCCCGTGAGGTAGGCGGCTTCCAAGAGCTGCTGAAACTCTTTCAATGCCGCGTTGGCGATCAGGTGGCGAACTTCCTCCACGGTGAAATGGTGCACACGCGGCTTTGCCACCTTTTGAAACCGTTGAATGGTACGCCAAGCTTGATCCGAGGCAATCCGATTGCGTTTGCTTGACCACGCCCGATTAAGAGCGGCCTTGAGTGTCGCTAGAACACGATTCGCGGTATCTTGCGAGCGGCGCTTAATCTCCGGCCCCTTCTCGGTCTTCACAAGCCCGGCTTGCCACTGTTCGAGATCCTCGCTCTTGAGGTCGTGTACTTTCAGGTCTGCGATCGGATGCGAGAGCACGTGCTTTTTCAATTTACCTTCGGCGTCGGTTTTGGCACGTTCACCCTTCCGTCCCTCCAGAAAGCTGAGATAGGCGGCAATCGCGGTGCGCACAGTGACCGCTGTTGAGGGTGCCCCCGTCTGTTTCGCGTGGGCCTCGGTCGCCGCTTTGGTCCTCGCCTGGTTGTAGCTGAGGATCGTCACACCGTCCGCCGGCACAAGATCATCCGCGGTCCCGAGCGTCCATTGCTCATAGATCGGATACGCATACTGCGAGGCCCCCTTCGTTTCCTTGCGTCCAATTTCTCGGCGTGCGATCCAAGCGCCGACAGCGTGCCCCCGCCGAGCGATATAGCCGAGCGTTACTTTCGGCTCAACCGTCGTGAAATAGGGTTTCTTCCGGGCCTTCAATATGCGTCGGGCGGTGACATTCTCTAGCTTATGCTTCGTCGCGGTCTTCATAGCTGCGGTCCTCCATGGCGAGATTTCCGTGCGAGGGTTGTGGTTTTCCAGTCGCTAGCGAGTCCCTCTATGGTCCCTCTATGGAACTAGAACTAACAGTTTTCTAGCTGAGGGTCAATGGCAGTAAAGCGCATAAATAGAGGGTTTTATGATTTGTAACTCTAGGCAGGCAGACACATATCTCGCCCTGAAAAGGCTGGTGTCGACAGTTCGATTCTGTCCCTCGGCACCACTTCCCCTTCAGAAACCTACTAAAATTCCACTCCTTTCATTTCACTCAAATACTACGGTTTCCGCCTATTCAGTCTATTTCGCCGATTGGTTGTCCAAATGGTTGGCCTAGACCGCACCACGCTATGAGCCGCCCTCCCGGCTCATAGGCGATCCTTTCCTCCGATCTACCCCCCCGTTTCAATCCCCGACTCATTTCTTTCAAATCCAATCTCGTGTTTCTTGGCTGCGCACTGACCGCCGCTACCCACAAGAAGCCCAACGACAGAATATCGTAGCGGCGACTGAACGGCTGGGGTCGGCCATCGGACAGAACGGGTTGTCCGCGTGGTTGTCCGCCCGCGCCCGCGAGGCTGAAACGTCAGGATAATTGGAGGCTTAGGAATCCGGCAGCAGCCGGGCAAGAGCTGAGCCTTAAAATGGCGGGCGAAGAAGAGTGATTTTGATACTATAACAATGCCTTCGAAATCTATTAAGCAAGGCGGGTGATAGGCCAAGAAGTGCCATAAATTTTTAAAAATATCACAATTCGCAATCCCCTTGAGCACTGACGTCCATACGTATTTGCATCAGATTCTGAGCAGGCATGCCTCTCTCATTTTGATTGGCTCAGTTTTCTGGGAGGACGTCAATACTCGTACGCGCTCAGCCCGATAGACGCCCTGAGGAGATCAATGTCCTATCGGTCCGTCGGCATGATTAGCGATTCGAGGTGCGAAGCAGCGCTTGCCCGATATCCTTCAGTCATATGGTCGCCGGCATCATCCGTTGGAAGCTGATCGCATGTGCGCAGAATTCCAAAAGTGTGATATAAAACCGGCACATCCCCTCGGGCCCAACAGAACCCTGCGGGATGTGCCGATGTAGACAAGATCTTTCACACAAGGTGTCCACGAAGTCCGGATACGAGCACGCTCACGCCGCTTGTCATCGGTCGCGTCTGAGGCTTACTTAGCCTCGACTCCTTTCCTGTACCCTTCTATTTCTAACCTGCTGCGTACTGTCGCGCCCAGCCTATAGCTGGACGCGCATTGCGTAGCGTATGTAATTGGAGCCCCCACCGTGATCGTATCAAGCACCCAAGAGATGAAGACCAATATCCTCAGCGGCCTGACGGTGGCACTCGCGATGGTGCCGGAGGCCATCGCCTTTGCCCTCGTCGCCCATGTTTCGCCCCTGACCGGGCTCTACGCCGCCTTCCTCGTCGCGCTGATCACCTCGATCTTCGGCGGGCGCCCCGGCAGTGGTGATGGTGTCGCTAGTAGTCACACACGGCGTGGAATATCTCTTCGCCGCCGTGGTGGTGATGGGCTTGGTGCAACTGCTGTTTGCCGCAGCCAGGCTCGGCAAGTTTATCCGCATGGTCCCCTATCCTGTGATGCTCGGGTTCGTCAACGGTCTGGCGATCGTGATTTTCCTGGCACAATTCAGCCACTTCAAGACAATCGGGGCCGACGGCATCCAACACTGGATGGAAGGATCGGCATTGTACATCATGCTGGGGCTGATCGCGCTTACCACGGCCATCATTTATCTACTGCCTAAACTTACCACGGCAGTGCCCGCCACTCTGGTCGGCATTCTGGTGGTGTCCGGACTAGTCTCGCTCTCGGGCCTTGCGACGAAAACCGTGGGTGATCTCGGCTCCATCGCCGGTGGCCTGCCAAGCTTCCATCTGCCGGCCGTCCCGCTCACCTGGGACACGCTGAGAATTATCGTTCCCTATTCGTTGATTCTAGCGGCCATCGGACTGATCGAATCCCTGCTGACATTGAACTTGATCGACACAATGACCGCGACCCGCGGCAAGCCGAACCGCGAATGCATGGCGCAGGGAGCCGCCAACGTTGTAACCGGTCTCTTCGGAGGCATGGGCGGCTGTGCCATGATCGGTCAGAGCATGATCAACGTGAATAATGGCGCGACCCGGCGGCTGTCCGGGATCGCGACCGCCGTCTTCTTGCTGTCCTTCATCCTGTTCGGTTCCAGCCTCATCGAGCAGATTCCGCTGGCAGCCCTGATCGGTGTCATGTTTGTGGTAGCTGAAAAAACGTTCGAATGGGGCAGCGTGCAGGCCTTGCGCAAAATTCCACGATCCGACGCGATCATCGTCGTGGCGGTCACGGTGGTCACCGTGTTCACGGATCTCGCGATTGCCGTCGTGCTCGGGGTGGTGCTCGCCGCGCTGGTGTTTGCCTGGGAACATGCCAAGCAAATCAAGGTCACAACCTCCATCGACGACCGGGGCTGGAAGGTCTATGAGTTGGACGGTTCGCTCTTCTTTGCCTCGGCGGCAGGCTTTCAACGCCTCTTCACCCCGAAGGAAGACCCGGACGAAGTCGTGATCGAATTCCGTCAGGCCCGCGTAGTCGATCATTCGGCGATTGAAGCCATCGATGCCCTGGCCCTCCGGTATCAACAACTCAATAAGCGCCTCCACCTCAGGCACTTGAGCACCGACTGCCTGGATCTGCTGGAAAAGGCCAAGAATCTGGTCGAAGTCACCACGGAGGCTGAGTCCTCCTACCACATCGCCGACGACAGACTCGGCTGACCAGACGATCACAGGCGCCTTCGATCGAACAGCGATGAGTTCACGTCAGACATTTGATCGTCGCTCGTATGACGATTTCACAGCTTCACGTTCTACTCATGGAACTCCATAACGGATCGACGGAGGAGGAATATGCCGAAAGCGAAAACTGCGAAGGTGCGCTACAGCTGTGACGCGGACGATCGGGTTCGGATGACCTTCATGGTGTGCAGCGTGTGTCACCGGCCCTTCTGCAGCACCCATGGCGTACCCGATCTCGATCAATGCAGCCCATGCTTGGAAGCTCGCGAAGAGACGGATTAGACCCCTCACAAGTTCGCAGGCCTTGCGTCGCCCTCCCGCCCAGGCCCCTGGTTCAGGAGCCACCATTCGTAGACGCGGCAATGTACGTCAGGCCGCTCGAACTGCAAATCTGATCAATGCGGTGCCAGGCCGATCGAGCACGTCGAGGCGTCGACGTGCGTGATCACGACGGTGTGGACCCAACGCCCATCTGCGGCCCTCGATCGCGCTGCCAACAAGGTCTTCTGGATCACGCCCACACTAGACATGCGTCCAGCAATACTGTACACATGTCGATGTAGGGAGTGACGGGGATACATCTACCGTCAGCCTCGCCGAGAGGATGGCCGGCATTGACGACGCTTTCTGACAAGAGCACAGCACTTACGCTCGCATGAAGATTGTGATGACAGAAGCAGCTGGCTCCGTCGGCGGGCAGGAATTAGCTGTCCTCTTGTACGCGGAAGGCCTGCGGTCCCGCGGACACGACCTCGAGCTCGTCGTCCAGCCGGACGTACCCATTTACCAGATGGCTGTAAAGCGGAAGATCTCCGTTCTGACCGTCCCGATGCGCCGGGAGAACTTTGGAGCCGCGTTTCTCGCCATCCGTCGCATCCTTCGCCGGTACAGACCTGACATCGTGCATGTCAATAGCGCCCGCGATAGCTGGCTCGTGGCATTGGCCGCGCGTCTGGTCCGTCCCAGACCCAAGATTGTGCGCAGCCGCCACATCTCCGTGCCACTGAACAGAAACCTGCTCACGCGCCTGCTCTATCGGACACTCTTCGACTTTGTGATTGTCACCGGTGGAGCACTCAATCGACAGGCCTTGATCGAGCGGGACGGACTCGATCCCGATTGCGTGGACGGCTTTCCCATCGGCATCGACACCGCTCATTTTCGGCCAGGCCGGCCCGCGCAAGATCTGAAAGCGGAATTGGGCCTACCGGGCGACCATCGCCTGATTGGAATCGTCTCCTATCTTCGCGCATACAAAGGACATCGGTACTTTGTCGAGGCAGCGGCTCAAGTCCTCTCACGGGTCAAGAATGCGACGTTTGTGATCATTGGTGAGGGACCGGAAGAACTCAATCTCCGGATACAGATCGCGGAATTGGGATTGACGGACCGGGTGCTGCTGTTGGGATATCGCGAGGACCAGGTCGAGGCCCTGCGGTCACTCGACGTGTTCGTGCTGCCTTCGGTTGAGGCAGACACCATCCCGCAAGCACTCATGCAGGCCTTAGCGGTCGGCTTGCCGGTGGTGTCTACCTCATTTGGCTCGATTCCAGATGTCGTCAAACATGGAGAAACGGGCCTGCTGGCGGTGCCGCGCGACGGCGCGTCCTTAGCGGAGCAGATCGTCGTCATGCTCCAGGACGAGCCGCTCCGAATACGGCTTGGGACGAACGGCCGGCGGCTCATTGAAGACCACTATTCTTTGCACCGAATGCTCGCGCGACTCGAAACCGTATATCAACGAGTGCTTCAGCGTCGATGACCGGGCGGTTCAAGAGCTTGGAGCGAACACTGGAAAGAGAGGAGTCCGCCTGATGGCAAAAGGTGAACGCCCCGGGGGGGCACCTGGCAAGGCCAGGCGAACAGCGCAAAAGCAGAATGAACAGGTGGAGCAATCCCTCGGGGAGGCGATTCGCCGGCTTCGAGACAGTCAGCGCCTTTCCGTACGGACGCTGGCCCGCAACTGCGGATTTTCCGCCAGTTTCATTTCGCAAGTCGAGCTGAATCAGGCCTCCCCATCGCTGTCTTCTTTGGAACGCATTGCCAACGGGCTAGGCACGACAATTGGTCAATTATTTGTCACGGCCGCTCCCACGGCGCCAGCCCCTATTAAGGCGTCCCACCGTCCCATGCTTCAGAGCGAGTGGTCTCGGGCACAGATTGAATCATTGAGCCATCCGAGCGTCAGCAGCAAATTCGAGGCGCTCCTCATCACCTTGCATCCGGGCGGCAGCAGCGGCGGGCGCTTGCACATGCGCGAGACGGAACTGTTTGCGATCGTCTTTGGTGGGGCAGTCCAGCTTCAGATGGAAGACACGACTCATGTGCTCCATCGAGGCGATGCCATCACGCTACCAGCTCATACGCTTCACCGCTGGGAGAACACTTCAGCCAAGCCGGCACAATTGCTCAAGACTGTCCCACGCGGGAATTTCTAGCGAGCAGGCAGAGGGTGAAACCAGGATCGAACGAGAGGGAATCATGATGGGCGCTGCCTGCGATGCCAGGAGCCCATTCCGTATGCACGGCTGCTCATCCGCCCAACAACGCCAATGTGTTACGGCTGCCAGGGTGACGTGGAGTCCCGGAAACACTCGTAGCAAGAGACACTATGCTGAAGGAGCCGTCCATGTCTATATCCTGCGCCATCCCCTGTAATCTCTGCGACAGCCATAACGTGGCCCTGCTTTCGGAGAAGAGCCGGAGCGGAAAGCCGCTGCGCACTGTGATCTGTAGGGACTGCGGCCTTGTGTGGTCCGATCCCCGTCCCCACGATGCGGACCAGTTCTATCGGGAGCACTATCGCGTCGCCTACAAAAACGTCTACACACCCCGCCTGAAACATATTCTGCGTGCCGGCAAGGTGGCGTTGTCACGCCTGGCGAAGATGCGGTCTCTCCTGTCCAGTCCGAAAACCGTGCTCGATGTAGGCAGCGGAGGAGGCGAGTTCGCCTATCTGCTCGCATCGCTGGGCCATCGCGTGACCGGCATTGAGCCGAATCGAGGATATGCGGAATATGCCGTCACGCACTATGGGGTTACGGCCCATATCGGCCGGGTCCAGGACAGTGTGCTCCCGCCAGGCACCTTCGATGTCATCACCATCTGGCATGTGTTGGAGCATCTCGAGGATCCACGTGCCGTCTTGAAGAGACTCCACTCCTGGCTGAAACCGGACGGCGTACTGATTGTCGAAGTCCCCAACGTCGAGGCGACGTGCCAATCGCCGATGAGCACATTTCATGAGGCGCATCTGTACAACTTTAACGTGGCGACGTTGCGCCGGCTGGCCACAATCACCGGATTCGATGAGGCCTCCCATGCCTTGTCGAGTGATGGCGGAAACCTCACGATGCTTCTCACGCGATGCCACTCACACCCCGATACCCCGCATGAAGCCGCAATCCCCGGCAACTGCAAGCGAATTTCCGCGATTGTCCGAGAGCACCGCGCATGGCGCCACGCCCTGACGCTGACACCATACCGTCGCACCTACGAGCGGCTGCGCAGAGCCTTGGCCGAGCGGCGGGAGACAGCCGGTGTTCAATGCCCCAAACATCTGCTCGATACTCTCTACCGCAACGCTCTCACACCCCATTCTCCGGAAGCGACTCTGTCCGCAAGCGCTTCAGACAGACCGCCTGCGTCCGAAGGTTTCGTGTTGCAACGATCCAGGCCCTAATCCGATAAAAACACGGCGCGTAGTTCCATGGCCGCGCCACTGACGCCTTATGACTATTTCTTCATGCGAATCGTCTGCGTCACATACTAGACGGTCGGGGACTCGTGTGGGCCTGCTTGGTTCGGTCGAATACGTTTCAGGAACAGCCAGCCAATGATCCCCGCCGTTGTCGAGGCTGCCAGGATGCCCACCTTAGCCGACATCAGCGACGGTCCGTGGGTGAAAGCCAAGGCTGTGATGAAGAGAGACATGGTAAATCCGATCCCCCCAAGACACCCCACAGCCCAGAGATGAGTCCAAGCCACACCGGAGGGTAAGTTGGCGAGGCCACCTTGTATCACGAGCCAGGACGAAAACACGATGCCGACAGGTTTCCCCACGAGCAACCCGAGGATGATCCCCAGCGCGACCGGATTCATCAGCATCGCGCCGATGTCCCCATCAAGCT
>LNFM01017269.1_pt1 | contig 24169 bp, 21 predicted proteins | sample 596031 | NCBI WGS metagenome assembly LNFM01 (sample SAMN04254537, study PRJNA301005) | activated carbon metagenome | isolation source: dual media filters at the Ann Arbor, Michigan drinking water treatment plant | place: USA: Ann Arbor | reverse complement strand
CGCAGTCGCCCCGGGCTCCAGCCGGTCGTCCGGTTGATGACGCGGCTGAGATGGGCCTGATCCGCGAAGCCCTCTTCCGCCGCGATCCCGGCCAGAGGCGTTCGGGTGCGGATGAGCCGGTCGACCGCCTGCGCCGCGCGACGGTTCTGGCGGGCCGCCGTGGGCGACTCGCCCCAGGCCTCGCGGAACAGGCGCGCGAAGCGCACCGGGTGCAGGCCCAGGCTTCGCGCCAGCGCGCCCACGGTCAGACCCGGCTCCACGGTGAGTCGATCACGCGCCGCCGTCAGCCACGGAGCGGGCGAGGCGACCACGGTCGGCGGACCGGCGGCGGCGGCGTCCGTGCAGGCCACCACCGCGGCCCGACCTTGCGCGATCCGCTGCAAGGCCGGACCGGTGAGGTCTTCCGGCCCACGGCCAACGAAATAGCGGTCCGGCGCCCGTTGCGCATCGAGGTTGAGCGACAGGATCAGGGCTCCGGCGGCCCCAAACCGGTTCTGATGTTCGAAGCCGCCCGGCTTGCAGCTGAGGCCGGGGCCATCGACCCGCGTATAACCCTGGGCGCTGTCCTCCACATAGTCGCCGGCCAGCACCAGTGAAATCTGGGCCCGGTCGTGCCGGTGCGGCCGACATTCCTCGCCCGGCGCATAGTGACTCAGGACCAGGCGATGATCGGCTGTGGCCTCGAGGGTGACGCTGACGGACATGCGGGCGATTCCGGGAGGGTTTCCGGACAAGGAGGCGACGAGGCGGCCCTGCGGATGCAACGCCCGCCATCAAACCGCCCTCCCCCGCGCCTAGACATTTGCCCAACGGCGGCGCCAGACGACAGGGCGCACCGCACCTCATGGCGCAGCAATATATTTTCCAGATGCAGGGTCTGACCAAGACCTTTCCCGGCGGCAAGAAGATCTTCGAAAACATCTGGTTGAGCTTCTACAACGACGCCAAGATCGGCGTCGTCGGGGTCAACGGCTCGGGTAAATCCACCCTGCTGAAGATCATGGCCGGACTGGACACCGAGTTCACCGGCGAGGCGCGCGCCGCCGACGGGATCAAGCGCGGCTATCTGGAGCAGGAGCCCCAGCTCGACGACAGCCTGAACGTCCGCGAGAACGTCGAGGCCTGGTGCGAGGAGAAGCAGTGGGTCAACCGCTTCAACGCCATCGCCATGGAAATGGCCGAGGAATACACCGACGAGCTGATGGCCGAGATGACGGCCCTGCAGGAAAAGATCGACGCCGGCGACGTCTGGGACATCGACGCGCGCATCGAAATGGCCATGGACGCCCTGCGCTGCCCGCCGGACGACTGGGAAACGACCAACCTCTCCGGCGGTGAGAAGCGCCGCGTGGCCCTGGCCCGGCTGCTGCTGTCCAAGCCCGACATGCTGCTGCTCGATGAACCGACCAACCACCTGGACGCCGAGTCAGTGGCCTGGCTGCAGCACCATCTGGAAGCCTTCCCGGGCTGCGTCATCCTGGTGACCCACGACCGCTACTTCCTGGACCTCGTCACCAAGTGGACGCTGGAGCTGGACCGCGGCAAGGGCCACCCGCACGAGGGCAACTACTCCAGCTGGCTGGAAGCCAAGACCAAGCGGGTCGTGCAGGAGCAGTCGGAATCCGAAGCCCGCCAGCGCGCCCTCACGCGCGAACTGGAATGGGTCCGCTCGGGCGCCAAGGCCCGCCAGGCCAAGTCCAAGGCCCGTCTGGCTGCCTATGAGCGGATGGTCGACGAGCAGGAAAGCATGCGCGGCGCCCAGACCCACGCCGTCATCCAGATCCCGCCCGGCCCGCGCCTCGGCAACGTCGTGCTGGAAGCCGAAGGGCTGGAGAAGTCCTATGGCGACAAGCTGCTGTTCAAGGACCTGTCGTTCAAACTGCCGCCCAACGGCATCGTCGGCGTCATCGGCCCGAACGGCGCCGGCAAGTCGACCCTGTTCCGCCTGATCACCGGCCAGGAACAGCCCGACGGCGGCTCGATCCGCGTCGGCGAGACGGTCAAACTGGCCTATGTCGACCAGAGCCGCGACGACCTGGAGCCCAACAAGACCATCTGGGAGGTCATCTCGGGCGGCACCGACGTGATGATGGTCGGCAAGCGCGAGATCAACACCCGCGCCTATGTCGGCAGCTTCAACTTCAAGGGCGGCGACCAGCAGAAGAAGGTCGGCCAGCTGTCCGGCGGTGAGCGCAACCGCGTCCACCTGGCCAAGACCCTGGCCACCGGCGGCAACCTGCTGCTGCTCGACGAACCGACCAACGACCTGGACATCGAGACCCTGCAGAACCTCGAGGAGGCGCTGGAAGGCTTCGCCGGCTGCGCCGTGGTCATCTCCCACGACCGCTGGTTCCTCGACCGTCTGGCGACGCACATCCTGGCGTTCGAAGGCGACAGCCACGTCGAATGGTTCGAGGGCAATTTCGAGGCCTATGAGGAAGACAAGAAGCGTCGCCTCGGCGTCGAGAGCCTGATCCCGCACCGGATCAAGTTCCAGAAGTTCGGGCGCTGATCCCAAGCCTGTTCAAACGGCCTCCCGAGCGTATCGGGAGGCCGTTTTTCATTGGGGGCGACTGGACTATGGTCCATCCATGCCCAACCGCCCCGCCCTCCTCATCATGCAGCGCCATCTGGCACCACTGACGGCTTTTCTCGAGAGCGAGTGGACCGTCTACCGGTTCTGGGAGGGACCGCCGGCGGAGGCGCAGGGGCAGATCCGGGCGCTGGTGGTGGCGGGGGAGTTCCCGCTGGACAAGGCGCTGATCGAGAGCCTGCCCGCCCTGCAGCTGATCGCCTGTTTCACCTCGGGCTATGACGGGATCGATGTCGACTGGTGCCGGGCGCGGGGCCTGCCGGTCAGCCATGCGCCCGGGGTCAACCATGAGGATGTGGGGGATCATGCGCTGGGCCTGATCATAGCCGCGCGGCGTCAGATCGCGGCCGGGGACCGGGCGTTGCGCGCGGGCGGCTGGACGGTGGACTCCAGGATGATCACGCCGTCACTGAAGGATCAGCGGCTCGGCGTCGTCGGCCTGGGGTCCATCGGAGAGGCGGTGGCGCGGCGCGGCGAGGCCATGCGGATGGCGGTGCGCTGGTGGGGTCCGCGCGAGAAGGACAGTCCGTGGCCGCGGGCCGGCTCCCTGCTGGAGCTGGCGCGGGAGAGCGACATTCTGGTGGTGGCGTGCAAGGCCGATGAGAGCAATCGCGGCCTGATCTCTCGCGAGGTGATCGAGGCGCTGGGGCCGCAGGGGCTGCTGGTCAATGTCGCGCGCGGGCAGCTGGTCGACGAGGACGCCCTGATCGCGGCGCTCAAGGACGGGCGACTGGGTCAGGCGGCGCTGGACGTGTTCGAGGAAGAGCCGACAAGCGCCGCGCGCTGGGCGGATGTGCCCAACACCGTACTGACGCCGCACACCGGCGGAGCGACCACGGAAGCCGTGCAGGGCATGCTGATGCTGTTGATGCAGAACCTGCGGGCGGCCTTCGCGGGCGAGCCGCTGAAGACGCCGGCGGCCTGACCGGCTTCGGCCGCTCAGCCGCCGTTGGGCATGTCCGGGAAGGGATTGGAATCGGCGGGCGGGATGTTGACGGGTGGCGCCGCCGCCGGAGCCGCGGGACGGGGCAGTTCGGTGTCGGACAGGCGACCGTCGCCGTTCGTATCCATCCGGTTGAACATCCGCTGGGCCCCGGCGGTCATTTCCTCGAGATTGATGCGGGAATCGCGGTTGGCGTCCGACTGGGCGATCATGGCGCGCAGGCGCGACCCGCCCATGGAGGCGACCATGGGATTGGCGAGCAGCGCCAGCTCATTGCCGGTGATGCTGCTGTCCTGATTGGCGTCCAGACGGGTGAACAGCCGCTCGGCCCAGGGGGCGACGGAGTCGGCCGTACGCGGCGGGCTGAACATCTCGGCACCGCCGCCGCCCATGCCTGCGCCCATGCCTGCGCCCATGCCACCGCCAGCGGGCCTGCCGCCGCCCGCGCCGTTCATGCGCCCGAACATCTGCTGGGCTCCGGCCGTCAGTTCCTCGACAGTCACGCGGGCATTGCCGTCGCCGTCCGCCGCCAGGATCATCATCCGCATGCGGGCGCCCATCGGGGCGGCCGCCGGACTGTCGAGGACGGCCAGTTCGTCCTCGGTGATGGCACCGTCCTGGTTGGCGTCAAACCGGGTGAACAGCCGCTCCGCCCATGGCTGAACCTCCTCGGCCGTGCGCGGAAAGCCGCCCATGCCACCACCCGGGCCACTGCCTGGCGGCGGGGTCTGGGCGGCCGCCGATCCGGCGAGCGCGGCAATCAGAACAATGGGGGCGACAAGCGCAATCGGGCGAAGGGTCATGGAAGGCCTCACGACAGGAGTTAGCCGTTCCACGCAGACTGGCCCCCGATCCGGCGTCTGACCAGCAATTTTCCTTGCCAAATCACATAAGGATATCTTTATATAAAGACATGTCGTTGACCGCTGACCAGACCGTCGAAGCCCTGCGCGCCGTGGGCGAGCCGACTCGCCTGCGCGTGCTGTCGCTGCTGGCCGGCGAAGAGCTGTCCGTGATGGAGCTTTCGCGTATCCTGGACCAGAGCCAGCCGCGGGTTTCGCGCCATCTGAAGCTGATGGCGGACGCCGGTCTGATCGAGCGGTTCCCGGACGGAGCGCGGGTCTTCTACCGCCTGTCGTCCGATCTGCCGGCGCGCCGGTTGATTGATACGGTGCTGGACCTGCTCGACGTTTCGGCGGGCGAGGCCGACGACCGGCGGCTGGAAACCGTCCGGCGCGATCGCGAGGCCGCCGCCGGCGCCTACTTCGAACGCGTCGCGCCCCAGTGGGATCGCATCCGCTCCCTCTATGTGAGCGAAAGCGCCGTCGAGGCGGCCATCACGCGGGCGGCCGGGGACGGGCCGTTCGAGCGGGTCGTCGATCTGGGCACCGGCTCGGGCCGGATGCTGACACTGCTCGGCAAGAAGGCGAAGATGTCCGTCGGGCTGGACCTCAGCCAGAACATGCTGAACATCGCCCGCGCCAATGTGACCAGGGCCGGTCTGGACAAGGTCGAACTGCGTCACGGCGACATCTTCGCCACCCGCCTGCCCGAACAGAGCGCCGATCTGGTGCTGGTGCATCAGGTGCTGCACTACCTTGCCGACCCGGCGGCGGCGGTGGCCGAGGCGGCGCGGCTGGTCATGCCCGGCGGGCGGCTGCTGATTGTCGACTTCGCCCCGCACAAGCTCGAATATCTGCGCGACGAGCATCAGCACCGTCGGCTCGGCTTCTCCGATGACGAGATGCGGCGCTGGCTGGGCGAAGCCGGGCTGACGCCCAGCGCACCGATCGCCCTACCCCCTGACACGGACGGTCTGACGGTCTCGATCTGGACCGCCGAACGCGCGGCCGTCGCCGCGGAGAAGGTCGCATGAGCATCGCCCCCCGCAGCCTGGCCGAGGCCCGGGCCCTGTTGCTGTCGCCGCTCGGACCGGTGGCGCGCGCCGGCCAGGATCTGTCGCGTCCGAACGTCTCGTTCGAATTCTTCCCGCCCAAGTCGGACGAGGCCGAGGCCAATCTGTGGAAGGCCGTGACCCGGCTGGCTCCGCTGGCGCCCGAGTTCGTCTCGGTGACCTATGGCGCCGGCGGTTCGACCCGCGAGCGGACGCACCGCACGGTGCAGCGCATTCTCGCGGAGACCGCCCTGACGCCGGCGGCCCACCTGACCTGCGTCGAGGCGAGCCGCGAGGATGTGGACGCCGTCATCGACGGCTATCGCGAGGCCGGCGTGCGCCACATCGTGGCCCTGCGCGGCGATCCGCCGGGCGCAAGCGGCATCGGCGGTGCCTATGTTCCGCGTACGGACGGTTACGCCAACGCCACCGAACTGACCGCGGCGATCACCGCGAAAGGCGGCTTTGACGTTATCGTCGGCTGCTATCCCGAGGGTCATCCCGAGAGCCCGTCGCTGGACCATGACCTCGATGTCCTGAAGGCCAAGGTCGACGCCGGGGCCACGCGGGCGATCAGCCAGTTCTTCTTCGACATCGACGCCTTCCTGCGGTTCCGCGACCGGGTGCGGGCGGCGGGGATCAGTATTCCGATGTCGCCGGGCATCATGCCGGTGACCAATTTCAACGGTCTGAAGCGGATGTCGGCGGCGTGCGGCGCGGCTGTGCCGGACTGGCTGGCGGCGCATTTCGAGGGGCTGGACGACGATCCGGAGACCCGCAAGCTGATCGCCGCATCGGTCGCCGCCGAGGACTTCCACTTCTACACATTGAACCGCGCCGACCTGGTCTATGCCATCTGCCGGGTGCTGGGCGTGCGTGAGACGAAGGCCGCCGCCGTATGAGCACCCGCGCCGAACGCATCGCCGCCTTGCACCGGGCCGCCAAGGAACGCATCCTCGTCCTCGACGGCGCATGGGGCGTGATGATCCAGCGTAGCGAGCTGTCGGAAGAGGATTTCCGCGGCGAGCGGTTCGCGGGCCACGTCGGCCAGATGAAGGGCAACAACGACATCCTGTGCCTGACCCGGCCCGACATCATCGCCGACCTGCACGACCAGTATTTCGCCGCCGGGGCCGACATCTCCGAGACCAACACCTTCTCGGCCACGGTGATCGCCCAGGACGACTATAAACTCGACGAACAGTCGGTGTGGGACATCAATCTGGAAGGCGCGAAACTGGCCCGCGCCGCCGCCGACCGCTGGACCGAGAAGGAGCCGCACAAGCCGCGCTTCGCCGCAGGGTCTATCGGGCCGCTGAACAAGATGCTGTCGATGTCGTCGGACGTGAACGACCCCGGCGCGCGGCTGGTGACCTTCGACCAGGTCTATGACGCCTATCGCCATCAGGTGAAGGCTCTGAACGCGGGCGGGGTCGACCTGTATCTGATCGAGACCATAACCGACACGCTGAACTGCAAGGCGGCGATCAAGGCCATCAAGGACCTCGAGGACGAGGGCATGGAGGCCCTGCCGATCTGGATTTCGGGCACCATCACCGACCGCTCGGGCCGGACCCTGTCGGGCCAAACGGCGGAAGCCTTCTGGAACAGCGTGCGCCACGCCAAACCCTTCGCCATCGGCTTCAACTGCGCCCTCGGGGCCGATCTGATGCGGCCGTTCATCGCCGAGCTCAGCCGGGTGGCCGACACCCTGGTCGCCGCCTATCCCAACGCCGGCCTGCCCAACGCCATGGGCCAGTACGACGAGGAACCGCACCAGACCGCCCACTTCCTCGAGGAATGGGCGGCCTCGGGCCTGGTCAACATCGTCGGCGGCTGCTGCGGCACCACGCCGGAGCACATCCGGCATACGGCGGAAGCGGTGTCGAAACTGCCGACGCGGGTGATCCCCGAACGGCCGGTGGCGATGCGGCTGTCGGGGCTGGAACCGTTCGAGCTGGTGGCGTGAGCAAGCCAGCAGACATTGAGGCGTTCCAGCGGCTGCGTGTCGAACTCCGGGAGTTCGCCTCCATCAACTCCGCCTGCCAGATCGATCATGACTCTGAGAAGGAAGTTCTCCTGCGAATGGGGGCGGGAGACGAGATGTCGCTCCTCGACGCGCGTCCTGGAAGCTTCGAACTAGCCATAAGCAGCGGCCAAGGGCTCGACTTCAACCAACTCCGAAATGATCGTGACGTCGAAGAAGCGCTCGCCCTTTGCGATGCGGTTGTCGCGGGTCGTGGTGTCTCTCTTAGCGGACCCAATGGCTATCCAACGCGCTCCTGGATTTTCCTCGACAGCCGGGGTTTCAAAAAGGCCGTCAAGACGACGGCCGTGTCCATCACGTCTTGGCGTCGCGCCCGGTCGATCAAGAAAAGCCTCTGGCAGCGAAAAAGGCTGCCTGTCCTCGTAGCCGAGTCCGCCTAATGCGTCCCACCTTCATCAACGTCGGTCCGCACTCCCCCTTCCCCCTCGACGGGGGAAGGGTCGGGGATGGGGGTGGACGCGCCAGCCCGTCCGGCAGGGCGCGTAAGGTGCCGTCCAAAGGGCGGCGGCACCTCCAACGCCAATCCGTTTCCACCGTGCGCTCACCCCCACCCAACCCTCCCCCGTCGAGGGGGAGGGCTTTCGAGCTGGCTGCCCGCGCATGAGACCCACCTTCATCAACGTCGGCGAGCGGACCAATGTCACCGGCTCGGCCAAATTCAAGAAGCTGATCATCGACGGCGACTACACCGCCGCCCTGACGGTAGCGCGTCAGCAGGTCGAGGCCGGGGCCTCGGTGATCGACATCAATATGGACGAGGGCCTGCTCGACTCGCAGCAGGCCATGGTCACCTTCCTCAACCTGATCGCCGCCGAGCCCGACATCGCCCGCGTGCCGGTGATGATCGACAGCTCCAAATGGGAGGTCATCGAGGCGGGCCTGAAATGCGTCCAGGGCAAGCCGATCGTCAATTCGATCTCGATGAAGGAAGGCGAGGACGCCTTCCGCGCCCAGGCGGTCAAATGCCTGCGCTACGGCGCCGCCGTGGTGGTCATGGCTTTCGACGAGGTCGGCCAGGCCGACACCGCCGCGCGCAAGATCGAGATCTGCACCCGCGCCTATCGCATCCTGGTGGACGAGGTCGGCTTCCCGCCCGAGGACATCATCTTCGACCCCAACATCTTCGCCGTGGCGACGGGGATCGAGGAGCATGACAACTATGCCGTCGACTTCATCGAGGCGACGAAGGTCATCAAGGCCACCCTGCCGTACGCCCGGGTGTCGGGCGGGGTGTCGAACGTCTCGTTCAGCTTCCGCGGCAATGAGCCGGTGCGCCGGGCGATCCACAGCGTCTTCCTGTATCACGCCATCCAGGCGGGCATGGACATGGGCATCGTCAACGCCGGCGACCTGCCCGTCTATGACACCCTCGACCCGGTCCTGCGCGAGGCCGTCGAGGATGTGATCCTGAACCGGCCGCAGCGGACCAATGTCTCCAATACCGAGCGGCTGGTCGACATCGCGCCCAACTACAAGGGCGACAAGGGGGTGGCCCGGGTCGTCGATCTGAAGTGGCGCGACCAGCCCGTCGGCAAGCGGATCGAACACGCCCTGGTCAACGGCATCACCGAGTTCATCGACGCCGACACCGAGGAGGCCCGCCTGTCCTTCGACCGGCCGCTGCACGTCATCGAGGGTCCGCTGATGGACGGGATGAATGTGGTCGGTGACCTGTTCGGCTCGGGCAAGATGTTCCTGCCGCAGGTGGTCAAGTCGGCGCGGGTCATGAAACAGGCCGTGGCCTGGCTGGAGCCCTATATGGAGGCCGAAAAGGCCGGCAAGCCGAGGGAACAGGCCGGCCGCATCCTGATGGCCACGGTCAAGGGCGACGTCCACGACATCGGCAAGAACATCGTCGGCGTCGTGCTGCAGTGTAACAACTACGAGGTCATCGACCTGGGCGTCATGGTCCCGGCCGACCGGATCCTCGACGCCGCGGTCGAGCACAAGGTCGACATCATCGGCCTGTCCGGCCTGATCACGCCCTCGCTGGACGAGATGGTGTTCGTGGCAAAGGAAATGGAACGGCGCGGTTTCGTCGTGCCCCTCCTGATCGGTGGAGCGACCACCAGCCGGACGCATACGGCCGTCAAGATCGAGCCCGGCTATCGCAGCGGCTCGACGACCTATGTCGTGGACGCCAGCCGCGCCGTCGGCGTGGTCTCGGGCCTGCTGTCGAAGACCGAGCGGGCCAAGAACGAGGCCCTGACGCGCGACGAATACGTCCGTATCCGCGAGCAGTATGCGCGTGGCCAGGAGGTCAAGGCGCGGGCGTCCCTGCCCGCCGCGCGACAAAACCGCTTCCAGCCTGATCCAGCGACGCCCCTGCCCTGCGCGCCGTCGTTCCTGGGCGTGCGCGCCTTCGACAGCTGGGACCTGCAGGATCTGGCCGACCACATCGACTGGACGCCGTTCTTCGCCAGCTGGGAGCTGATCGGCCGCTATCCGCTGATCCTCGAGGACGAGATCGTCGGCGAGGCCGCGAGGGACCTGTTCAAGGACGCCCAGGCGATGCTGAAGCGGATCGTCGACGAGAAATGGTTCACGGCGCGCGGCGTGGTCGGCTTCTGGCCCGCGAACGCCGTCGGCGACGACATCGCCGTCTATGCAGACGAGAGTCGCACCGAAGAGGTCGCCCGCTTCCACACCCTGCGCCAGCAGATCAAGAAGTCGAACGGCAAGCCCAATCTGGCGATGTCGGACTTCGTCGCCGGGACGGGTCGGGACTATATCGGCGCCTTCGCCGTCACCGCCGGCCACGGCGAGCTGGAGATCGCCAGACGGTTCAAGGACGCCGGCGACGACTATTCCGCCATCATGGCCACGGCCCTCGCCGACCGGCTGGCCGAAGCCTTCGCCGAGGCCCTGCACAAGAAGGTCCGCACAGAGCTGTGGGGCCATGCGGCGGACGAGGACACCACGGTCGAGGACCTGATCGCCGAGAAATACCAGGGCATTCGGCCCGCGCCCGGCTATCCGGCCCAGCCTGACCACACCGAGAAGGCGACCCTGTTCCGGCTGCTGCAGGCGGAAGACAATGCGGGCATGGCCCTGACCGAGAGCTTCGCCATGACGCCGCCGGCGTCGGTGTCAGGCCTGTATTTCGGCCATGCCGAGAGCCACTATTTCGGGGTCGGCAAGATCGATCCGGACCAGGTCGAGGATTACGCCCGGCGCAAGGGCTGGGACGTGGCGACGGCCGAACGCTGGCTGTCGCCGATCCTCAACTATGATCCCGGCGCTCCGGCCCGCAGCGACGCAGCCTGAGCCAACGCCGCTTCTGGCCGCCTACTCCAGACCGACATCCGCGGGCGTGGCCGGCGGGGTGGTGATGTTGTCGCGCAGGCGGCGGGCGGCGTGCTCACAGCGGCCAGGCAGGCCGAAGAACAGGCCGAAGGCCTGACTGCGCACAGCCTCTTCCTGACCGACCAGTGGCGTCCATTTGGCTGAGGCTTCAGCAGCCGCGGCGGCGGCGGCGGCGCGGCTGGCGGCGTTCTGGCGCGGCTCGGCGGCGTCGAGCGCGGCGCGGAAATCGGCCGCCTCCAGCTTGCCCAGCCGGATGATGTCGAGATCCAGTTCGTCGCCATTGGTCAGGGTTTCGCCCAGGGCGACGTGACCGTTCACCAGCGCTTCGCACCAGGCGACCAGGGGATAGTCGCCCTCCGGCGCGCCGCGCGGCATCGGGTTGGCATAGGCTACGGCTTCACGAAAGCGTTCGGTTTCAACGGCTTCCTCACGGGGCGCCGTCGAGATGACGCCGGCGTCCTGCGGCGCCGGCGGCGTCTGGGTGGCGATGACGAGGGCGGAGACAAGGCTGAGCAACATGAAGACATCCGGGGTCGTGTGACGGGAAGGTCAGACCGCAACGCTTGAACAGGGCAGATGGTTTTTCTGCGGCAGGGGTTCGGGTCGAATTTCCGGCAACAAAAAGGGCGGCGGACCCGAAGATCCGCCGCCCCAGATGTTCTTGATATCAGGCCTTAGAAGTTGGCGGTGACACCGAAGAAGAAGTAACGGCCCAGCGCATCATACAGCTGCGGGTAGGTGTTACCGTTGCCGGTCGTACCAACGCTGTAGGACAGTTGCGGATCGTTATCGAGCACGTTGTTGACGCGCCGCCAGATCGAGGTAGTTCTCGGCGTCGAAGAAGCGGTCAAGACGCGTGCCGCCGTTGTTCAGCGAACCGTTTGCGGTGCCCAGCACGGCGAGTTCAACCTCGCCGTAGTGACGCCACGTGCCCGAGATGTCCACGTCCCACGGGGTGAGCCAGGTCACCCGACCGCGGTGACGCCATTCCGGGTTCGGAACGCCGCACTGGTTGGCGTAGAAGCCGGCGCAGTCATAGACCGAGTTGGCTGCGATACCGCCGTTGTCGGTTTCGAGTTCCGACAGGTAGGTCCCGACGAAGCTCATCTGCAGGCTGCCGACGTTCGACATGCCAATGTCTTCGAGATCGAAGCTGTAGTTGGCGTTGATGTCGATGCCGGTCGTGCTGAAACCACCGATGTTGGTGTTCGGGTCGTCAACCACGCCGTCGCCGGTCCAGAGCGAACCGTTGGCGTTGCGGTCGATGCGAGCGCAAGCGGACGCGTCGCCCGAGATGTAGCAGGCATCCAGGGTGTTCAGCGGGTTGTAGGGCTGGATGGCATCGTCGATCTGGATGTCGAAATAGTCGACCGAGATGTTGAACCCGGTCAGGAAGGCCGGCGACCAGACCACACCGTAGGTGATCGTTTCGCTTTCTTCCGGAACGAGGGTCGCGGTGCCGCTGCCCAGACGGTTGTACTGGCCGGCCGGGCTGTCGAGTGCGCCGCTGCCCGACTGAACGAGCGTGACCTGCCACGGGTTGGTGCCGATGCAGGAAGCAGCGACGGCACCGGTGGTGGCATCGCCGTGAACAGTTCGATGGCGTTGGGAGCCCGCACGGCGCGCGAGTAGCTGGCCCGGAAACGGATGTCCTCGACCGGCGCATAGTCGGCGCCGAGCTTGTAGGTGTCCGTGCCGAAGTTTTCGTACTCCGAGCGACGATAGGCACCGTCGATCGAGGCCGAATAGGCCCAGGGCTGGTCGTCGGCGATCGGGAGCTGGAACTCACCGAAGACTTCAGCCACGTCCGTGTCGCCGGAGAGACCGAGCGTCGGTCCGCCCTGACCGGCACCGTCGCCGGTCTGGAAGGCGGCGTCCGTCACCGAAGACAGGGCGTCGCGGCGATACTCGGCACCGAACGCGACCTGGAGGGTGCGCGAAGCGGACGGCATCGACCAGCCCGTGTCGCCCGTGATGGCGGCGGTCACGACCTGCTGCGTGGTTTCACCCGTCTGGATCAGCGGGATCTGCACGTAGTTGAGGGCAGCCTGGGTCACGCCGCCGGCGATGAAGATGTCATAGGGCACGCAGGTGGGGTCGGTGCCGTTGACGACCGAACGACAGGTCGGCGTTCCCCCGACGTTGACCACGTCGAGAGCGCGGCCCAGACGGGTGACCGAGAAGTCGTTCAGGTAGGTACGGGCCAGCGCCACGCGCGAATATTGCGCGGCGACGTCGTAGTTCCAGCCCGGAGCGAGTTCACCACGGACGCCGGCGACGCCACGGTACGAGGTGTAGTTCAGCGAGTCCTGGCGACCGCCGCCTTCAACGTTGCGTCGGCCGATGTAGAGAGGAACCCGGTTACCCGCGAGGATGTCAGCGCCCGAACAGCCGATGGCGGCCGACTGCTGGGCCGACATGAGCGGGTTGTCGCAGTTGATGTCAGGCGTGTTGAAGAAGTTGCCCGACGGCGCAATCTGGGCCACCGACTTGTAGTCGGAGAACATCAGCTGCGCGAAGACTTCCGCCTTGTCGTTGACTTCGTAACGGCCGAACGCGCCGAGCGTGTAACGCTCGTCAGGACGCTGGTAGTAGTTGACCGGGCCGAAGTTGTAGTTGTTCTGGTTCGAGTCGAACGGAACGAAGGTACGGCCCGAGCCCAGGGTGAAGTTGAAGGTGCCGAAGTCGGTGAAACGACCCGGGAACGACGTGCCGGAACCACCGCAGGCGTAGGTGGTCGGACGAAGAGCCGTGGGAGCCGCCAGCGAGCAGGCGGAATAGTCACGGTCGCGCTGCAGGATGGGGTTGTTGTTCCGGTAGCCGGCATAGGCGACGAGGTTGCCCCGGCCATCGGGGGCCGCGATGCCCATGGTCACGTTGATCGACCGGCTCTCACCGTCGGAGACATTGTCGTCCGGCAGTCGGAACTTGCCGACGCCGTCATAGTCGTTGTTGTGCTGATAGAAGCCGTACTGGGCGTCGATCTGCAGACCTTCGAAGTCCTTCTTCATGATGAAGTTGACAACGCCGGCCAGGGCGTCCGAACCGTAAACGGCGGAAGCGCCGCCGGTCAGGACTTCAACGCGCTCGACCAGTTGTTCCGGGATCTGGTTCAGGTCGGCGGCGTCGTCGTTCGGCGAGCCGTAGCCCATGCGGCGACCGTCGATCAGCACCAGGGTGCGCGACGAGCCGAGGTTGCGCAGCGAAACCGTGGCCGTACCCGAGGCGCCGTTGGCGACGGTCGAGTTCTGGGCGGCGAAGGCTTGCGGCAGTTGCGAGATCAGGTCTTCGACCCGGGTCACGCCCGCGACATCGATGTCCTCGCCAGTGACCTGGGTCACCGGGCTGGTGGTGACCAGGTTGGTCTGCGGGATGCGCGAACCGGTGACGATAACGTCATCAAGGTCCTGCGACGCTCCGGCGTCCTGCGCCATGGCCGGCGCGGCGAAGGCGAGAGCGGCGAATCCGCCGATCATCGTCGTCGACAGCAGCCGATTGCGGATTTTCTGGGTTCTCAAAGGTCGTCTCCTGATGTTCGGCAGCGTCCGGAAACCGGGCTCCCGAGGCCTTAGAATGGAATATTCCCTTCCCCCGCGGACGGAATCCGACCGCAGTTGAACAAGGGTATGCCTTCCGCGCGCTCAACGACCAGCCAAATTACACAGCTGTAACTCTGTCGAAGCGTAACTGTCGTATTTAGGCCACGATACGGACACAGCCCTGCCTGCGCCCCCGGGAGGTTGACCCTGCGGGCGTCTTGTCCGACTGAAGGAGCCTGTCCGACGCGGGCTTTATCGAGGTTGAACCGATGTCTTTGATTTCCGGCCTTGCAGCGCTGGCGGCGGCTTCGACCCTCTCGACCCAGGCCACGCCGGTTCAGGAACGACCCGAAACGCTCGAGCGCCTGATGGCCTGCCGCGGGATCGCGGACAACACAGCCCGGCTGACCTGTTTCGACACCGCCGCGGGCGCGCTGGACACCGCCCAGCGTCAGGGCGACGTCGTTGTGATCGACCGCGCCGGGGTCGCCGAGACGCGCCGCCAGCTGTTCGGCTTTGAAATGCCGTCCCTGCCCCGCCTGTTCGGTCCGGAGAACACGGTCGAGATCGAGTCGATCGAATCCACGCTCCAGAGCGCCTCGCTGGTCGGCGAGGGCCGCTGGGTCTTTCGACTGGCGGACGGAAGCGTGTGGCGCCAGATCGATTCCGAGCGCGTCCGCTTCGAGAATCGTCCCGGCCAGCCCGCCCGCGTGCGCAAGGCTGCGCTGGGCAGCTTCCTGCTGACCGTGGGCGGCAGCCGCGCCGTCCGTGTGCGGAGACAGTAGCGGTGACCCTACGCCCGCTTTCGCCGACGGTTTCGGTCTCGGCCCAGCTTGCTCCGGGCGACATGCCGGCGCTCGCAGCCGCCGGCTTCGGCCGCGTCATCAGCAACCGGCCGGACGGCGAAGACCCGGGCCAGCCATCCGCCGCCGCAATGGAAGCCGCCGCGCGGGACGCGGGTCTGGATTTCGTCTGGGTCCCCGTCTCCGGCCTGCCTGGAACAGATCAGGTCGCGACGGTGCGGGCTACGCTGGCCGATGGCGTGCCGACGGTGATGTTCTGCCGCTCCGGCATGCGCTCGACGGCGGCCTGGGCCATGGCCCAGCGGCTCGAGGGCGCAGATGCTGACTCCCTGCGGGAGACGGCGGCTACAGCGGGCTACGACCTCGGCCGGGTTCCGCTGTAGACCCTTAGCGAATGATGGCCACGCGGGTGGCGTAGGGCACCGGTTCCGGCGTGCAGGACGCCACGGCGAGTTGCAACGCCATGAGACACAGGAAGGCCGCGGCAATGGGCTGGAGCCGATTTGAAACAGCCAGGGCGATGGAAACGGCCACTTTCGGCACTCCGCGGAAGGTTACCGGAGTCCTAACGCAAGGGGCGGGCCGCGCCGGATGATCCCTTTCGTATCAATGCCGCCGTTTGAGTACGGGCGGGTCGACCGGGTCTCGCCGCTGATCCGGCGCGTGGTCGCCGACAATCCGGGGCCGTTCACCTATACCGGGACGGGGACCTATATTGTCGGGCGGGACGCCCCGGGCGCGGGCGTGGCGGTCATCGACCCCGGCCCACTGGACGACGCCCATCTGGCGGCCCTGCTGGCGGCCGTCGAAGGCCAGACCGTCAGCCATGTGCTGGTGACCCACACCCACAGGGACCACGCCCCCCTCGCCCGCCCGTTCGCGCAGGCCGTGGGCGCGCCGATCCTGGCCGCGGTCCCGCCGGCGCGCACCGTCCACGCCTCCGCATCGCTGGACGAGGAAGAGGACGAGGCTTTCACGCCCGACATCGTCCTGAACGGGGGCGAGCGGCTCGAGGGCGACGGCTGGACCCTTGAGTCCCTGGCCACGCCCGGCCACGCCTCAAACCACATGGCCTTTGTCCTCGTGGAGGAGAACGCCCTGTTCAGCGGGGACCACGTCATGGGCTGGTCGACGACCATCGTGGCGCCGCCGGACGGCGACATGGCCGCCTATATGGCCAGCCTCGAGACGGTGATCGCGCGCGGCTTCTCGACGATCTGGCCGACCCACGGCGCACCGATCACGGAGCCGGGACCGTTCCTCGCCGCCTACAGGGCGCACCGGCGGGGGCGCGAGGCCCAGGTGCTGGATCGACTGGCGACCGGAGACCGGCGGATCGCCGACATGGTCCCGGTTCTCTATGCCGCCGTGGATTCGCGGCTATGGCCGGCGGCCAGCCTGTCGGTCTGGGCCCATCTGATCGCACTGGAGCGGGCGGGACGGGTACGGGCCGCGCCGGAGCCGGCGATCGATGCGGACTGGACGCTGATTTAGCCTCAGCCGGCGGCGCGCAGGGTCTCGCTGATGGCGGTCGCAAGACGGCAGGCCTCGCCGCCGTGGGGCCGGTGATCGCGCGCGGCGACCCGAATATCGGTGCGGCCGGGGCGGATCCGGATCACGGCGTCATGGTCGACGCCGAACCAGAAGCCTTCCTGACTGCCGTCTGCCCGCGCCACGCCCGCGCCCCTCAGGGTGAAGCCGGCCTGTTCGAGGGCATAGATGGCGGTGGTCGGCGCGATCTGGCGCATGACCGGCAGGGCACCGGGGCAGGCATCCACCCCCACGGCGGGACCGGGTCCCTGCCCGCGCCGCTCCGCGCCGAGGTCGCCGAAGCCCGGCACCTCGACCAGGTCGGTGCTGACGTTTTCCACCGGACCGGCGGAAAGCCGGGCCTTCTGCCAGATGAAGCCGCCGAGGGTCACGCCGGCCACGAGGACCGCGGCGATGGCCATGACGCCGAGCTTGCGGAAGCCGGCGAAGGAGAGAACCAGCGCGCCGAGGGCGGCCGCCGCGCCGACGAAGGCGAGGAACCAGGCGACCTGCAGGGTCAGGAGGTCATAGCCGATCTCGACCGGCCAGGCGCCCACGCGGGTCCCCAGCGCCGAGACAACAACGAGGGCCGGCGCCGCGGCCGCGAGCAGGGCCAGCGCCTGGACCCGTCCCGCACCTGGCGTGCGGCGCGCCATCCGGTCAGGCCCCCGCCGTCGGCAGGCGATAGTCCTTCAACCGCTCGCGCAGCAGCTTCTTGTCGATCTTGCCCGTGGCGCCGAGGGGGATGTCGTCCACGAAGACGACATCGTCGGGCATCCACCATTTGGCGATCTTGCCCTGCAGGAAGTCGAGGTGCTCCTGCTTGTTCTGGGCCACGTCAGGCTTCAGCTTGACGATCAGAACCGGACGTTCGTCCCATTTCGGATGGGCTGCGCCGATGACGGCGGCCAGTTCAACGCCCGGATGGCCGACCGCGATGTTCTCGATCTCGATCGAGCTGATCCACTCGCCGCCGGACTTGATCACGTCCTTGGCGCGGTCGGTGATCTGCATGAAATTGTACTCGTCGATGGTCGAGACATCGCCGGTGTCGAAGAAGCCCTCGTGGTCGAGGATATCGCCGCCCTCCTCCTTGAAATAGCCCCTGGCAATGGTCGGGCCCTTGATCATCAGGCGGCCGTAGGTCGTGCCGTCATGCGGCATCTCCTGACCGGCGTAGTTCTTCAGCTTGAGCTCGACACCCAGCGGCGGCATGCCCTGTTTGACCCGCCATTTCATGCCCTCGTCATAGGGCAGCGCCTCCAGTTCGGGGGTCAGGATCGAAATGGTCCCGATCGGCGAGGTCTCGGTCATCCCCCAGCCCTGGACCACCTCGACGCCGAACTCGTCATGGAAGGCGCGGATCAGGCTTTCGGGCACGGCCGAGCCGCCGATCATCACCCGCTTGACCGTCGGGATGGTCAGATTGTTCTCACGCAGATGGGTCAGCAGCATCTGCCAGACGGTCGGCACAGCGGCGGAGAAGGTGACACCCTCGCTCTCGATCAGCTCATAGATGGCCGCACCGTCCATGCGCGCGCCGGGCATGACCAGCTTGGCGCCCGAGGCCGGGCCGGCGAAGGCGATGCCCCAGGCGTTGGCGTGGAACATGGGCACCACCGGCAGGATCACCTCTTTCGGCGACGGCCCCAGCACGGTGGACTGCATGCCCAGCAAGGTGTGGATGAAGTTCGAGCGGTGCGAATACAGCACCCCCTTCGGATTGCCGGTCGTGCCCGAGGTGTAGCAGAGGCCGCAGGCCGTCTGTTCGTCGAACCCGCCCCAGACCACGTCTTCCGAGGCCGAGCCGAGCAGGGCCTCGTAGCATTCGGCACCCGGCAGTTTGGTCGCCGGCATGGACAGTTCGTCGGTCATGACCACCACCCGCTTCACGGAGGGGCAGTGCGGCAGGATCGCTTCCAGCAGGGGGATGAAGGTCAGGTCGACGAAGATGACCCGGTCTTCGGCGTGGTTGATGATGTAGATCAGCTGTTCCGGGAACAGGCGCGGGTTCAGGGTGTGGCAGACCGCGCCCATGCCCATGATGCCGTACCAGACCTCCATGTGGCGGCTGGTGTTCCAGGCCAGGGTCGCGATCCGGTCGCCGACCTTGATGTCCCAGTCCTTCAGCACGCCGGTGACCCGTTTGGCCCGCGCGTGGATTTCGGCATAGGTGGTGCGGATGATCGGCCCCTCGACCGAACGGGTCACCACCTCGCGATGGCCATGCCAGTTCTTCGCGTGGTCCAGGATCTTGTCGACCGTCAGCGGCCAGTCCTGCATCAATCCGAGCATCACTATCCCTCAAGGCTGCGCCTGCTCCTCGAGGCGCTTGAGAAACACGCTATCGGCGTGATCGGTGATAAGCAACGTGACGTGAGGTCACCCTGCCGTTAGAGGGACCTCGCGAAATCTTGTCTCCGGTCCTTGAAGCGCTTCATGCCCATCCTCATCGCCATCACCGGCGGCTCCGGCTCAGGCAAGAGCACGCTCGCCGAGGCCCTGGTTTCTGCCCTGCCCGACGGCGCGGCGGTGCTGCTGCGCGAGGACGCCTACTATCGCGACGCAGCAAGCCTGCCCGACTTCGATCCCGCGACCTTCGATTTCGACGACGTAGCGGCGCGTGACCACGCACTGATGATCCGCGATTTGTCCGACCTGAAGGCCGGGAAGGACATCGAGGCACCGCTCTATTCCTTCATCCACCACGGCCGGGAGCCGGGCGGCGAGTCGGTGCGGGCGGCCCAGGTGGTAATCGTCGAGGGCACCCATGTGCTTTGCACACCCGACCTGACCGCCCTGTTCGACATCCGGGTGTTCGTCGACACCCCGGCGGATATCCGGTTCATCCGTCGCCTGCTCCGCGACCAGACCGAGCGGGGGCGGACGGCGGATTCGGTGATCGCCCAGTATCTGGCCACCGTGCGGCCCGGGCATGAACGGCTGACCGAGCCCTCGCGCCTGAACGCCGACTTCATCGTGGCCGACGCCACAGCCGCCGTGCGCCTCGAGGACCCCCAGGCCGTGGTGCGGCTGGCGGCCCCGGTGCTCGCGCATCCGCTGCTGGCACCCATTTTGGGGGAATAGGCGAGAACGCTGTTCTTCTGCCCTTGACCACCCGCGGACTCGCGCGTCACCCTGCAACATTCAGCGAGTGACGAATTTCATGCACGGCCCCGGCGTCGGCTTCCACGCCACCCTCGATCCCAAACGACAGGCGATCCTTCGTTACGCCCGCAAGGCCTTCGTCAGCGATGGCTATGCGGCGACCAGAATCGAGCCGATCGCCCGGGAGGCGGGGGTTTCGACGGCGACCCTCTATGCGCTTTTCGAGGGCAAGGCCCAGCTGTTCGACGCGGTCATCGAGGACGCCGCCCAGGATTTCGCCCGGCAGATGGCCGGCGTCGGCGCCATCGAGGGCGACGCCCGCCAGCAGCTGATCAGCTTTGGCGAGGCCTATGCCGCCTTCATGGGCGACCCGTTCGTCAGGTCGGTGTTTCGCCTCGTGATGGCGGAAAGGCCCCGCTTCCAGGCGGTGGCGCGGCGGTTCTTCGACCATGGGCAGGTGGCTTTCGGCGCCACCCTGATCGCCATCCTGAAAGCCCAGTCCGCGGCCGGTGCCCTGAAGCCGATCGACCGGCCGTCCCGGGCGGCAGGGCATCTGATGGGCATGATCGAGCACCCGGTCTTCTTCGTACCGCTGGTCACCGGCGACGAGATCGCGGTCCGGCGCACCAATGCCGAGATCGTCGAGGACGCGGTGGACACCTTCCTGGCCCGCTACGGAGCCTGAAGGCCCAAGCTCGGGTCCTCAGGGCCAGAGACGGGTCCGGGTCCAGTCCGCGCCCGTGCGGTCGAATCTCAGCCGGTCATGCAGGCGGAACGGACGATCCCGCCAGAACTCGATGCTGTCGGGCACCACGCGCCAGCCGGTCCAGCGCTCGGGCCGCGGCACGTCGGCACCCTCGAAGCGGGCGGTCTCACGGACAATAGCGGCCTCCAGCGCGGCGCGGCCGTCCAGCGGCCGGGACTGGTCCGAGGCCCACGCCCCGATGCGGCTCTCGCGGGCGCGGCTGGCGAAATAGGCGTCGGCTTCCGCGGCCGTGACCGGTTCGACGGAGCCGCGCACCCGGACCTGCCGCCGCAGCGACTTCCAGTGGAACAGCAGGGCCGCGCGGGGATGGGCGGCCAGATCCAGGCCCTTGGCGCTCTCGCGGTTCGAATAGAAGGTGAAGCCCGCACCATCGACGTCCTTGAGCAGGACCATCCGACTGTCCGGGGCACCGGCGGCGTCCACGGTCGACAGGGCCATGGCGTTGGCGTCGTTCGGCTCGGTCTCTTTGGCGTCACCCAGCCAGTCGACGAACAGGCCGAACGGCTCGGTTCGATCGAAGATGGTTTCATCGCCGTTGGCGGCCAGGGCGGCGGCATAGTCGGCCGCATATTCCTCGCGGGTCGGGCTTGGGGGGATCACAGGTGCGGTCATGAACGGCAGATAGACCTTCACGGCCCCGCTGGGGAGAGGCTTCACGGTTAACCGGGCCTTGACCATGTGCAGGGCCTTAGTGCGCCGATGCGCGCCCGATCGCTTCCTGAAGTCGCCTCGACCCGTGAGGCCTATGCCCTGCTCGGCCTGACCGGCCCCGTGGACGGCGCGGCGCTGACCGCGGCCTTCCGCATCGCCATCAAGGCGGCGCGGCCAGAAGCCGCAGGCGGCAGCGAGGCGCGGTTCCGCAAGACGATCGCGGCCTGGCGACTGCTCCAGCACCAGACCGCGCCGCTGGCGCTTGAGGCGCCGACGGTACGCCCGGCGAGCCCGCCGGTGGTGGGGATCGGACCTCGCGAAGCCTTGGAGGGTGGTCTGACCGAGGTCCGGATCGGCGCGCGCCTGCTGCGCGTCCGGGTTCCGGCGGGCCTGAGGACGGGCGAACACCTGCGGCTCAAGGCGGCGGGCGAGGACGGAAGCGACCTGTATCTGCCGGTTCTGGTGCGCGGCGCCAAAGGCCTGAGCGCGGTCGGCGACGACCTCTACATGACCTGTCCCGTGTCCCATCGCGTACTGGCCGACGGCGGGCGGCTCGAGATCGAGACCCATGCCGGACCGCGCTCGGCCTGGCTGGTCGCGGGGCATCAGCCCCTGCGACTGCGGCTCAAGGGGTTGGGCCTGCCTGCGCGGGGTGCCCGGCCGCAAGGGCATCTGTTCGTGACGCTGGAGCTGATCCGCTTCACGCGCGTCTGGACGCCGGACCGGCTGGCGGCTTAGGTCGTCCCATGTCCCACAACAGCTTCGGCCATCTGTTTCGCGTGACCACCTGGGGCGAGAGCCACGGGCCGGCGATCGGCTGCGTTATCGACGGCTGCCCGCCCCTGATCCCCCTGACCGAGGCCGACCTCCAGCCCTGGCTGGACCGGCGCAAGCCGGGCGGCAGCCGGTTCGTGACCCAGCGGCAGGAGAGCGACACGGCGCGCATCCTGTCGGGCGTGTTCGACGACGGGGCCGGCCCGGTCACCACCGGCGCCCCGATCGCCATCCAGATCGAGAACGAGGACGCCCGGTCGAAGGACTATGGCGAGATCGCCCGCGCCTTCCGGCCCGGCCATGCCGACTTCACCTACCAGGCCAAATACGGCGTCCGCGACCATCGCGGCGGCGGCCGCTCCTCGGCGCGCGAGACGGCGATGCGGGTGGCGGCGGGGGCCGTGGCGCGCAAGGTGCTGGGTGAAGGCGTCCGCATCCGTGCCGGCGTGGTCCAGCTGGGACCGCACCGGATCGCGCCCGAGGCGGTCGATTTTGACGCGGTGTACGGCAACGCCCTGTTCGCGGCTTCGGCGGCAGTCGTGCCGGTGTGGGAAGACTATCTCGACGGCGTGCGCAAGGCCGGCTCGTCGATCGGGGCGGTGGTCGCGCTGGAGGTCACGGGCCTGCCTGCCGGCTGGGGCGCGCCGCTCTATGGCAAACTGGACGCCGAACTGGCAGCGGCGATGATGTCGATCAATGCCGTCAAGGGCGTCGAGATCGGCGCGGGCTTCGGCTCTGCCGAACTGACCGGCGAGGAAAACGCCGACGCCATGCGGCTGGGCGGGGACGGGCGGCCGGTCTTCCTGTCCAACCATGCGGGTGGCGTGCTGGGCGGGATATCGACGGGCCAGCCGCTGACGGCGCGGGTGGCGTTCAAGCCCACCTCCTCCATCCTGACGCCGGGCCAGACCATCACCCGCGACGGGACCGAGACCGAGGTCCGCACCAGGGGCCGCCACGATCCCTGCGTCGCCCTGCGCGGCGTGCCGGTGGTCGAGGCCATGGCGGCCTGTGTGCTGGCGGACGCGATGCTGAGGCACAGGGCGCAGGTGGGGTGACCCCTTTCCGCCACTGACACTGTTGCCTATATAGCCGCCAGCGAGGTTCCTAACCCTCGGAGTCCCGGGAGCATCCCCATGATCGACGTTCGACCCTTCAACACCCTCGGCGGCGCCAACCACGGCTGGCTGAACGCCAGACATCATTTCTCCTTCGCCAACTACTACGACCCCGCCCGCATGAGCTGGGGCCGGCTGCGCGTCTGGAACGACGACGAGATCGCGGCGAAGTCGGGCTTTCCGCCCCACCCCCACGCCGACATGGAGATCATCACCTATGTCCGCACCGGGGCCATCACCCATGAGGATTCCATGGGCAACAAGGGCCGCACCGGCGCGGGCGACGTGCAGGTGATGAGCGCGGGCACGGGCGTGCGTCACTCGGAGTTCAATCTCGAGGACGAGATGACCACCCTGTTCCAGATCTGGATCGAGGCCGACAAGCGCGGCGCGACGCCCAGCTGGGGCGCGAAGGAATTTCCGAAGAGCGACCGGACCGGCCAATTCTCGGTGCTGGCCTCGGGCGATCCGACCGACGAGGCCCTGACCATCAACGCCGACGCCAGGGTGTTGGGGGCCACGCTGAAGGCGGGCGAGAGTCTGACCTATGCGCTGGCCGAGGGTCGCCGCGCCTATCTGGTGCCGGCGGTTGGGGCCGTCGAGGTCAATGGCGTGCCCCTGAACGCCCGCGACGGCGCGGCGATCAAGGACGAGGCGGAGATCACGATCACGGCCCGGGATGATGCGGAACTTGTGATGGTGGATAGTCTGTAGCGTCCCTTCTCCCCTCCGGGGGAGAAGGAAAACGAAACGCCGCCCCGGTTGCCCGGGGCGGCGTTCTTGTCTTCAGGCTTCAGACCCTCAGTGCGTCGCGACGGCGGCGCCGGGGTCCTGAACCGGCTGGGCGGCGGGCAGCGGGTCCGCCGCCTCGTCCCATTCGACCGGGGTGAGTTCGCCGGTCAGGGCCCATTTCAGGGCCTCGTCGGCGGTCTTGATCGGGATGATCTCCAGCGCGCCCTTCACATTGTCGGGCACCTCGGCGAGGTCCTTCTCGTTCTCTTCGGGGATCAGCACCGTCTTGATGCCCGAGCGGAGGGCGGCCAGCAGCTTCTCCTTCAGGCCGCCGATGGCGGTGACCCGGCCGCGCAGGGTGATCT
>LNFM01004858.1_pt1 | contig 24170 bp, 26 predicted proteins | sample 596031 | NCBI WGS metagenome assembly LNFM01 (sample SAMN04254537, study PRJNA301005) | activated carbon metagenome | isolation source: dual media filters at the Ann Arbor, Michigan drinking water treatment plant | place: USA: Ann Arbor | reverse complement strand
TGTGCGCAGGTTCCGCCTTGACGGGGCCGCCGGTCGATTCGGGGACGACGGGCGCTGCGGTGACCGGTTTGGGATCGGATGCCGGCGGCGGCGGGGGTGGCGGCGGCTCGTCGGCGGCGACGGTGGGGGGCGGGGGTGGTTCGGCCGGGACCGGCGCGGCCGGTGGGGGGTCGGCCGGCTTGACCGGCAGGGTCGCGGTCTCGGGTAGTGGCGAGGGCACTGGCGCGTCGACCCGCTTCGAGTCCATCACCCGGTCCAGGATGGCGAGGCCGACCACGGCGACGGCAATCAGGCTGAGTGCCGCGACCAGCCGGCGCACGGCGCGGCGCTTGATTTCCTGCTGCTCGTCGGGAATTTTCGGGTCGGCCATGGCACGGTGGGCGGTTGCGGTTGGCGCGGATGCTATTCCATCTACGCTGCCAGCAGGAAAGAGCGTGCGTGCCCGGCCGGTTCGCCGCGGCGGCCGGGCCGGGCCGCGGGAATTCGCTTGGCTAGCGCCGGATTATCGTGCTATCCTCCTGAATTACCTGACAAATCCAACCGTAACGGAGAAACCGATGGCAGTCGAACGTACCCTGTCGATCATCAAGCCCGATGCCGTGGGCAAGAACGTGATCGGACAGATCTATTCGCGATTCGAGAAGGCCGGCCTCACGATCGTGGCGGCACGCATGAAGCAGTTGTCGCGCGCTGAGGCGGAGGGCTTCTATGCCGTGCATCGCGCGCGTCCCTTCTTCAACGACCTGGTGAACTTCATGATCTCCGGGCCGGTCATGATCCAGGTGCTGCAAGGCGACAACGCGATCGCGAAGAATCGTGAGTTGATGGGGGCCACCGATCCGAAGAAGGCCGACAAGGGCACCATCCGCGCGGACTTCGCCGACTCGATCGACGCCAACGCGGTGCATGGTTCCGACGGGCCTGACACGGCCGCGGTCGAGATCGCATACTTCTTCCCGGCGCTCGACATCTACGCGCGCTAGGGTGCAACCGCACGATGCCGGTCAATCTGCTCGACTTCGATACCGCTGGACTCGCCGCCTGGCTGCAAAGCCGCGACGAGAAGCCGTATCGCGCGCGCCAGCTCATGCGCTGGGTGCATCGTGCCGGTGTGTCGGAGCTCGAGGGGATGACGGATCTGCCCAAATCGCTGCGGGCAGCACTTGCGGGTGAGGTGGTCGTACAGGCTCCCACGGTGACGCGCGATTCGGTCGCCACCGACGGCACACGCAAGTGGCTGCTGTCGGTGGGCGCGGGCAACGGCATCGAGACCGTCTTCATTCCGGAATCGGCGCGCGGCACGCTGTGCGTGTCGAGCCAGGTGGGCTGTGCGCTCGAATGCGCGTTCTGCTCCACCGGCCGGCAGGGCTTCAACCGCAACCTGAGCGCCGCCGAGATCATCGGCCAGCTCTGGTGGGCGAACCGCGCCTTGGGCGCGGACCTCGCGGCGGGCAAGCGCCCGATCACCAACGTGGTGATGATGGGCATGGGCGAGCCGTTGGCGAACTTCGACAACGTCGTGACCGCCATGCGCGTGATGCTGGACGACCACGGTTACGGCCTGTCGCGCCGCCGGGTGACTTTGTCGACTTCGGGCATGGTGCCCTGGATGGATCGCCTGCGCGAAGCATGTCCGGTGTCGCTCGCGGTCTCGTTGCACGCGCCCAACGATGCGTTGCGCGATCGCCTCGTGCCCATCAACCAGAAATGGCCGTTGCGCGAACTGCTGGCCGCTTGTCGCCGCTACATCGAAGGGGCGGCCAGTGCTCCAGATGCCGGTGATCGGGACGACGATCCGGTGCCGGCAGGGTTCGCCGCGAAATGGCAACGCGCCGGGTCGCCGCGCGATTTCGTCACGTTCGAGTATGTCATGCTGCGCGGCGTGAACGACTCCCCGGCCCATGCACGCGAGCTCGTCGAGCTGGTCGGCGATCTGCCGTGCAAGTTCAACCTGATACCCTTCAATCCGTTCCCCGATTCGGGGTTCGAGCGCTCGCGTCCCGAGCAAATCGTCGATTTCCAGGGCGAGCTCCTGTCCGCCGGGTTCGTCGCGACGGTGCGCAAGACGCGCGGCGACGACATCGACGGTGCCTGCGGCCAGTTGGCAGGTCAGGTGCTCGACCGCACGCAACGCCGGGCGCGCCGCGAACCCATGGAGGACACCCGCGCATGAGAGCGGTGCTCGCAGTGGTGATGCTGGCGCTGCTCGTGGCCGCGTGCGGCTCGAAGGAGCCCAAGCGCGATGAACCGGCGCCGACGGCGCCCCAGCCCCAACAGCGGCCCACGCCGGCGAGCGCGCTGGAGCGTGCCCGCGTTCACACGGAACTGGGCGCCAACTACTACGAGATCGGCAAGCTCGGCGTCGCGTTGCAGGAGCTGAACGAAGCGATCGCGATCGATCCGAAGTACGTGCCGGCCTACAACACGCTCGCCCTGGTCCACATGGCGCTCCGGGAAGACGACAAGGCGCGCAAGCGTTTCCAGGAAGCGCTGCGCCTCGACCCCAACGATTCGGACGTCAACAACAACTACGGCCGGTTCCTGTGCGATCGCAAGCAGGAGAAGGAATCGGTCAAGTACTTCCTCGCCGCGATCCGCAACCCCCTCTACGAGCGCGTCGAGGAGGCCTACGTCAATGCCGGCATCTGCGCGCGCCGGGCCGGCGACGAGGCTTCCGCCGAGGACTTCTTCCAGCGCGCGCTCAAGCTCAAGCCCGGGGATGCCCGTGCGCTGATCAACCTCTCGCAGCTCTACTACGCTCGCGGCGACATCGCGCAGGCGAAGGCGAATCTCACGCGGTTCATGCAGGTGGTGCCGTCGCCCGACGCCGGTACGCTGCTATACGGCGCGCGCCTGTCGCGGATGATGGGCGATCGCAACGCCATGGCCTCCTACGGCGCACAACTGCGCAGCCGCTTCCCCGAATCGTCGGAGGCGCGCGCATTCGAGGAGGGTCGCCTGGAATGAGCGAGGCCACCGTCACCGAGAACGCCTCCGCGCCAGCGGCTCCGTCCGAACCCGGCCCCGGCGCGGCGCTGCAGGACGAGCGCCGCCGGCAGTCCCTCAGCCTCACCGACGTGGCGCGGCAACTCAAGCTCTCGCCGCGCCAGGTGGAAGCGCTCGAGCGCGACGACTTCGCGGCGCTGCCCGGACCGGTGTTCGTGCGCGGTTTCCTGCGCAACTATGCACGCCTGCTCGGCCTCGATCCGGAACCCATGGTGCGCACGGCGGAGCGCATGCTGGCCCCCGGCCAGGCGGAAGCCGAGGCGAGGGCAGCGGGGCCGGCGGAACGCAGTGTGGCAATCCCGATGGCGGAATCCGCCAGGGGGGCCGCGTCGCGCAACCGGTTGCCGCTCTATGTCGTCAGTGCCATCGTGATTCTCGTGACGGCGTACCTCGCGACTCGCGATCGCACGCCGCAACCCTCGGCGATCGACGTGCCGGTCGCTGCCACCCCCGCCGAGGCCCCGGCGGTAGTGCCCCCGGAAGCGCCGCCAGCTGCGGCCGTGGTGGTGCCGAACCCACCTCCGGCGATACCCGCGACGCCGTCCGTTGCGCCAGCGCCGACTCCCGCACCCGCGGTGGCCGCCGCGCCGACAGGCGAGGCCCCCCCCGCAGCGGTGGCGCCGACGGTGCGTACCGTCGGCAGCACCGGTCCCGCGATCCGCATGACCTTCAGCCGCGAATCCTGGGTCGAGGTGCGCGACGGTTCCGACAACGTCATCTTCGGTCAGTTGAATCCCGAAGGCAGCATCCGCGTGGTGCGCGGACAACCACCGTTCTCGCTGGTGGTGGGCAACGCCTCCGGCGTGAGCCTCACGTACAACGGCAAGCCCGTCGACCTGGCGCCGCACACGCGCACCGACGTGGCGCGGCTCAGACTGGAATAGCGCGGATGTTGTCGACCCGCCGTCGCTCCCGCCAGGTCCGCATCGGCCACGTCCTCGTGGGCGGGGATGCGCCGATCATGGTGCAGTCCATGACCAACACCGACACCGCGGATGCCGAAGGCACGGCGCGGCAGGTGTTCGCGCTGGCCGGCGCAGGTTCGGAAGTGGTGCGCATCACCGTCAACACGCAGGAAGCCGCCGCTGCAGTGCCGGCGATCCGCACGAAGCTCGATGCGATGGGCTGCAACGTGCCGCTGGTGGGCGACTTCCATTTCAACGGCCACCGCTTGCTGACGCAAGTGCCCGAATGTGCCGAGGTGCTGGACAAGTACCGCATCAATCCCGGTAACGTCGGCAAGGGTTCGAAGCGCGATGAACAGTTCGCGACCATGATCGAGATGGCCTGCCGTTACGGCAAGCCGGTGCGCATCGGCGTCAACTGGGGCAGCCTCGATCCGGAATTGCTGGCGCGCATGATGGACGAAAACGGTCGCCGCACGCAGCCGGAAGAGGCGGCCGATGTGACGCGCAAGGCGCTGGTCGCATCCGCACTCGAGAGTGCCGCGCAGGCCGAGGCGCTCGGTCTGCCGCGCGACCGCATCGTGCTGTCGGCCAAGGTGAGCGGGGTGCAGGATCTCATCCGCGTCTATCGCGATCTCGCGGCGCGCTGCGACTATCCGCTGCATCTCGGGCTCACCGAAGCCGGGATGGGGTCGAAAGGCATCGTGGCTTCCACCGCGGCGATCGGAGTGCTGCTGCAGGAAGGCATCGGCGACACGATCCGCGTGTCGCTGACGCCCGAACCGGGCGGCGATCGCACCCAGGAAGTGGTGGTGGCGCAGGAGATCCTGCAGACCATGGGGTTGCGCAGTTTTGCGCCGTTGGTGATCGCGTGCCCCGGTTGCGGGCGCACCACCAGCACCGTCTTCCAGGAACTCGCGGCACGCATCCAGAGCTACCTGCGCCAGCAGATGCCCGTGTGGCGCGGCCGCTATCCGGGTGTCGAGGACATGCACGTGGCGGTGATGGGGTGCGTCGTGAACGGCCCCGGCGAAAGCAAGCATGCGAACGTCGGCATCAGTCTGCCGGGATCCGGCGAGACGCCGGTGGCGCCGGTGTTCGTCGACGGTCGCAAGACCGTGACGCTGAAGGGCGAGCGCATCGCCGAGGAATTCCAGGCCATCGTCGAGGACTACGTGCGCACGCGCTACGGCGCGCTCGCCGCACATTCAACCGAGGGCGAGGCACACACCGTCGGCTGAAAGTGCGGGCGCGCGAGCGCCGCGCCGAAGGTCCCGCTGGCCGGATCATCCATGAGCGAACCCATTCAAGCGATCCGCGGCATGAACGACGTGCTGCCGGACGAGGCGCCGCTGTGGCAGTTCTTCGAAGACACCGTGCAGGCGCTCCTCGAGCGTTACGGCTACCGGCGCATGCGGACCCCGATCGTCGAACGCACCGAGCTCTTCGTGCGGTCCATCGGCGAGGTGACCGACATCGTCGAGAAGGAGATGTACACCTTCACCGACCGGTTGAACGGCGACAGCCTCACCCTGCGGCCCGAGTGCACCGCCTCGTGCGTGCGCGCCGCGATCCAGCACAACCTGCTCTACGGCGGCGGCCAGAAGATCTGGTACGCCGGCCCAATGTTTCGGCACGAGCGGCCGCAGAAGGGTCGCTACCGGCAGTTCCACCAGGTGGGTGCGGAAGCACTCGGATACGGGGGGCCGGACGTGGACGCCGAACTCATCGTGATGGGCGCGCGGCTCTGGAAGGACCTCGGCCTCGACGGCATCGAACTCGAGATCAACACGCTCGGTTCGAGCGAGGCGCGGACGCGCTACCGCGCCCATCTCGTGCGGTATCTCGAGCAGAACCAGGACGCGCTCGACGAGGATTCCAGGCGGCGCCTGCACACCAACCCGCTGCGGGTGCTGGACAGCAAGAACCCGGCGCTGCAGGCCCTCGTCGAGGCCGCGCCGCGCCTGCTCGACGATCTCGACGAGGAGTCGCTCAAGCATTTCGAGGATCTGCAGCGGCTGGTGCGCAACGCCGGCCTCGACTTTCGCATCAATCCGCGCCTCGTGCGCGGCCTCGACTATTACAATCGCACCGTGTTCGAGTGGGTGACGACCCGGCTCGGGGCGCAGGGCACGGTCTGCGCGGGTGGCCGCTACGACGGCCTGATCGAGCAGATCGGCGGCAAGCCTGCGCCCGGTTGCGGATTCGCCATGGGAGTCGAACGCCTGATCGCGCTCATCGAGGATAGCCGGACCGCGAAGCCGCTGGGTGTGCCGGATGCGTACCTGGTCTGGAGCGGCGAGCAGGCGGAGCTGCATGCCTGGCGCGTGGCCGAGCGCCTGCGGGACACCGGAGTGAACGTCGCGATGCACAGCGGCGGTGGCAGTTTCAAATCGCAGATGAAGCGCGCCGATGCAAGCGGTGCCCGCTGGGCCGTGATCGTCGGCGACGACGAAGCGGCGCGGGGCGAAGCGAGCCTGAAGGCGCTGCGTGAACTCAAGGAGCAGGCGCGCGTCGGCATCGACGATCTGATCGCACTGCTCGCCAACGGAGGGGATGACTGAACATGGCTGTCTACGATCTCGAAGAGCAGGAGCAGATCGACGCGTTGAAGGCGTGGTGGCGCCAGTACGGGCGGCTGGTGATCGCGGCGGTGATCGCGTTCATCGTCGGCGTGGCCGGGGTGCAGGGCTGGCTCTACTACAAGGCGCAGACGGCGATGAAGGCCTCCGACGTCTTCGCGCAGCTCGAGGAAGCCGTACGCGTGGGCGATGCGAAGCGCACCGGTGATCTCGCGAAGCAGCTCGTCAACGACTACGCGCGCACGGCCTACGCGGCCCGCGGGGCCTTGCTCGCTGCGAAGGCAAGCATCGAGGCGGGGGACGCCAAGGGTGCCGAGGAGCAGCTGCGCTGGGCGGTCGACAACGCCCGCGACGAGCCGGTCCGGGCGCTCGCCAACCTGCGGCTCGCCGCGCTGCTGCTCGATGGCCAGCGCTACGACGACGCGCTCAAGGTGCTCTCGGCCGCACACCCGGAGCCGTTCGCCGCGTTGTTTGCCGATGCGCGGGGCGACGTCTACGTGGCTGCGGGCAAGACTCCCGAAGCGCGCCTCGCCTACCAGGCAGCGCTCGACAAGCTGCCCAAGTCGAACACCTACCGCAACGTGGTCGAGGTAAAGCGCGACGCCCTGGGTGCGGCCAAGTGAAAGTTGGTTTCGTTCAGCGATCCTTGGCTCTGGCCGCGGCCTTCATGTTGGTCGCCGCGTGCACCAAGAGCAGCGGGCCGAAACCTGCGGAACTGACCGATTTCAAGCCGAAGGCGATCGCCAAGGTGGCCTGGAAGTCGTCGGCGGGCGATTCCGGCAGCTACGTGTTCTCGCCGGGCGTCTGGGACGGCGACTTCTTCGTGGCGGGCTACGACGGGCGGTTGAAGCGGATCGACGCCGCTAAGGGGCGCACCCGCTGGCAGACCGACACCAAGGCCAAGCTCTCGGGCGGTGTCGAAGCCTTCGACGGCACCATCGTGGTCGGGTCGACCAAGGGCGCGGTGCTCGCATTCGACGCCCAGGGCAAGCCGAAATGGCGCGCGCAGGTGTCCAGTGAAGTGCTGAGCGCGCCCGCCATCAGTGACGGGATAGTGGTCGTGCGCAGCGGTGACGGGCGCATTCACGGGCTCGACGCGGCCGATGGCAATCGCCGCTGGGAATACATCGCCACCTTGCCGTCGCTGCTGATCCGCACCGACGCCGGTGTCGCGATCGAGAAGGGCGTGGTCTACGCCGGTCTGCCGGGCGGCAAGATGATCGCGTTGGGCTTGTCTACCGGTGCGCTGCTGTGGGAGGCGACCGTCTCCCAGCCGCGCGGCGAGACCGAACTCGAGCGCGTGACCGACGTCGTGAGCGTGCCGGTGGTCGAGGAAGGCCAAGCCTGCGCCGTCGCCTTCCAGGGCCGCATCGCCTGCTTCGAGACGCAGCGCGGTACGCTCTCGTGGGCCCGCAACGCATCCGGCACGGGCGGCCTCGGTGTGGATGATCGCTACTTCTACTACGTGGACGAAGCGAGCCACCTCAACGCCATCGACCGCGAAAGCGGCGCCAGCATCTGGAAACAGGAGCTGCTGGCGCACCGGCGCCTCGGCTCGCCGGCTGCGGTCAGCAAGTTCGTCGTGGTGGGTGACTTCGAGGGCTATCTGCACGTCTTCGATCGCGAAGACGGCTCGATCGTGGCCCGCCTGTCCACCGACGGTGGCCCGATCACCACGGCGCCGCTGCCGGTGGGGCAGGGCAACGTGCTGGTGCAGACGCGCGAAGGCAGCATCTACGCGATCACCATCCGCTAGCCGGGGATCGTCCAGGTGAAGCCGACGATCGTACTGGTGGGTCGGCCCAACGTGGGCAAGTCGACGCTGTTCAATCGGCTGACGCGTTCGCGCGATGCGATCGTGCACGACCTGCCCGGTCTCACGCGCGACCGGCACTACGGCCAGGGGCGCGTCGGCGGCAAACCCTACCTGGTGGTGGATACGGGCGGCCTCGAGCCCGTGGCGAAGGACGGCATCCTGTTCGAGATGGCGCGCCAGACCATGCAGGCGGTGGACGAGGCCGATGCCGTCATCATGCTGGTGGATCTGCGCCAGGGGCTCACGCCGCAGGATCGCACCATCGCGGACCGCCTGCGGCGCAGCGGCCGCAAGCTCTGGCTCGCAGTGAACAAGGCCGAAGGCTATCGTCCCGAGATTGCCGCGGCCGAATTCCACGAACTGGGCCTGGGTGACCCGCTGCCGATTTCTGCCGCCCACGGCGAAGGCGTCAACGAGCTGGTGGACCTGGTGCTGGCTGACGTGCCCTACGTCGACGAGGAAGCCCCGGCCAAGCATCCGAAGATCGCCATCGTCGGCCGGCCCAACGTCGGCAAGTCGACTCTGGTCAATGCCGTGCTCGGGGAGGAACGCATGATCGCGTTCGACCAACCGGGCACCACGCGCGACAGCATCTACGTGGATTTCGAGCGCAATGGCAAGCCCTACACGATCATCGATACCGCCGGGTTGCGGCGGCGCGGCAAGATCGATGCGGCGGTGGAGAAGTTCTCGGTGGTCAAGACGCTACAGGCGATCGAGGACGCCAACGTGGTGGTGCTGGTGCTGGATGCGCGCCAGGACATCACCGACCAGGATGCCCACGTCGCCGGGTTCATCACCGAGGCCGGGCGGGCGCTGGTGGTCGCCGTCAACAAGTGGGAAGGGCTCGACCCGGAGACCCGCGAGCGGGTGAAGCGCGACTATGCCCGCAAGCTCCAGTTCCTCGGGTTCGCTCGCGTGCACCATATCTCCGCTTTGCGAGGTTCCGGCGTGCCGGCCGTGCTCGATTCCATCGATGCCGCCTATGCCGCCGCCATGGCAAAGCTGTCCACGCCCAGGCTGACTCGTGTCCTGATCGACGCCGTCGGGCGACAGCAGCCGCCACGCGCCGGTCTCATTCGACCAAAGCTGCGCTATGCCCACCAGGGCGGGTCCAACCCGCCGCTGATCGTGATCCACGGCAATGCGCTCGAGCACGTGCCGGACAGCTACCGGCGCTACCTCGAGCACTGCTTCGTCGACGCCTTCGACCTGGTGGGTACGCCCCTGCGGGTGCAGTTCAAGAAGGGGCGGAACCCGTTCGCCGAAAGAGATCGGTAAGAGCGCTTGGGGCAAACTGACACCGCCTTGTTGCGGGGCGGGGCGTGCTATGGTAACGACCCCCGAATTCCAGTACAGTAACCCGGCACAAAACCAAGAAGGAGTGCGGCGATGAGCGGCAAAGGGCAATTGCTACAAGACCCGTTCCTGAACACTCTGCGCAAGGAACATGTACCCGTCTCCATCTACCTCGTGAACGGCATCAAGCTCCAGGGTCAGATCGAGTCTTTCGACCAGTACGTCGTCCTGCTCAAGAACACCGTCACCCAGATGGTGTACAAGCACGCGATCTCGACCGTCGTGCCCGCGCGTCCGGTCAATTTCTCCACCGAACACGCAGCTGAGACTTAAACCGAACATCCGCCCGGCCGCCGGCTCGGCCTGGATCGGTTGCTGCCCGTCGGCGACCGGCGCCCGCTAGATCGTGTTCGATCGACATGCCGGTGGCGATCGTGCCGTGCTGGTGAGCCTCATGAACGGCAAGCCGGAGGCCGCGGAGGCCACGACCGAACTGCGTGAACTCGCCCGCAGCGCCGGCGTGACACCGGTTGCCGAGATCCTCGGCCGCAGCCAGCACCCCGACGCGGCGACCTTCGCCGGCAGCGGCAAGGTGCGCGAGATCGGCGACGCGGTGGCGGGGGCAGAAGCCGCCATGGTCATCTTCAACCACGAGTTGTCGCCCGCCCAGGAGCGCAATCTCGAACGCGAACTGGGTTGCCGCGTGGTGGACCGCACCGCGCTGATCCTCGACATCTTTGCGCAGCGGGCCAAGAGCAACGAAGGCAAGCTGCAGGTGGAACTGGCGCAACTCGAGCACCTCGCCACGCGCCTCGTGCGCGGCTGGACCCACCTGGAACGGCAGAAGGGCGGTATCGGCCTGCGCGGCCCCGGCGAGACGCAGCTCGAAACCGACCGACGCCTGCTCGGCAAACGGGTCAAGTTCCTCAAGGATCGACTGGCGCGCCTGAATCGCCAGCGGCAGACCCAGCGGCGCGCGCGCGAGCGCAACAGCGTGCCGGCCGTGTCCCTGGTCGGTTACACCAATGCCGGCAAGTCGACGCTCTTCAATGCGCTCACGCATTCGGGCGCCTATGCGGCTGACCAGCTCTTCGCCACGCTCGACACCACCTCGCGCCGGGTGCACACGCCGCACGGGAACATTGTGCTGTCCGACACGGTCGGATTCATCCGGCATCTGCCGCACACGCTGGTGGAGGCGTTTCGCGCCACTCTCGACGCGACGGCGCGGGCCGATCTGCTGCTGCATGTCGTCGACGCTTCGAGTCCCGATCGGGACGCGCAGATGCGCGAGGTGAACGGCGTCCTCGCTGCCATCGGTGCCGCGGACGTGCGACAGATTCTCGTCTTCAACAAGATCGATCTCGCAGGGCTCGAACCCGGGGTGGAACTGGACGACTGTGGTAGCATCTCGCGGCTTCGGCTGAGCGCCTTGTCCGGCGCAGGGCTCGAGCATCTCAGAGCTGCCCTGGAGCAACTCGCCCGACCTGCCGCTGCGCCGTTGCCCGAAGGCCGCCTCGAAGCCGCCTGATCCGGGCGGCCCCGAATCCCGCACTAGCGCACCCGAGCACAGGAAACACTACGAATGGCATTGAACGATCCCCAATGGGGAAAGCGCCGCGGCGGCGACGGTCCGCCGGATCTCGACGAGATCTGGGCGCGCTTCAACCAGAAACTCGCCGGCATGTTCGGCGGCAAGGGCCGCGTCCCGGATCCGGGCGAAGGCGGTCGCGGCATCCGGCAATTCGGCAACGGCCCGATCGTACTGATCGTGCTGGTCGTCGCAGTTTGGATCGCGAGCGGCTTCTACATCGTCGATGCGGCATCGCGGGGCGTGGTGTTCCGCTTCGGCAAGGTAGTGGAGCAGACCGATCCGGGTCCGCGCTGGCACCTCCCGTACCCGATCGAGTCGGCCGAGGTGGTCAACATCTCGGGCGTGCGCACCGTGGAAGTGGGCTATCGCAACGACGTGCGCAGCAAGGTTGCCAAGGAATCGCTGATGCTGACCGACGACGAGAACATCGTCGACGTGCAATTCGCGGTGCAGTACGTGCTGAAGGACCCCGAGGCCTATCTGCTGAAGAACCGCAGTCCCGACGACACGGTGCGTCAGGCGGCCGAGTCGGCGATCCGCGAGATCGTCGGCAAGAGCCGCATGGATCGCGTGTTGTACGAGGGGCGGGCTGACATCACGGCGCTGGCACGCAAGCTCATGCAGGAAATCCTGGACCGCTACGAAACCGGCATCAGCATCAACCAGGTGACGATGCAGAACGCGCAGCCGCCGGCCGAAGTGCAGGCGGCGTTCGCCGATGCGGTCAAGGCGAGCCAGGATCGCGAACGGCAGAGAAACGAAGGCGAGGCCTATTTCAACGACGTCGTGCCGAAGGCCGAAGGTACCGCGGCGCGGTTGCGACAGGAGGCCGAGGCCTATCGGCAGCGCGTGGTCGCCACATCCGAAGGTGAGGCCTCGCGCTTCAAGCAAGTGCTGGTCGAGTACAGCAAGGCCCCGGGCGTCACGCGTGATCGTCTCTACCTCGACATGATGCAGCAGGTGCTGACCAACACCAGCAAGGTGGTGGTGGACCAGAAGAACGGCAGCAACCTGCTGTTCCTGCCGCTCGACAAGATCCTGCAGATGAGCGGTGCGATCGCCGCAGGCGGGGCGATCGAGGGCGGGGCTGCCAAGCCGCCCGCCATGACCGACCAGCCGGTGACCCCGCAACCTTCGTCGGAACCCGTGGCGCGCTCGCGTGATGCGTTCCGCAGCCGTGATCGGGAGGCCCGGCCATGACCAAGAACCTCGGCGGCATCCTGGTCGCCATCATTGCGGTGCTGGTGCTGGCCAGCCTGTCCCTGTACACCGTGGATCAGCGGCAGAACGCCATCGTGTTCCGCCTCGGCGAGATCGTGGCGGTCAAGAAGGAACCTGGCCTGTACGCCAAGCTCCCGCTGGTGGACCGCGTGAAGCTCTTCGACATCCGCATCCTGACCATCGATACGGACGAGCCCGACCTCTTCATCACCAAGGAGAAGAAGAACGTCCTGGTGGACTCCTTCGTGAAGTGGCGGATCTTCGACGTGCGGCAGTACTACATCTCCGTGCGGGACGACGAGGAAGGCGCCAAGCGCCGGTTGTCGCAGAAGGTGAACGACAGCCTGCGCGACGAGTTCGGCCAGCGCACCATCCACGAACTCGTGTCGGGCGAACGCGACCGGGTCATGGAAGTGATGCGCAAGCGCGCCGATGACGCCGCGCGCGAAATCGGTGTCCAGGTGCTCGACGTGCGCTTGAAGCGCGTCGACCTGCCCCAGGAAGTGAGCGAATCGGTCTACCGGCGAATGGAGGCGGAACGGCAGCGGGCCGCGAAGGAGCAGCGCTCCACCGGTTTTGCCGAGTCGGAGAAGATCCGCGCCGAAGCCGACAAGAAGCGCGAAGTGATCATCGCCGAAGCCTATCGCGATGCCCAGCGCATGAAGGGCGAAGGCGACGCGAAGGCCTCCGCGATCTACGCCAAGGCGTTCCAGGAGAATCCGGAGTTCTATTCGTTCTACCGGAGCCTCGAGGCCTATCGGCAGAGCTTCCGGAACAAGAGCGACGTGCTGGTGCTCGAGCCGAATTCGGAGTTCTTCAAGTACATGAAGGGGGCGGGCAAGCGCTGAGCGACCTCGCTCGGACGCGCGCCCTGGGGGGGCCGTGAACAACGAGATCGTGTTGACGGCCGTGGCGCTCATGCTGGTGCTGGAGGGCTTGCTGCCGTTCCTGTTCCCCGGCGTCTGGCGCGAGGCGTTCCGCAAGCTGACCGAGCTGTCGGACGGCCAGCTGCGTTTCATCGGGCTTACCGCGATGCTGGCGGGCCTGCTGCTGCTGGCACTGGTGCGCGGGGACTGAGGGTCTTCCGGTGAATTCAATGCACAACTGGCTGCTGCCCGAGCACGTCGAGGACCTGCTGCCAGGCGAGGCGCGGCGCGTCGAGGCCCTGCGGCGCGTGCTGCTCGATCTGTTTCGCGTGCACGGGTACGAGTTGGTGATGCCGCCGATGCTCGAGTACCTGGAGTCACTGCTGACTGGCACCGGCCACGACCTCGACCTGAGGACCTTCAAGCTGGTGGACCAGCTCTCCGGCCGCATGGTGGGCCTGCGCGCGGACATCACGCCGCAGGTGGCCCGCATCGATGCGCACCTGCTCAATCGGGAAGGTGTGACGCGGCTGTGCTATTGCGGCACGGTACTGCACGCGTTGCCCGCCGATCTCGGGCGCACGCGCGAGCCGCTGCAGATCGGTGCGGAGCTCTACGGCCATGCCGGTGTCGAGAGCGACATCGAGATCCAGCGGCTGCTGCTCGACGCGTTGAGCGCGGCCGGCATTCGCGATCTGCACCTCGATCTGGGGCACGTGGGCTTGTTCCGGGCGCTCGTCACCCGGGCCAGGCTCGATGCAGACCTCGAATCGGAATTGTTCCAGGCGCTGCAGCGCAAGGACGTGCCGTGGCTGAAGAGCCTGACAGCCGGGCTGCCCCCGGAGGCGCGCAATGCGATCCTCGCGTTGCCGCGACTCTATGGCGAACCTGCCGTCCTCGACGAAGCCCGTGCCGTGCTGCCCGCCTGGCCCGAGGTGGTGCAATGCCTCGAGCAGTTGCGCACCATCGTGGCGGCGCTGCGCTCACGCGTGGATACCCTGCTCGTCGACCTCGCGGAGTTGCGGGGGTACCACTATCACAGCGGCGTCGTGTTCGCGGCCTACGTCGCGGGCAGTGCCAACGCCGTGGGGCAGGGCGGACGCTACGACGAAGTGGGCAAGGCCTTCGGTCGCGCTCGGCCTGCGACCGGCTTCAGCATGGACCTGCGGGAACTTGCGGCGCTGGCGCCACCCGCATCGACGCGCGGTGCGATACTCGCACCCTGGTCGGATGCACCGGCCCTCGCCACCGAGATCGAACGCCTGCGGGCAGCGGGTGAAGTGGTGATCGTGGAACTCCCCGGTCACGCCGCGGCGCGTGGCGAATCGGGATGCGACCGCGTGCTCGAGCAGCGCGACGGCAAGTGGCAGGTTAGCGCCCTGCGCGGATAGCGACGGACGCCAAGTCAACGAAGGACGACGGTAGAGCATGGCACGCAACGTAGTGGTGATAGGCACCCAGTGGGGTGACGAAGGCAAGGGCAAGGTGGTCGATCTGCTGACCGACCAGACCGAGGGCGTGGTGCGCTTCCAGGGCGGACACAACGCCGGGCATACGCTCGTCATCGGCGGCAAGAAGACGGTGTTGCACCTGATCCCGTCCGGCATCCTGCGCGACAGCGTGCGTTGCTATATCGGCAACGGCGTCGTGGTGTCGCCGCAGGCGCTGCTGGACGAGATCGCGACTCTCGAGGCCGCAGGCGTCGACGTCACGGGCCGTCTCACCATCTCCGAGGCCTGTCCGCTGATCCTGCCGCACCACGCGGCGCTCGATCAGGCGCGCGAACGCGCCAAGGGCGAAGGCAAGATCGGTACGACCGGTCGCGGCATCGGACCCGCGTACGAAGACAAGGTGGCGCGGCGCGCGATCCGGTTGCAGGATCTTTTCCACCGCGAGCGCTTCGCGGCCAAGCTGGGCGAGGTGCTCGACTTCCACAACTTCGTGCTGAAGAACTACTTCCAGGCCGAGCCGGTGGATTTCCAGCGCGTGCTGGACGAGACGCTGGGTCTCGCCGAGCGCATCAAGCCGATGGTGGGCGACGTGCCGCGCCTCTTGTACGAAGCGTATCGCAAGGGCCATCGCCTGCTGTTCGAAGGTGCGCAGGGCACGCTGCTCGACGTGGACCACGGCACGTATCCGTTCGTGACCTCGAGCAATTGCGTGGCGGGTGCTGCCGCCGCCGGTGCCGGCGTAGGCCCGCAACTGCTCGACTACGTGCTCGGGATCACCAAGGCCTATACGACGCGCGTGGGCTCCGGCCCCTTTCCCACCGAACTCTACGACGACGTGGGCAAGCGCATCGCGAGCCGTGGCAACGAATTCGGTGCGACCACCGGGCGGCCGCGCCGCTGCGGCTGGTTCGACGCGGCGGCCTTGCGCCGCTCGGTGCAGATCAACGGCGTGTCTGGCCTGTGCGTGACCAAGCTCGACGTCCTGGACGGCATGGAGTCGCTGCAGGTCGGCGTGGGCTACCTCATGGACGGCGAGCGCTACGACATCCTGCCGGTGGGTGCCGAGGAATTGGCGCAGTGCGAGCCGGTCTACGAGGAAGTGCCGGGCTGGTCGCAGAGCACCGTGGGGGTCAAGCGCTACGAAGACCTGCCGGAAGCGGCCCGCAGTTACCTCAAGATGATCGAGCGCGTCTGCGGCGTGCCGATCGACATGATCTCCACCGGGCCGGATCGCGAAGAGACGATCATCCTGCGCCATCCGTTCGAGGTTTCGTAGCTGGCGCCCGCACCAACGAAAAACGGCGCCCCGATGGGGCGCCGTTTCCGGTCGTAAACTCTGGTGCCGAGAAGAGGACTCGAACCTCCACAGGGTTGCCCCCGCCAGGACCTGAACCTGGTGCGTCTACCAATTCCGCCATCTCGGCACGACAAGGCGCGCGAATGTAGCCGCATCGGCGACCGATGTCAAACCACCGAAATCCAGTTTCCATGCGCCAAGAGGGCGCCTATTGATGCCTAGAAAACCCGGTGCCGACAGCGGCACCATCAACCACAAACAGGCCCGTGCACTGCGCGCGGCCGACCCCCATCTCGAGCGCGAGCGCGGCAAGTACAAACATCCGTTGCCCTCGCGCGAGTACATCCTCCAGATCATGGACGAGATCGGCGCGCCGGTGAATGCCGCCGATCTGATCGCACGTCTCGCCATCGAGCAGCACGAGGAAGAACCATTCACGCGCCGCCTGCAGGCCATGGGGCGTGACGGCCAGGTCATGGTGAACCGCCGCGGCGACCTGTGCGTCGCCCAGAAGCTGGCGCTCGTTCCCGGTCGCGTGCAGGGCCATCCCGAGGGCTTCGGTTTCCTGGTCCGAGATGACAACGCGCCCGACATGTTCCTGAGCGCGGCCCAGATGGCCAAGACCATGCACGGCGACCGTGTGATGGCACGTGAAGCCGGTCTCGACCGCCGCGGGCGGATCGAAGGCGAGATCGTCGAGGTGCTGGAGCGGGCAAACACCACCGTGGTCGGGCGCTTCCTGCTCGAACACGGCATCGGTCTGGTCGCGCCGGCGGACAAGCGGATCGCGCACGACATTCTCGTGCCGGCCGATGCACGCGCTGGTGCGACGCCGGGCCAGGTCGTCGTGGTGCAGATCGTCCAGCAACCGGCCCGGCACAGCCCGCCCATCGGCAAGATCGTGGAGATCCTCGGCAACGCGACCGACCCCGGCATGGAGATCGAGATTGCGCTGCGCAAGCATCAGCTGCCCAACGAGTTCGCGGCCGATGCTGAAAGCGAAGCCGAGCGCGTAGCGAAGCCCGTGAGCGCAGCCGAACGCAAAGGCCGCAAGGATCTGCGTGCACTGCCGCTGGTCACCATCGATGGCGAGACCGCCCGCGATTTCGACGATGCGGTGTATTGCGAACCGCAAGGCAAGGGCTACAAGCTCTATGTGGCCATCGCTGACGTGAGCCACTACGTGAAGCCGGGCGGCGCGCTCGATCGTGAAGGGATGGACCGCGGCAATTCGGTCTACTTCCCGCGGCGCGTCATCCCGATGCTGCCCGAGGCGCTGTCGAACGGCATCTGTTCGCTCAACCCCGGCGTGGATCGGCTGTGCATGGTCTGCGAAATGGACATCGGCGCCAAGGGCGATATCGCGACATACGAGTTCTATCCCGCGGTGATGCATTCCCATGCGCGCCTGACCTACGACGAGGTCTGGTCTGCACTGACCGACCCGAAAGGGGAGGCAGCGAAGAAGCGTGCCGAACAGATGCCACAGTTGCGTGCACTGAACGAACTGTTCCAGGTGCTGGTGAAGGCGCGGGCACGGCGCGGAGCGATCGACTTCGAGACCATCGAAACGCGCATGATCTTCGACGACCACGGCAAGATCGAGCGCATCGTCCGGGTCGAGCGCAACGACGCGCACCGCATCATCGAGGAATGCATGCTGGCGGCGAACGTCTGCGCATCCGACTTCCTGCAGGGCCACGAACATCCCGCGCTGTACCGTGTGCATGAAGGCCCGACGCCGGAAAAGCTCGAGCGTCTGCACGCATTCCTCGCGGAATTCGGATTGTCGCTCGGCGGGGGTGACGACCCGCACGCGAAGGATTACGCGAAACTGCTCACGTCCATCAAGGGCCGTCCCGATGCCGAGCTGCTGCAGACCGTGATGCTGCGCTCGCTGCAGCAGGCGCAATACAGTCCTGAACCCCTCGGCCACTTCGGACTCGCCTACGAGTCGTACACGCATTTCACCTCACCGATCCGGCGCTATCCCGATCTGGTGATCCACCGGGCGATCCGCTCGGTGCTGGAAGGCAAGTCGATGCGCGCCGGCGATCTGGCCGAGCTGGGCAAGCATTGCTCCATGACCGAGCGACGCGCCGATGATGCGACCCGCGAAGTGGAAGCATGGTTGAAGTGCTACTACATGCAGGACCGCATCGGCGAGGTGTTCGACGGCACCATCAGCGGCGTGGCCGGGTTCGGCGTGTTCGTCGCGCTCGATTCGGTCTACGTCGAGGGCATGATCCACATCTCGGAACTGGGCAGCGACTACTTCCAGTTCGACCAGGCGCGTCACCTGTTGCTGGGCGAGCGCACGGGCAAGCGCTATCGGCTGGGCGATCGGCTGCGGGTCAAGCTCGTGCGCGTGGATCTGGAGTTGTCGCGACTGGATTTCCTGCCGGCCACGAGTTCCTGACCGATGGCCAAGGGACGCCTGATTTACGGCTTCCACGCCGTCACGGCCAAGGTCAAGCAAGACCCCACGGCGGTCCTGGAACTGCACGCCGATGCGTCCCGCGACGATCCGCGCATGCGCACCCTCATGTCCACTGCCAAGGAGGCCGGCGTGCGCCTGGTGGCTTCCGTAGGCCACCGCTTGGACCAGATGCTGCCGGGCGCCAAGCACCAGGGGGTGATCGCCGTGGTGGAAGGGGCGGCCCGCGCGGTCGACCTGGAGGACGTCCTCGACGGCCTCGACGAACCGCCGCTGATCCTGGCGCTGGACGGAGTCCAGGACCCGCACAACCTCGGCGCCTGCCTGCGCAGCGCCGACGCCATGGGCGTCCACGCCGTGGTTGCGCCTAAGGACCGGGCAGTAGGGATCACGCCGGTCGTGGAGAAAGTGGCCAGCGGGGCGGTCGAGACCGTGCCCTACCTGATGATCACCAACCTCGCCCGTACCCTGGAAATGTTGCAGGAAAGGGGTGTTTTCGTGGTCGGCCTCGCCGGGGAGGGGGAGGCCGACCTCCCGACCCTCGACCTTTCGGGCAGCGTTGCCCTGGTTCTGGGAGCGGAAGGCGCCGGCCTGCGGCGCCTCACCCGGGAGCGCTGCGACACCCTGGCCCGAATCCCCATGTTCGGGTCGGTCGAGAGCCTGAATGTCTCGGTGGCTGCCGGGGTCTGCCTGTACGAAGCCCGGCGACAGCGCAGAGGTCCTCCCCTCTCCCCCCGGGAGAGGGGCCGGGGGTGAGGGAAAACAGCGAACCAAGCCGCGCTTTCCGCTTGATCCGCCGAGCAATTCTCCCGTAAACTCGTCGGCTTTCCCGGGTTGTCGAGCTGGTCGGCAACCCTTCCCTTGCCCCACCGAACACGCATGTCGGGGGGCTTCAAACCCACAAGGAGATTGCATGCGACATTACGAGGTCGTTTTCATCGTCCACCCTGATCAGAGCGAGCAGGTGCCCGCGATGATCGAGCGCTACCGGACGAACATCCAGGGCAAGGGTGGCCGCATCCACCGCCTGGAAGATTGGGGCCGCCGCCAGATGGCCTACCCGATCCAGAAGATGCACAAGGCGCACTACGTCCTGATGAACATCGAGTGCGACCGCGAGACGCTGGACGAGCTGGAGCACGCGTTCAAGTTCAACGACGCGGTGTTGCGCCACCTCACCGTGCAGAAGCGCGAGGCCGAGACCGGCCCGTCGCCGATGATGAAGGAAGAGAAGTCCAAGTCTCTCACCGCGCCGCAGACGCCCGTCGAGGGCGAAGCGAAGCCCGCGGCGGAGGCGGAGGCGGCTGCCTGATAAGCCTGATCCTTAGGTGACGGCCAACCGGGTCGTGCTCGAAGGCCGCGTCGAAGCGGTCGAGCCGATGCGGATGTCGCCGGCGGGGGTCGCTTCCGTGCGTTTCACGGTGCGGCACCAGTCGACCCGGGAAGAAGCCACGATCGCGCGCAAGGTGGAAGTGGCGATGCAGATGGTGGCCCTGGGGGCGATGGCCGAAAAGGCCCGGACTCTCGAGATCGGCAGGCAGGTAAGGGTGGCAGGTTTTCTGGCGCGGGCCAGTCTGAAAAGCGAGTGGCCCGTCGTACACGTCGAAGAATTGCAGGACATTTGAGGAAACGAACATGGCATTCGGCCGAGGCAAAGGTAAGGATCGCAAGCGCGACGACAAGGGCTCGCGCCCGCTGTTCAAGCGGCGCAAGTTCTGCCGCTTCACCGCGGAGAAGATCAAGGAAGTCGACTACAAGGACATCGAGATCCTGAAGGACTTCATCAACGAGAACGGCAAGATCATTCCGGCGCGCATCACGGGTACCAAGATGCATTACCAGCGCCAGCTGTCGGTGGCGGTCAAGCGCGCGCGGTTCCTGGCGCTGCTGCCGTACACGGACCTGCACTGAAGGAGCCGCCGACATGCAGATCATTCTGTTGGAGAAGGTGGTCAACCTCGGGCAGCTGGGCGATGTCGTCAAGGTGAAGGACGGCTACGCGCGCAATTTCCTGATCCCGAAGGGCAAGGCCAAGCGGGCGAACGCCGCCAACCTGGCCGAGTTCCAGGCGCGCCGCGCCGAGCTCGAGAAGGTGCAGGCTGCAGCGCTCGCCGCCGCGACCGAGAAGGCTGCGAAACTCGAAGGCCTGATGGTGCAGATCACGCAGAAGGCCGGTGTCGACGGGCGTCTGTTCGGTTCCGTCACCAACCACGACATCGCCGACGCGCTCAAGGCGCAGGGCATCGAGGTGGAGAAGGGCGACATCCGCATGCCGCTCGGGCCGTTGAAGCAGATCGGCGATCATCCCCTGGTGGTGGACCTGCATACGGATGTGCATGCCAACATCACGGTGTCGGTGTTGGGCGAGTCCTGATCGTTCAAGGTGTCGTTCAGCATTTGAAGAAGGCCGCGTCAGCGGCCTTCCTCGTTTGTATCCGCCCATTCGCGGTCTTTCTCCACGACTGACCATGGTTCTGCATCAGCGCGGAACGGAGCTCTCCCACTATGCGGCGCATCCATGGAGCCTCAGGCACACAAGGCTACGGCGAACGAGCAGCAGCGCTGATTCCGCGCTACGAGTCGATTGTGTTCGAGGAGCACCACCGTCCCGAGATGCACCTGTTGCCGACGGTTCAAAGTCACATTCTGGACATCGGTGCCGGGACGGGGGTCGATGCTGCGTGGTTTGCAGCGCGCGGGCACAGCGTTGTGGCAGTGGAGCCCACCCGAGAGTTTCGTGCTGCGGCGGAGGAGCGCCATGCATCTCCTTCGATCGAGTGGCTCGATGACGCGCTCCCGGAGCTCGAGGCGGTGCTGGCGCGAGGACAGGTGTTCGATGTGATCATGCTGAGCGGCGTATGGATGCACTTGGACGAGCAGGAGCGGGGCTCTGGAATGCCGAGAGTCGCATCGCTTCTGGCGCCGGGAGGCGTGATGGTGGTGTCCCTCCGTCACGGCCCTGTTCCGGAAGGGCGGCGCATGTTCCAGGTTTCCGGCGAGGAGACAATGGAACTTGCCCGCAAGCAAGGGTTGCGGCCGGTGCTCAATGTCCAGACGGAGTCGATCCAGGCATCCAATCGAGTGGCTGGAGTGACCTGGACCCGGCTTGCCTTCCGGCATTCGGCCTAGCACGCATGGGCAAACAGGGTCGGCGCGGCGGGTACAATTCGGATTGATTACAACGCAAGTCGGCAGCCGCCGACAGCGATCTCCCTGAACGATCATGGCCCAGGCCGTCACCCCGCTGCACCCCGACACCGACCTGGCCCAGCTCAGGATGCCGCCCCATTCCGTGGAGGCCGAGCAGTCGGTGCTGGGCGGCCTGCTGCTCGAGAACTCCGCCTGGGATCGTATCGGTGACCTCATGTCCGAGGCGGATTTCTACCGTGCTGACCACCGCCTGATCTACCGGCATATCTCGAAGCTGATTGAAGCCTCGAAGCCGGCTGACGTGCTGACCGTAGCGGAGAGCCTCGAGCGCAGCGCGGAGCTGGCGAACTCCGGCGGCCTTTCGTATCTCGCGACGCTGGCGCAGAACACGCCCTCGGCGGCGAACATCCGTCGCTATGCCGAGATCGTGCGCGAACGCAGCGTGATGCGCAGACTGGCCGAGGTCGGTACCGAGATCGCCGATTCCGCCTACAACCCGCTGGGGCGCGACGCGAGTCAACTGCTCGACCAAGCCGAGTCGAAAGTGTTCGAAATCGCCGAGCAGGGCTCGCGCGGGAAGCAGGGCTTCATCGCGATGCCGCCGCTGCTGACGCAGGTGGTGGAGCGCATCGACATGCTCTACAACCGCGACAATCCGAACGATGTGACCGGTGTGCCCACAGGCTACAGCGATCTCGACGAGAAGACGTCTGGCCTGCAGCCCGGTGACCTGATCATCGTCGCCGGTCGACCTTCCATGGGCAAGACCGCGCTGTCGCTCAACATCGCCGAGCATGTGGCGCTCGATGCCGGATTGCCGGTTGCGGTGTTCTCCATGGAAATGGCGGCGACCCAGCTCGCGATGCGTCTGCTCGGTTCTCTGGGGCGCCTGGATCAGCATCGGCTGCGCACCGGTCGTCTGCTCGACGACGACTGGCAGCGCCTGACCCAGGCGGTCGGGCGCCTCAACGACGCGCCGATGCAGATCGACGAGAGCCCCGCGCTCAATGCTCTCGAAGTGCGCGCGCGTTCGCGCCGATTGCATCGGCAGTACGGCAAGCTGGGTCTCATCGTCATCGACTACCTGCAGCTCATGTCGGCGACGGGTGATGGGGAGAACCGCGCGACCGAAATCTCCGAGATATCGCGCTCGCTGAAGGCGCTGGCGAAGGAACTCAGTGTTCCCGTCATTGCGTTGTCGCAGCTCAACCGCAGCCTGGAGCAGCGGCCGAACAAGCGGCCGGTGATGTCGGATCTACGTGAATCGGGAGCGATTGAACAGGATGCAGATTTGATCCTCTTCATCTACCGCGACGAGGTCTACAACCCCGACAGCGCCGACAAGGGCATCGCCGAGATCATCATCGGCAAACAGCGCAACGGACCCATCGGTACCGTGAAGCTCACGTTCCGCGGCGAGAACACGCGGTTCGAGAACTATGCGGACCCGAACCGCTACTGAGACATCATCCCACTTTTCGAACGACTGGAATCACGATCGTGGCTACTCTGGATTGGACTGCAGAACTCGAACTCGGTGATGAACGCATCGACGAGACCCACCGCGAATTCGTCGACATGCTGAACGCTGTCGGTGACGCTACGGACGAAACGATGCTGGCCTCGGTCGACGCACTGATCGCCCATACGGAAGAGCATTTCGGGCAGGAGCAACGCTGGATGGCGGCGACGGACTTTCCGCCGACCCACTGTCATCTCGACGAGCACGCGGGCGTACTGGAGGCGATGCGTGAGACGCGCAGCTACGTGACCGAAGGCAAGTTCCACGTCGGCCGGGTGCTCGCGCAGGAACTCGGTACCTGGTTCCGCAGCCACGCGGCCACCATGGATACCATGCTGGCGCAGTGGCTCAAGTCGCGCCAGTTCGACACTTCCAAGGAAGAGTCGGTCGCCGCCGGCTGAGGCGCAGGCCGGCCGAGCAGCCGGCTATGACATTTGTTCTAGAGACCGCCGGGGCAACCCGCGGGAATCTACGGTCCGAGGCCATGGCCGAAAAGTTCGGCCAGGCGACTCGGGAGTACCACGATGACGACGCGTCTGCTGTTGCAACTGCTGCTGGCGGCTTCGGACCTGACGGGCTACCCCGTACCCGAAGTGATGCCGCACGTTGCGATCGTCGCGCCGGCTGCCATGCCTTGCGTCTGCAAGGGTGCGTACGACAGCGGTACCCTTTGGGTATCGGGCGATCTCGATCTCGCGAAGCCGTTCGCGCGCAGTGTGTTGCTGCACGAGCTTGTGCATCACCTGCAGGAGCAAGCGGCTGGGGCGCCTCAGGGGCACGTGATGCGAGTGCGGTTTGAGCGCGAAGCGGTAGACGCGCAGAACCGGTATCTGGCTTCGCAAGGGTCGGGGCAACGGGCCGCGGTGGCGGTCAGGGACGAGTAGTCGTTGCCCCCATCCCAGCCTTCCCCCACGCGTTGCGCGGGGGAAGGAGAGATCAGCGACGATCAGTCAGACTGATCGTCGGTGGTTCGGGTGGCCCCCATCCCAGCCTTCCCCCACGCGTTGCGCGGGGGAAGGAGAGA
>LNFM01004857.1_pt1 | contig 24178 bp, 25 predicted proteins | sample 596031 | NCBI WGS metagenome assembly LNFM01 (sample SAMN04254537, study PRJNA301005) | activated carbon metagenome | isolation source: dual media filters at the Ann Arbor, Michigan drinking water treatment plant | place: USA: Ann Arbor | reverse complement strand
TATGCCCCTTAATGATATCAATGAAACCACGATTATCTCGCAATGTCATCGCAACACCAGCAGGCCGTACACCATCCAGCACAAGGCCTAATGAGATACGTTGCAGCTGTGTTAAATCCTCATGTACATAGATAGCCACTTTGCAATGTGTCTCGGTGATCTGTGTATTACAATCAAACCCAACCATCAAATCAATAAACAACAAAACATCCTCAATACAGCAGTTTGTCATGTTCTTCAAGATTTTAGCGTAAATTGCTTTACGATAAGTAACATCATCCATAACGTAGTCAGCAGAATCCGGATCGGTAATGGATTTATAAACACCACCAACTGTTGTATCTGCAGTGCTGCCAATAGACGGGTATTTAGCTTGTGGATCATCGTAGAAACCGAAGTAACCCAAAGCAGCAGCACCGTAAAAGATTCGACCTATCCCAACAATCTCACCAATAACATCAAGCTGTTTACCTGTGGCATCAGCAAGATATCGAAGGTTGATTGTATCCTGAATTGCTTTACTAATTTCATCTACCTCAGATGTGATGATCTTAATGTAGTTAATCAGGTTGGGTGAGTTTCTATATTCACTGAGCATAATACCTTCAACTTGCTCAGTTGGTACGTCAAATTTAATGGTCTGCGAAGGTGGAAGTGGATTAAAGTTTGCGCTGTTAAACGACACTTACCACCACCTTGCTCGCATCAGTGCGTGCACGTTGCTGAGGTGTGAGGACCAAATCTGTTGTACCGAAAGTACCACCCACTGTAAACTTAATTTGCAATGAGTTGATCTTAATGTTTGGAACTACTGCTAGAATGGCAGAGAAGAAATAAGACCAATAAACATCCACTGAAATATTCAGGTTGTTTACATGTTTAACAATTGCTGCTTTAACCAATGTCGCAGAATTCACACTAGCTCCGGGGAGGTTTGTAATGGATGTTGTGATACTAATGTCAATTGGTGTTGGACGGCTTATGCCGATGTTGTGTGGATAACCTTTGCTGTCATTGATCACAGTGACGATACTGCCATAGGAAGTAATCCCTTGTGGCTTGTTTTCATAAATCACTTTGGAAACTTCTGCTGGTGTACCACCTTCAACTACAACCAAGAAACTGTTTGCAGGAACACCATCAACTGTTGCCGACGTTGTATTCTCTATAATTGCAATATACGGCAGGTTCAAACTCTTAACACCTTCGTAGATAGCATCAATACTTGACGTACCACGACTGATAGTTGAGTTCTCACGACGTGCTCGGAATGCTGGGTCTTCTTCTCGAACGATGCCAGTGACTCCTGGCTCAAGGTTTGTTGCATTAGTCAACCCTGCAATTGCAGTTGTCAGTACATGCACTTCGTTTGCAAGAATCTTAATGGCCCCTTGCGTTGTACACTTAGCAGTTACGATTGCTGGAATAACAGCAACAGCAACAGTGGCAAACTTCAAACCATCAACCGTCTTGACAATATACCCAGCAGGAACTACTGTACCGGCAGTGCCAGAGAAAGTAATTGCAACACTTGTAGGAAGATTAGTAATCCGAGTAATGCCGTTGATTTCTGCAACTTTATCCAAACCAACTCCGTAGGCATTCGACGGACTGTACGCATTATAAGCACCCTCTGCTTGTTGCCAAACACCTTCCAGTAATTTTGCCACAATACCAATCAATTGCCCATCAGGACTTTCAGCCGATGTATCAAACTGTGAACCAAATGTACCAACAAACTTGGCATTAAAATCAGCAGTAATCTCGGCAGCTGACTTAACTGTAAAACCTTTTTCTGTTACTCCAGCCATTAGTTACCCCCCTAAAGATACTGAACTGTTAATGATGCCCCAATCTGAAATAGCCTCAAATGTTACAGACAACATTCGCGTACCATGATTCAGATTTAGGTCGATACTTGTTACATCTTGCACATGGGGTGTACCGCGGATACTGGTTAAGATTAAGCCCTCGATCAAACCTATGTCTGGTGCCTTAATCATAATATCCGTAAACCAAGGTAGGCCAATATTTGGGTCGGCATACCACTCGTTAAGCACAGCTAAAAGCCTACACTTAACAAGTTGGGCTGTATACTCAAGCCCCTCCACTCGGGTAGCACCACGACCGATAATAATATCATGTGTGGCACCATCGAGCTTTAAATTGTTAGCCATATAAACTCCTACACAACAGGTACGTTTGAGATACCACTACCCGGAACAACGCCAGAAGTTCTGTGTGTCTTGAGCGAGATAGTACCCGCCACAACATCATCATCAGAAGTAATCTTGCCAGTCACATGTAGTGTACCATTTATCGTAACGTTGCTATCAATTGTTGAAGTTGGGGCAGTTATGTGTAGGTTTGATACAGCAACTACTTCAATGTTCCCATCACTCACCAAGGTTATGCGCTGAGTACGATCACTATTTCGCAGTTCAGGTGAGGTGGAATTGAAACTTGTGATGGCCTTAGGTATGGGGTTGTACCCAACTAAAGCCACAGCATCATTGATGTTGTATCGACGGAAGTATTCATTCTTCGGCAAGCCGGAGGAGAATTTACCGATCTTATTTTTACCACCATACAGCCAATGACTATACCCTTTATCACAAAACATCAACAAGCAGTTGTCTCCAGCATTGACTGGGAACGTCAAAGAATACCCACCACCACTTGGAAATTGTACAGGTACATCTTGTAGTATAGGGAAATCATATTCCTCATACAAAGAGTCTAATGAGTTGTGATACTGCTCACGAGCTATTTCAACTTTTGCAACTTGCTTTACTGGATCAAACTCAATGATCTTACCCGGATAAGAGGTAAAGATTGGTTTCCATTCTGCCACAATACCTCCTATGCCAAGTCAGTAGCCTCAACAATATATGCAGTCAAGGTTGAGAAGTTGCCTGGGTCCAATGTTGGTGAAGCCATGTTCACCACATAAATATTAAAAGGTACGCCATGCTGTTTAAGGATGTTCGTACCTGAGCGAAGTGCTAGACTAAGCACAGTTACATTATTCCATGAGAAGTCTGTCACCCAACAGCGCATGATGTTGTTCCAACGACAAGCAGAGAAACGAACAGAACCTTGAAAGTCTACAATGATGCCAGCCTTATTCGAGAGTGGAATTTGATAACTCATAACACATACCCCGCGATAACGCCAACACCAGATTGTTTCAACACCTTGACCATTGTCTCAGTGTCTGTTGGTGTGTTTTGTTGCATTGCTTGCTTCTGGTCATCTGGAACATTGAACCCAATACGGCCATCAGGTTGAATCACACGAAGCTGCTCAAATGTGAGAGACACTGGAAGAACCGATGAAGTTGTGCTGTCTTGATTGATACGTACTTCACGGAGTACGCAACCCTCATATGTACCAAGGATTGTTGCAACATGCACAATTGTTCCATTAGTAACTAGGTCTTGAAGTTGTTTAAACTTCTCCTCAATTGGATTTTTTGTAATGCCTGAACTATCCATAGCATGTGCAGCACTACCCAACAAACTACCAAGCACTGGCCCGATAACTCGACTCACCATCGCACCAGCAACTTTACCTACGTTAGTAATGCTGAGGAAATCCCCATCAAACATATTTACGTTGGTGATCATGCCAGTCAAGCTGAACATCCTATTCTTCTTAATAGTGTGCTCGCTGATTAGAAAACCACTGCTAATTGGATAAGCTGTTACCTCATTAGAGAAGGCATGGCTCTCACTAATAACACAATCAAGTGCTAGGTAATCATACGATGTTTCTGCAGACTCTTGCGGCACTTCACCGGCTGTTACAGTTGGGGGAGTGACACCGGGCAGCAATACCTTGGTGTTATCAGCCACAATATAATTCTCTGTGACCTTTGTATCTTTAGACCATAAGATTATTGATTTCCTAAATGCCATTACTGCCCCCCTCGCTGTGCGTCAAGATTTCTGGCCATGCGTATATAGTCCTCTGTCTCTTTGTTTGTTTTCTCGCCCACCAAAACTTGAGACGCTGCTAGATTCCCACCATTATAATTTGCATTCATGGCGTCTAGGTTTCCATCATACCGCTTGTTCAACTCATCATACAACTTACCAGCAGCAGCGGTAGACTTAGCGAAATCCATCCGATCATCTTGTTGGTCGTTAATAGTCATACCCAAGTTTCTTCCAGTCTCCGGCATAATTTGATACGGACCAGCAGCACCAGCTTTAGATTCCACATTGCGAACACGATCGTGACCACGGTTTTCGATAATCAACTTATCACGGAGGAAGTTACCCTTCTTTGTGTCACCACGAGCAACACTATCAATAGCATCATTCTGTTGTGGTGTGAGTTGCACTGTGCTCAATGCTTTGGCCTCACGTTCTGTTAGTGTATTGGAGGCATGAATGGATTGACGTACAGTAGGAAAGCCTTTGGGTTTGTTTGCCTCTTTACCAACATCCAAATCCCAAGTTCCTGGACCTACGCCATTACCGCTTACTTCATGATCGCCAACAAGGCCGCTGTTAAACTGAACCCCAGTGATGCGAGTTTCCCAAGCTGCTGCGTAGTTACTTCCAACATGTTGCGTATACAACACAAGATACTCTGGAAACACTGTGTGCGACCAAAGTGTATCACTCCTGAACAATACTGAGTCAGCATTGTTTACGGAGATAACTGCATCAGCTGGTGGACGGTTTGGATCGTTTGTCCTCGCACCCAAGAAAGCCGAAACATCAATAATGTCACCACAGTCAATTGAAGTATTTAGGTTTACTGTCAGGTCAATCTTTGCAACAGTTGCTTGCGGTGTGCCCTTCAATTTATCTATAGACAACTTGTGCAAACTTATTTGATTGTTCTTGATCTTCTCTACTGTAGCAGCCGAGTTCATCATACTCACAATCTGTACATCACTGTTTGTACCACGGACATAGAAACGGAATTGCTCACCAAGCTCAGCCAAAGAATGATTAACAGAACCACGCATAATGTAACTAAGTATTGGTGTTGATAGAACATCATCATCCATACCAAAGAAGCGTGGTTCAGAAACATATCCAGCCTGTTTTGAAATCGCCTGAATCAACCCTTTGAGAGTTCCATTCTCATATACCAAACCATTTAAGCCTGCGTTCATACTCATTGTTTGCGCAGAAAATGGAATACACCAGATTGAGGTTATGTGGTTTGGTGTAGCCTTTCGGCCAGCCACGTTTACGACATACCCATTCAACATGGTGGACATTGTTGCTGGTTCATCCTTATAACCAACGTCAACTTTAATGGCCCTTCGCTTAACATCGAGAAGCATCTTCAATGTTTCAGGTGCCAAGTTATAAACATCCAACTTCAACGTATCTGCCATCCAACTCAAGTTACCTTGATAAACAAAGTCAATTCTGTTTTCGGATGTAGATAGGAGAACAGCTCCTGTGTCTTTGTTGGTGATCTTTAAATCAATCTTACGTTGCCACATTAAATGTACCTCCTATCTTCTTTACTCGTTTGTTGAATGAGAATATGCAGATTGCGTCTTCTGCACCTTACCCCCTGATTGAGTTGTTACACTTACGCCAGATGCCTCTACTGTTACATGGATGTTTACATCTTTTGCACCAGAGCGATCAACCTTTCCTGAGTATGTCTCACCTTTGTCACCACGTTGGAAGTTGTCTGCACCAATAAGTTCACTTAATGTTTCATCAATACCCTTGCCAATTACTCCAACAGGATTCTTAATGGTGTCAAGTTGCTTCTGAGCCCAGCCTGCACCCTCTTGGGATATCCCATAGTTTGTGGCGGCTGCCGCGCCACTTCTAACATGTACAGCTTCTGCACCAAAGTTTACAACCGCATTACTTTCAGCGTATGTTCTCATATCCGCAGTTGCACGATCGGCAGCTTGATCCACAATCTTCCGTTGATCTTGCTCAGACAAGTTGGCCATTGTTCCAGAGCCAGACAAACCAGAACGACGAAGTGCCTCAGCCGTAGTAAATGAATCATCACCACGAGCTTTAGATCTTTCTGTAATGCGACGGATCTTTTCAGTGGGGTTATCTGCAAGCTCTTGCATTTCTGCAATATCGAGCAAGCCCAATGTCCCAGTAACTTGAGAAACAGCACCACTATAATCACCAAGTCCCATTTGACCTGCGAGTTGTGCACCAGACAAAGTAGCAGAACGAGCATCACGATCAGACATACCAGCACCACGAAGTGCGATGTTATTACCAAGGAATGTCCCTGGGTTTACACCGTAATCTAGTGCTTGTCCAATATCTTCACGAAATGCTTCGGCTAGTTTCTGTGCACTCCTATCCACCGTCTGTGTAACATCTTTGACGGTTTCGTAAGCTGTACTTAACCAACCTCTATCTTTCTCTCCAATACTGGCGCCATCATCACCACCACCGTCACCACCGGCAGCATCACGTCGAGCATTCTCTTTGTGTGCTTGGTTCCAAGTACGAGCAAAAGCCATACCTTCACGTTGTTGTGCATCTTGAAGTTTCTTACCATCAAGTGCCTCTTCAACTTCAGTCTTGCTTGCACTAACAAGGAAACCATACTTACCAGATTTGTCAGCAGCCATTGCAGCATTAGCGGCAAGGAACTCAGCTTGAGTCATTCCAGCGTTACGCTCAATACTATCTTGAGCTTGCTGTATCTTACCTTGATTGCGTTTGCGCCATTCCATATCAGCGTTGACTGTTTGCATTTGTGTGCGAAGTTTACCATCCACTTCAACACCCTGCATAATGTCTACAGAATCAAGGTTACCAACTGCCATCTGCATTTGAACTTGATCGTGGTATTGTGCAAAGTCACGAAACTCTCGTGGTGCTTTAAACTCAACACCTTTACGCATAGGCTTGCCATCTTGTGTAACAAGTCCATCAAGAGAGGCACCACCGGGGAAACCTTTATTCTCAAGCAAACCAAGTTCAAGAACTTCTGTGTTCGTCTGGCGTTCATACTCTTGTCGAATAGAACTTTCCATACGTTTGCCACGCTCAATATCTTCACTAGGATATGGCTGAGTTGTGGTTAATCCCCAGTTCTCCATCGACTTCTCGCCAACAAAGGTGTTGCGAGCTCGATCACTTGTAACCATTCGTTTAGCATCAGCAGCAGTTGCTAGCAGCTTTCTTTTATCCAGCCACTCTTGACTACCTTGTGGTGCATTGCTAATTGCAATGTTAGGGTTTTGACTTTGGTAAATACTTCTTGCACCAGCAAGCCTTTCCTCGCGTGCTCCACGAGCTGCCAGCGACTGCCCTAAACGGCTTCCGTGGGTGGCCTGTGTCGTCGCGTGTGACGTTCCAAGGTTGTCCCCATGTGAAGCACGCTGGTTGGTGGCTGCGCCTTCCCTAACGCCCTCTGCGGCTGCCATATCAACGCTGGGAGCTGCCCGTGCAAACGAGTCGTCAACTTCCGGGCCTTCTCGGGTAAGCTGTTCCAAACCACTTGGCTCTACGTATGCGCGACCTTCACCCTCACCCGCTACGTTAGTGTCGCCACCTCCCGCATCATCGCCCGTTGGGCCGTCTGCGTCCATCAATGAGGCGTCTGCGTCCTGCAATTCACGGTATTCGTCAATCTGCGTTAGGTTGTTGTCAACATAATCAGCAGACAAATCACCAGCCGGTTGAAAGAACACATCCACAGTGCGTGCAAGTTCGTCACGAGCATAGCGATCAAGTTGTGGTTTATGGAATTGATCTTGACTTGCAAGCTGTTCATCCAATGATTCTTCCACTCGATCATAGTCAAGGGAAAGTCCACCACCCCAAGACTGCCTTCCTACATCAGAGTCGCTAATACCAAAGATTCTACCAAGTTGTTTAGGTAGTTCTGTAAGTGCAGCACGTTTAACAGTGGCACGTTGATATTCATCATCCTGACTTTCAAATCGACTGTACGCAATGTTCTTCGTACCATATCCGATGAGTGTAGAAAGTGTATCTGCTTGTGTGGGATCATCTGTCCAACGTCCAGAAGAAGTCATACCACGCTTTACAACACTTGAAGCAAACTCACGAAGCTTACTGCTATTCAATGACCCAACAAGTTCATGGGGACTTGGATACGCAGTGTAAGCTGCGATAGGTGCAGTGAAGCCAGCTTGTCCAGCATTAGCTAAACGTACTGCTTCTTCTGCACCAAGCTCAACAGAAATCTTTGCAAACAGTTCCTCATTGCGTTGAATGTTTGTTGCGTTAGCTACTGAGATTTCTTTAAGTCTTTTAGGAAGCATACTACTAAGCTGCATAGATATAAGACGTGTGGCCTTACTCCGTTCAGCTGGTGTCATGTATTCCAGTTGCTGTGGATCAATGTATTGCTCAGCAAGATTGTCAAAGTATTGTTGAACGTTTGCTTCATCCGGCAAACCCAGCACTTCTGTTTGTTGCTGTTGAGGTGTCAAACCTTGAAGTGTGTTAGCCACCTTCATATACTCAGGAACCTTCACAGGTGCTTTGAGTTTGAATTCTTCCTCGTAGAAAGTTGGTGATGCTTCCTTGGTCAGTGGGATTACGTCGTAAGAACCCCCCTGCTTATTGAATGCACCGAGGATAGATGCAAGTGCTTGATGGGGTGAGGTGAAGTCCTGTGCATAACTAACTTCCGATAGTTGCTCAATATCCTCTTTCTCAACATCAAAGGTTCCACCACTATCACCGAAGTCAAGTACAGCCTTTTTACCAGTCAACATCGACGGAGTTAGGCCAGACTTAATAAGATTCTTGTAGATTGCCAATTCCTCATTGCTGAAAGATTTGGCACGCTCAAGTGGAGACATAGATTGATATTGGTCATACTTTGTAAGCACTGCTGCAAGTTCGTTTTCCAAACCTGCTGCCCTAATCTTTCCAGCCACTACAGTTTCTGGAGTAATGAGGTTTGTAGTTTCTTCAAAGTCGCTGGTTATTGCACCAGTTTGTTTTCCGATAAACTCTCGTTTCTCTTGAATCTGTTCCAGCTTTCTTGTTGTCGCATTCTTATTTGTTTGCGCAACCTTCGCTTTCACTAATTCGTTCGTTGATACTAAGGGCACTTCACGAAACCTTGCAAAGCGATCTTCCAACAACATTTCTTGTACATCAAGATCATCCCAGTCTTCACTTGCGATAACCTTTTCAAAAGCCTTTGCATCACCACCAGTGGCTTTCGCCATGAAGTAAGCAAGCTGCTTCCGACGCATTGCTTTGTCTTTCTTCTTTTGAGCTGCACTATTCGCATCAACTGTTTCTGACACCATAGATTGCTCAGGGGCTTTATACTCACCATTGGAGCGAGTAACCGTCACAGTTGGTTTAGAGCGTTTGCCCAATTTCAGCACAGGCTTTTCTACGTTGAACACACCATATTCTGTAACTGCCGGTAACTCTTTTTCATCCATTGTCATGCCCTCAACTAATATGTTCTTTAAGGTCTATCAATTCGTGCATAAGAAATAAATCGTCGATGCTGTATGTGTAATCTTGAAGTTCTTTCAAAGTACACATTGGAGGGTTAGCAATCAATGGACGATGAAGAAAGTAATTAACATTAGGGAAAAGTTCAGCAAGTGTTGGGCCTGTCTTCAAATCGGCCTCAGTGTTATATGTGAAACTCCCATCAGCATTCGTCGTAATAGATACAACTTCCTCTACTACGCTTTCTTGATTGCTTCCATTCTTGCTAGACCTCCTGCGAAAAAATCCTTGAAGTTTACCTCCAGTACGAATGAGAACAGGTCATAGATGAACATCAAGTCACCACTAAACTCCACATCGAAGTTAGTTGCACTAATCTCAACACCATCAATGCGTGCTGCACAAATACACTCTTTAACCAAAGCAAGGAACACTGGCCGCTCTACACGTTGCAAAATGAACATGAGGTTAGCGAAAGTCCAGTCACCTAATACAAAACCCAAACAATCATCACCCATAGTGGTCAACAGGTTGATTTGCATATCCATAGCCTTTGAAGCTGGCCACTGACGAACAAATACTTGCTTCCCCCGAATCTCACGAGTCTCTTGTTTACACGCCATAATAGTTCTCCCAAGCTGAGGGCCCAATTGCCCCCAGCAAACATTCTGTTAATTACAGGCCGACGTAATCGTACTTGCCATTGGTGAACCAGATTTGCTCAAACTCAATTGTCCAACTGAGTGAAACAATACCAGTACCACGAACGATAGCAGGCATAACAGGAATGAAACCGTTTACACCAGTTACAAGAGCCAAACCCATCTTATCGTTCATCAATGCCTGAATTGGGTCGAAGATAGCACGGTTGCCACTCAAGCCAGTGTTCTGCGAAAGGATTGCACGACTGTTTAGAACAGCGTTGTAATCACTGGTTTGCAGCAAGGTGAATACAATACGACCAGAGCGGTCAGCAATAGTTGCAACAGACATTTCACCACGAGCACCAATTACTTTCGTGTGTTGCACGTTAGTACGGCCTGCAGAAATGATACTGTTGTTATCCGTAAACCCGGTTACAGGAATACCGTCGAGCAACAAATCGACGTTATAAAAGCTATACTGCTTCATAAATTAGCTACTCCTTATTCCGAGAACGAGCCAGTAATAGTAATCTTATGGATTGCACCAGCACCCACAGCAATGAAAGTAACACCCCGGTAGATGCGATTACCTTTGTCTGCATCGCTAACAGCGCTAACAGGAATGTAATCAATGCGATAACCCAATTCAAGGTAAGTGCCATCAGTTGTATAACCCGGAGCAATTAAGCCGTTAGTTACACCTTGACGCAAACCTCGCTCAACCTTCTGGATAATCATGCTTACACCAGTGTCGGTATAAGGGATCTTAGTTGGCGAGCGATACATCAGGTTGAACACATCAGTCTCAATACGATTCTGCAACCAGTCGGTGCCATGAACAGTATCGAAGAAAGTGCCATCAGCCATCTTACCTTCATCGTAGATGGAGTTACCACCAGCATCCAAGAAGACGTTACAATTGATAGAAGCCAAGTGACCCTTCTGGCTGGAGCTAAGCTTAGCAACAGGAATTGTAGGCAGCTTCTTGTACATCAAAGTTAGGGTAGTATTAGTACCTTCGAAGTTGACGGTGAAAGCACGGCCAGCTACAGACACACCAGCATAACTACCAGCAACAGGTGCATAAGTAGAAATTGTGCGCTTAAGGCTTGCATCTTTCATCTTACCAACCAAGGTAGTTGGAGCAGTGGCAGTCAAGCAATTCGCATCATTGGTGGTGTTGAAGAACACTTTGTTACGGGCCTGAGTCCAAACAGCAGCATCATAAGATGCTTGCACATCCTCATACTCAGCAGCAAGTGCAACACCGTAGAACGAGTTGTCGTATTGTTCGCATTGAGTGAGTGCATCTTTTGGAGTCTCTTCCGACTTACCTTGTACAAGTACAGCAGTCAGCATACCAATAGCAGCAGCTAGGCCACTAACATCAGCAGAGGCCACAGTGATTGTAAAAGTTACACCTGAGGTTGGGCTTGTAATGACAAACTTACCAAGGCTTGCATCATACGAACACAGTGTACCCGGAAGCTGTTCTTGCAGTTTGGTTTGGATTGCGGATGCAGCTTGAGCAAACGATGTTACAGCGCTCAGGTTTACAGCCCTAATAACAACCAACGTACCATTCACAGTCATGGTGAAACCACCAGCAGTGATAGCTTGCAGTGTGGCCAAGTTTGGAGTGTTGTTACCAGTTGCTTTTGCAGGTGTATCAGTACCGTCAATCAAACCAACCATGAAATAGATAGGCTTCGGTGATTGAGAGTAGTAAACAGTTGCAGCTTTGTTAATTTCACCGGCAGGGAAATCAGCAGCCACAGCTTTGATACTGGAATACTGGCGAACCCGCTCAGTGGGGAGAATTGGTGCAACACCTGCGCTTGCTTCTTTACTCAGGAACAAGAGCTTGCCGAAACCCGACAAACCTTGTGGAGTAGGTGCAAGCGTAATGCTTACGTCAATGTACTCGGAAATTGGAACTGACGACATATTATGTATGCCTCCTTATAAAATTGTTTTACGGTGTGAATTGCATGTCAATAACGATTGGCAGTGTAGTCCCACCTTCGGTAAACCACCATTTACTACAGCTTCAACGATGCGAGGTATACGAGTTTCTTGCTTTCGAATAACATTAAAGTCAAGTCGAATTGCCGTCCTTACTTCCCACTGAGATTCAAGTGCCAAGGTTTTAACTTTGATTGGACCCTTACTGATCAGTACCATGCCCAACTTCTTCATTAAGTCTAGGACGTCAGGTCGATAGAAACTGTTATTAAGGAAGTCCACATCAACATCACCCCGAGAGAATAGAACATCAAAGGATAGGATGCGAAAACCTCTTGTAGTGAATACAAATTCATCAGCCACACTGTCATAGATATTATCTACTTGATCGTAGCCTGGAGAGTATGTACCCATAAGCCTTACTGCTGCATAAGCATCAACAGGCGGTCGAGGGGCATTCTTAAACATTGGATATGAATAACGTGGTTTCAGGACACATTGGTCAATAATCTTTTGAACCTTTTGAACGTCTGAGTCCATACTACCACCCATTTACTGCAAGAGGATTTGAAGCAGTCTCTTGCGTAATTAATACACCAAGTTCAGTAAGTAATGCCGAACCATCTTTTGTGTAGATGCTTGTTGGATAACCTTCTACCAAGACAAGGTTCTGCACCTTGCTTGCGATAACCATGTGGAAGCCTGCCGCACTATAGTTGCCATGCTGTGTAACAAAATATGTTATCCCATACACACTCAACAAACTATTGATAGGCATTTCAGTGCGTGAGTGAAACTTCATAAACCCCGGTTGCCTTTCTAACTCAGGGTTTGCTTTCAGTTGTTCACCGAACACACCTTCATCGCGGTCGCCATGAGGAATGGGTGTTGCTTGAATGTAAAAGGCTGGGCCCATCGCATTCTTAACCCACTGGTTATCCGCATCCCAGTAACCGCCGATAGGACTGCACATTAAAACTTTGGTTGTTGTATGTCTATTGAATGCCCGACGAACACTAATCATTAGTAGATCATCCTTGCACCAGCGAACGCTTGGTTGCGCCACTTCAAGTATGTCTGCCCATAGATCGTACTGTCGTAGTTATCCAACGTACCATCAATTTCTCGTGCTACAGCATACTCAACCAAAACATCGTCAACATCAGAGCTGCGAATCGGCATCATTGGGTTAATGTCACCCGCTTCACTAGCTTGGGCTACTGAAAGATTATGGGCAATGAGATAAGCCTGAGCAACATCGTAGACATTGATCCAGCGGCCATCATCAGTACCCATTTCAATTACAGCATCCCCAAAGAAGATATTAAATCGTCCTTGGGATATTCTAGTGAACTCAGGGAACCTTGCTACAAACATTGGCAAAGTAACCATATTGTTCTCCTTTATTTATGCACACAGAGTTTCATACAGACCAGCAATCTCTGCTTCTGTGTGTGTCTCTTTACTAACTGTCAACTTCTTGTCAGCCAAAGCTTTAATCATTTGTGCCAATGTTACTTCGCTCTTAACCTTCTCAACAATTGTCAGGTCGCCAATGCGTACACGCTCTGCAATAAGGTTGACTTCACGAGTCACGCCTGTTGGTTCGTTGAAGGTACGGTAGACAGGCTTCTTGTCAATGATGGCACCCGGAATTACTTCCGTAACCTCTTTCATTTCACGGACAGTTGTCTTGCCGGATGTTGCCTGAATCCACAGTTTGTCATCAATCTCAACAGTTGCTTCTGCTGGAATTGCAATGAGTACAGTTTGTGGTGTCTCAGGTTTAGTAACTTCAACCCCAGTTTCTGTTACGAACTTGGTAACTTTACCAGCATTGGTGCGAGCGTTCAGCATGATTGGTGCTTGTGTGTTATTCCGAACTTGCATTTTGGTTCTCCTATATTAGTAAAGGGTTTCTTCTTGGTTTTATACATCCATTAAATGCAACTTTAAGCATTTGATTTTCTTGGTGTGGGATTAAACAACATGTTTCTTTACTGTACAACTTGCCACCTTCACCATACTTATCTTTGTCTAGTTGATAGTCATTGTCTGGATTACACCAATCAGTATAACCATCAAGCAACTCAAAATCTTTGGCAAATGTTTGGAAGTTGTGCCAGTTGTGGTGTACTGTTGCATTATTGTATGTACTACCCATTACTGGATTCGCGTAACACCTTTGCAACATAGCAACCCACAGTCCGTAGACTTTATTTGGCCTCCACTTACCTGAGGTTGTTTTACGTTTTGTTTTATGTGGCCCATCACCAAGGAATCCAACCCCGTGAACTGTGGCATGAAAGGGATCACTCACTTTACCACTCTTTATGTGATCGATCCTAGCTTCCCTTTCAAATCCAGTGTGTATGAACTTCACCCATCTGAAATTCATACGTTCACTATTGGATTTGATAACAAGAGAGCCATTATTGGTGGAATACATCTCACCCGGTCTATATGCTTTTGTTATCTTCAAAATATTGAGCCTTAAGTTACATCAAAAAATTAGATGCCATACCAAATATCAATCGCCCGCGGGTAAGTTACTTCCAGCCCGGCGAAGCGACCACGGCCGGGGACTTCATAGACCAGACCGTGCAGTTGCACTGGCAGGAATTGAAGTGGCAGAGGTTCACGAATACGGACGGTTTGAGTACCTTCCGGGGTAGTCTTTGCCAGAACAATGAAGCAATCCGAACCAGCATCACCTTTGCCGTCGATGGCGTTCAGGGCTTTAACAGCACCCTTCTTAATACCAAACTGGTTGTTGTTGCACCAGAAGTCAAGAATGGTGGTGTCACTCACTGCAGAACGTGGGGTGGAAGCAATGTAGTTCCATTGCAACACAGGCAGCCACAGTTCAGTTGGTGCGTGAATTTTCTTGGTAGCTGCATACATAGCGCCGCAAGCGTTGTTCAAATCCTTGATAATTTCATCAGGGGTTTTGGTAGCCCAAGTGGTAGTAGTTGCAGCACCAGCCGGAACTGGGTTGTGTGCAATGTTCGGGTGAGCGAACAAACCAACGAAGCCAGCGGTAGCATCACCACTCCAAACAGCATCGTTTACATATTCTTCATAGCCACGACGTGCAGCCATTGCTTTACGAGCTTCCAGAGGCATACCGGACATTTGAGCGGATGCAACTTCGTCGATATCGTAATCGTAGGCACAACCAACCGACTTAACGGTGATCGAGTATTCACGACCCGAAATACTGGATTTTGGCAGGTCAGTGGCACGAGCGTTAATTACTTGTGCTTTACCAACACGGTCATACGAACGATAGGTGAGGCTAGTTGCGCCAGCGCCGCCCAAGGTCAGAGTTGGGAAGCAATCACGAGCTTCCAAATCCGGATACAGAACATCATAAGTAGTCTGTTCAATTACTTCCAGTTGACGCTGGAAGAACACACCATCGTTATCCGTCAGGCGTGCATCGTTATCAACCAACTTTTCAAAGTGGTCATTCAGTGTAGCAACAGAACCATCCAGCAGTTTTACTTCACGAGCCATAATTCAAATCTCCTTATTCTTAATAATTAAACAGCAGTACCGTTGATCATTGCACGAGTAATCATTACACGAACAATATCACCAGCGCCACCCGAGGAGTCGAATTTCATGTTCGAAGCCTTGACATAACCAGCAGTTGCACCAGAGGTAACTTGGCCGGTTGTGGAGTTTACATATACATCACCACCAGCAGTGGCAGCAGCAACAGTGTTTACATAGATCGAACCTTCCAACAGGACAGGAACAATTGCACCAACAGGGAATGGAGCTGCACCAGTGTTAGGACGGAAATCCGATTCATTGGTCATCTGGCGAATAACAATACCAAACTGTTGACCAGCACCAGCACTACCCAGATCAACTTCACGCTCAGTGGTGCCACGTTTAACAACGAGGCCTTGCTTCAGTGCAACTTTAGCACGGAAGCTTTCACGAACACTGTTAGTGTAAGTCAGACCATATACATTGCCGACTTGGAAGTCTGGGGTGTTAATGTTGTAAGATTGAACAGGCATAGTTATTTATCTCCTTGATAACGCTTAATCATATTCTCACGAGCAATTACTGCTGGACTCTGAGAATCTTCGTGTTTTACTTTAATACCAGCAACGTCACGCAACATGGTGGACATTTCTGTATCTTTCTCATGTACAAAATCCTTGTCTTCAAGGAGGATGCCATACCGTACTTCTACATATTGATCAGACATATTAGCTGGTGCTGTAGGGCAAGCCTTAGACACTACTTCACGTTTGATTTCAATTTGAGACTTACCTTTAACATCAATGCCATCACAGATGGACAACACTTCGGCAACGAATGCCATACGTTGTTCAACCAGTGCATCAATGTCTTGTAGCTTTGCAACTGTTGCCAGAGCGTCAGTTAGTTTTGCTTCGGTGCTATCCAACTTGGCTTTTAGTGTTTCCACTTCAAGTACCAACGCGGCATCAACAACCTTAACATCTTCAACGACTGCTTCAATCACAACTTCCGGAACCACCTCAACTGTTTCTTGTTCTTCCACAACTTCTTCAAGTTCTGCAGCGGAGTCTTCAATAGCAGCAACGCCTGCACGACCCTTGGGTACGATGGCGATATGGTTTGCACGGATATTTGTTTTCTTGGCATGATAACCAACAGTATCAAAATCACACATTACCAAGGAGGCAGTATGACCAGAGGATAGTTGGTTAGTGTTTGCACGAACAAGTGCAATTGTATCTGCATCATTGATAACCAAAGTACCAATAAGCATTTCACCACTTTCGTCTTTCATTGGCATACCTTCCAGCACACCCTTCAAAAGATCTTTGGCATTCTCTGTATCAACATCAACAGTGGGATGACCAACAGTGATAGGTGCAGAACGATAAGACTCAATAGAAGCTTCATCGAACAAGTCCTCAGCCAAAGTCATAATCTTGACAATGGATTCTGGATCATGATCTTTAAAAGCCGAGCCACATTCTTTTGCCTTGTATTCCATGATGCCTGTGCGTGCGATAGAACAAGGAGCAATCATCTGACCACTAATCTTAAACTTGCGCTTGGTAGGCATATGGAGTTTATCTTGGAAGCCTACATCAAATGCTTCATCAAGAAATCGTACCATACGATTCATTATTTATCTCCTTTGTTATCAGGCCCGTCTGACGGACGTGAAATCTTAGCTGCTCCCGGTGGAGGTGCAGTTGGCAATGCTCCCATATCCTCACGGCTATAAATGTTCTTAGTGAACAAAACATTTTGAGCCGCATCTGGAGTAAGCACACCTGCTTCAACCAAAGCAACCAAAGATGCCACAGTGTCTTTCTCACGAGTTTCTTTTTGTGCAGAAGACTCAGGGAAGATGCAACGCCACTTATACTTCCAAGCAGGTAAGCCAAAGTGTGCTTGAACAATCTGATCTAGAACCTTCAGGCGTGGCCGGTACTCCATATTTTGAATCGCTACCAACAAGTCAATATAGTTTACCAGATCACTTTCACCTGTAGCATTCATGCCATTTGGCGATGCTGAAAGGAACCGTGTTGCAGGGATACCTACCGCAGCAGCAATAACTTCCAAGTATTCCCAAATGATATCCTTGACACCATTCAGTGCAATTTTCTTGGGTGCATATACCTCATTGCTGTCAAGAAGGATACAGTTGTAAACCGACTTCATTTGCTTCATCATTCGGAATCGCTTCATTACTGCCATTTCCCCAACGGGGTTTGTCAGCATGTTTTGCAATCCGTTTACTGTTACCACATCAATGTTAGCCTCTGTTACCAATTGAGCAGCAGCCTGAACAGCAGTGTGGAAATTGTCAACGATGTTATTCAAAGGAAGTAGAACACTATCCGAGTACCACTGGTTGTGCCAGTTCTCGTACATCGGCAAACGTGTACCTTCAAAACGAATCAATCGTGAATGGTGAATGCGTGCTGTACTGCCTGCGATCATATAGAACTCAGGTTGACCATACCAAGGTGAAAGTGGATTGGTGTTGATGCCACCAGTACCTAACAGCCGTGTACGATCCACTACTTGCAAACTATTGATACAACCTTTCTTCAACCGATTTAGGTCAAGTGGTGTATCCATCTTACCAGTACCTTTGATATCCAGAAGGATAGCAGAAGTACCATAAACACGTGCCCACTTATAAGCCTCATTGAAAAGGCCAGCCATGTTGAAGTGTTCATCAGCATCTTGTGCATCTTCACTATCTAGTTCACGCCATGCACGAGTAGTGTCTAGCGGAATGATTGTGCAAATCTTTTGAGCAATCCAGTCTTCACGGAAACGGGTAATCAAACCCTCTTGGTCTGAGTTACCGTTAGAACGTCGCCACTGGTTGTAAACTGTTTTATCGTTGGCACCACCTAGTCCTGAGACTACGTTTTCCAATCCATCAGCAGCTTGCATCGTTCCTTCTGGAGTTGCCTGAATAAGTTGATCCATGGCTTCCAGTAAAACTTTATCCTTCGGGTCGATTACTTCTTCACTCATAGATCATCCCGCTTGCTAGAGTAACCATTAGGTTTTTCCAAATGATACTCGGGCATGGTCGTTACTTGTAGCTCTACTCGATCACTAACTGTTTCCACAGTTGCGATGATATTGCCACCAGCATCTACGATATGAAAAAGGTTATTGCCCGATGCCCTCTTACACAGACGTGTGTTAAGCATAGCATTCTCCTTATTAAACCCAACTTTCATAGTTAGCCGAACTTCCACTATATTGAATAACAACTGCATCACTTACGTTATCAACAACGTCATCGTGACCAGTTGAACTGCCTAAGCCAGTCATGCCAAGAATCTCACGCATAACGTGTGATTTGTGTACATGCTCACTTGGAAACCATATTCTACCTTGTGCAAAGTACGGAATGGTGTTAAGGAATCGCGCAACCTTGTCACCAGAACTTTTGTCCTTAGGTACAGGCAATACACGAACATCCCCATCACGAGTAAATTGTTGGTTAAGGAATTGTCCAGAACTTTTATCTTCCATGTACAATGCGGTAGGCAGCATACAGGGATAACCAAGGTCTAGCTTGTTGTGTTTATTCCAGAACTTAATTAACTCAATTTTCAATTCAGGTGTTTCAAACTTACCAAGCATTATGTCTGCAAGGTAGAGGTCATTGTTTCTCATTACTGCCCAATAACACACAACAGAGTAATCTGAATAATCCATCTTTGTTGATGCAGTATCAGCAGTCATAAATGTCCGAATAACTTGTGACTTATCAAGTTCAAGATATTCCTGCCACCAAGCTTCTTGTACAAGACCAGTACCTTGTGCAGTTGGATCACCCATGTACTGACTGTTAAATGTGTAAGGTGAAGCAACCTTCATTGCCTCAAGGCTTTCCAAACTTTTACGAGAAGGCCACAATGCAGACTTTGCTTCTTTACGTTTCAAGTTGTAAATAACAGGGTTCGCATGAGTATAGGCTTGCTTCTCAATAATCTTGTCATACCAATCTTTACTGCCAACACCCGGCTCAATGATTGCAGGAATGTTCAACCAATCATAACGATCACTTGAGTTACCACGAAGTAGATACCCCACAAGGTCTTCATCGTGTACACGCTGCATAATGATGCACATTGGAGTGCGGGCACATTTTACTTGTTCACCTTCATCATTCTGTACAACACCATCATTTGCCAAACGAGACATAAATGTGTTGTCATAACGATCGTTAATCTCAGATCGTACAGTGTTTGAATACGCATCCTTTGGCTTGATAATGTCATCCACTACAAAGCAACCAGAATAAACTCGTGTCAAACTGCCAGCACCTTTCTTTACATTAACCTACGCTCGTTAGACGTAGGCCGGAGTTACAACGGTTTCTTACTTACAAAGGTGAGTCCACGCACAGTGGATCGCTCACCCCGTATCATTGCTGCCATGTGTTTACGGTTCAGAGAGTGTAATTCGCAAAATGCCTTCACACTGGTACAGGTGTAAACACCCCTAGTGCCTTGGAAGGTATATACCACCTTGGACTTATTGCCATAAGTAGTGCAGTTGACAATCTCTGGTACAAAGCTGCAAGTCTCTCGGGAGTATATCTTAGTTCCCGGAACCCGCAAGTCTTTGTCTAAGTGGCATTGCAACCTATCATCATACCCTGGCAGAGCCTTGATATCTTCTGCAAAGGTTTGGAAGTTGTGCCAGTATTTAGCTACTGTGGCTTCGGAGTAGCATGGGTCGTAACTGTCTGTATAGCAACGGCTTAGCATTGCATACCACAGCGAGTACTCTTTAGAGTTCTTGCTGCCACATTTAGACTTGTACTTGCCAACACCGAGGTATCCAACGCCACGTATCTTTGGATAGTACGGGTCACCGACTTCACCATTACGAAGCTCTCGGGTATGTACGTTTGTTTTCACATACCCGGAAGTTTGGAACTTGACTGTGCACCGAGTATTACTCTCCATTGCTACAACCACTAAGTTACCACAATTGTTTGTCTTGAATTCTTGTCCAACTAAATTATTTCGCATTTGTTGCTCCGCTGCATATCGCTATGCAGAATAGACTATATCTTCACCCGTTATATCATTGGGTGCATTATGTTTCGAGCCACTTGGCTCTACGGGATTTCCCTAGTCGTTACACTCAGCACAGGGTTCTGTGCCTAGCTCGGTATTGTCTCTGAGAGGTGTCCACCGAATTAATAATGTTTTATACGGGCCGAGGATAAACCTTTGTTAACCCGTCAACTTACCACCAGAAGGAACAGCGTGAAGCACGCCACCTTTAGTTGTACCCCAACGTTCCAACGATCGTTTACTTGCATCAATCTTCAATGCAGGAAAGACTTTCATGAAAAGTTCATTGAGCATAATGGTGCGAATGTAACCGCTACTTTCAGCAACAACGTCATCAGCATAAGAAGTGATAATATTGTGCGAACCAGCATTGTGACAGAAGCTGTACAATGGAAGGAAGATACTAAGAATCTGTGTCTTGGAGTGTCGTGGTGGAATTGTAACAATTACTCTATCACGTTTACCATCGACAATATCTTGACATACATCGAAAATGATACTGTGGAAATCTTGCATCTGGAATTTGAATCCCATCTGCAATTCAAAAGCCCACTTGCTAAAAGTTTCGAAGCTAGCCATCAGAATGTTGCGAGCCTCTGTGCAATCCTCATTGTTTATCTCGTCGAGATTCACTTCAAGCGGATTGTTTATAATGGCTTGTGCTAATGATGTTTTCTTTAATGCTACACGAACAACAGCAACATCGCCGTTGCTATCAAGTTCAACCTTACCCTCTGTGATAATTTTCTTAATCTCAGAGCTGTAAACTGTGTTGTTCTTGTGGTCGGCGCTTCGCAGTGCTGCTAGTTGTGCTTCTTGAAGTGCTTTGATTACAGCGTTTGTTTCAAGGCCTTGACCTTCAATTTCACTGCAAATGGCTTTATCGTACTGTTCAACAATAAATTCATTTTCTGATACATACTTCCGAAGTTGTGGAAGTGTTAATGGAATACCTCGACTACGACTTACTTTAAGCAAGTCCCCATAATATTGTGTAAGCAGGTTGGCAATGTAGCCATCAAGCTGTTCATCAATTGGGATGGCACTCATACTTCTGGCTTCTTAAATTCAATCAAATACAAATGGTTAAATTCTTCATTTGTCATTTGTGGCTCTACATCGTTTTTCTTTTCATCCACATAATGGACATATTCACATACTGGGCATTCGCCAGCTACTAAATCAACAATGTGGCCACAACCGCGACAATGCTTGCGGCAATCGTGACTACCTTTACTCATTTTGGTTCTCCTTAATAATTGAGTCGAAGACTCGGAAATTGAAACATGTTATGTGCTTCGAGCTAAACTCTCGCCTTGCTCCGCTCTCGCTCTTACCTCATTCCCGCTTCTGCCCTTCCGGCTAGGAAAGCCATGCGGCTTGAGCTATTACAAACTAGATTTGGGGAATTAATACAGGAGGGAGGTGTAACAATGTTTCTAACTTGAATCTTCGATTCTTCTTTGTCTTTGTTGGTTTGTCTTGTTTCTTGTTGGCTGACCCCAGCCGGGGGCCGCTGCGCGTGCTAAAGGCATTATATGCTTACCCAAAAAGCCGTCAAGCTGTGCATTCATACACCTGTTTAGCCATACAGGCTGGACGGATGAACAGTGCTGTATGGCCATCCAGTAGTGTTGGGCAAGCTACTAAATAGGGCCGCTGTGAGGCGTTAGGCTGTTCAGGCCACAATGGTAGCGGGTAGTGCCACGACGCCTCGCCAGCGAGCAGGTTGGTGCCGCTGGGTCAATAAACCCAGTCGCCCGTCATACCACCTTTGGAGTATTCGCTAACCTTCGTTTCAAAGAAATTAGATTGACCTTCGGCCAAAATCCATTCCAACCAAGGGAATGGATTTTCCAAACCTGGCCAATTCTCTTTAAAACCAATTTGCTGCAAACGACGATTTGCAACAAAGCGAATGTATTGCTTCATACCATGAATAGTGAGTCCTTCGGGGGAGCCTTTCGCAAAGGCATCGTCGATGAATACATCTTCAAGGTCAACAGCAGTACGATACATTTCATAAACTTTTTGCTTGAATGCATCAGTGAGTACATCTGGGTTCTCCTTGCAGAATGTCTTGAACAACTCAGACATTCCAAGTACGTGTTGAGTTTCGTCTCGGATGCTCCACTCAGTAATCTTGCACAAGCCCTTCATCTTTCCAAAACGCTGAAAGTTGAGTAGCATCACAAAACTGCTGAACAGGGACATACCTTCGTTGCAAACTGTTTGAGCCAAACTGAGGGCAATGCCTTCATCTGTTGACACATCGTTGCTTTGCATCATTGAGATTTTGTTTGCCATGGAATCAAACTTAAGAAACTCTGAGTATATCTTTTCTGGCAAACCAATGGTATCGGTGAACAATGCGTATGCACGTTGGTGGATACCCTCACGAGCTGCAAAAGCAAGAAGCATGCAACGGGCTTCATTGTTCTTGAACACTGGAATAAACAGGTCACAGTAGTTTTGACCAACTTGGCAATCTGTCTGTGTAAACAATCGCATGATTTGAAGAACATAGTCCTTTTCAATCTGATCAAGTACACCAGTGTTCCACTGAGCAACGTCATCCTGTAATTCAATCTCACCCTCAATCCAATGGATTTTTTCGTGTGCTACAGCGTATTCCATGAATTGGGGATATTTGAATGGTTTATATGTGGTGCTAAATTCTTGTAACATAGGTTCTCCTTATGCGTGACACGCAAAGTCTTTGTGCAAAGCTTCTCTGCACTTGGTTGCCGCAAATCTGGCAGATTCTAGTGTTGTGGCCGTCCCACATGTTGTTCTACCATCCAATGTAACTTGCCATTTCCACTTACCCCTACTTGTGTCAAACCAAACACCCTTTTCACCACTTACACTCCTGCCACTTACACTTTTGTTAAGGCTGTTTGTTTTATCAGTGGCCTCCCTTAGGTTTTCTAATCGGTTGTTTGACTTATTCCTATCTATGTGGTCAATCATTGTTGGCAGATACCCATGTGTAAGCAGCCAAGCTAGCCTGTGGCCACGCTCTGATTTTCCTTTCAACCTTATGCGTAAGTATCCGGAAGCTTCGAAAGTACCTGCCACACTACCAACAACTGCACACTTACTAGGACTTTTCTTCCATGTAAATATGCCATTATCTGGGTTATAGCTAAGGTACTCTACCCATGACATGCTTTGCACTCTCCATCGTCAGCATCACCTAGGATTTCACGAACTACTTCTTTGGAAAGTTTATCAGCTTTAACAACACTACCAGTGCGTGCGTAGTAAAGACCCTTCAAACCTTTTTTGTGAGCATACATGTGCACACGGTTGAACAACTCTTTTGTGCAGTCTGCTGCAAATGAGAGGTTGATAGATTGACCCTGACACAAGTGGACTTGTCGTTCACTCGCTTGATCAATTACAGCCATCATGTTTGTCTCTTTGAAGGTTTTGAATACAGCCTTCTCTTTGTCATCCAAGCAATGCAACTTCTGAACAGAGCCATCATCTTCGATGACAAGTTCCCATTGTTTGTTAATCCATTGTTGAGCAGTCATACCCAACATTTCCAACATTT
>LNFM01004856.1_pt1 | contig 24178 bp, 7 predicted proteins | sample 596031 | NCBI WGS metagenome assembly LNFM01 (sample SAMN04254537, study PRJNA301005) | activated carbon metagenome | isolation source: dual media filters at the Ann Arbor, Michigan drinking water treatment plant | place: USA: Ann Arbor | reverse complement strand
GGCAATTGGTGGGTCGAGGACTTTCAGATCGTCTTCTATGGCGGCAAAGACCCGCGCGGGGCGCGACTGGATGCGATTTGTAATCCCTTGAACTACGACCGCGAAGAACTCGATCTTCACCTGCACCGGTTTATCGGCCTTCTGACACAGGTTACGCTTGAGCCGCCCGAAACTGCCGTCGGCAGCCTCGGTGGCTTGTCTGCGCTCGAACGTCGCCAGATTGATGTTTGGAGCTCCGGACCGTCAACACCCCTCGCTGCTGCAAGCGTCGCCGATCTCTTTGAAAGTCAGGTGGCGCTGACGCCCACGGCCCTGGCGGTGGTGCACGGCGAGCAACACCTGACCTACGCGGCGCTCGATCGTGCTGCCAACACGCTTGCCGTTGATCTCGTGGGCTGTGGAATTGGATTCGGAGACAGAGTTGCAATCGCGATACCACGCTCGATCGATACTGTCGTCGCCGTTCTTGCCGTCCTGAAGTCTGGCGCCGCCTTTGTTCCGATCGATACCGACTATCCAGAGGCGCGAATCGTCAACATGCTTCGTGACGCCCAGCCGTCGGTCCTGCTGGCCACCACGGAAACAGAACATCTGACAGCGGCGGGCTGCCGCTTGATCCACGTCGATTGGAAAAGCGCCGCCCGCGCCAAAGCGAACGCAGGCGCTGGCTATCAGCGTCCTCGACCGGTGAGCGCGGATGATCCTGCGTACGTCATTTATACATCCGGATCGACTGGGCAGCCCAAGGGGGTGGTCGGCCTCCATCGCGGCCTGGTCAACCGTCTGACATGGATGGCTGCAACGTTCCCGTTCAAGGAGGCCGGCCCAGCGCTCCTCAAGACGTCGCTTGCCTTCATCGACGGCACCACCGAGCTGCTGGGCCCGCTGGTGTCCGGTGGGACCATCGTGCTCGCCGACCCCGAAGCCGGACGCAATCCCACGGCCATTGTAGAGCTCGTGGAGCGGTATGCGATAGGCCGATTGACCGTCGTTCCTGATGTCCTTGCGTCGATTCTCGATGTGGCTGATCCAGCGCGGCTCGCGACGTGCAAGCTCTGGGTCACGAGCGGCGCTGCACTCCCGCGCAGCCTCGCCCGACGTTTCTCCGAATTGCTGCCCGATGCACAACTTCTCAATCTTTACGGGACCTCGGAAGCTAGCGGGGACAGCCTGTTCTCGGTTTCTTCGCCGGACGACGTGACCATCGGCCGGCCTATCTCGAACACGCGGGTGTACTTACTTGACCCCGCACTGAAGCCGGTCCCCATCGGGGTTGCCGGCACTCTTTATCTCGCCGGCGACGGCCTGGCCGCCGGTTACCACGGCCGGCCAGATCTCACGGCAGAAGTCTTCCTGCCTGATCCCTTCGGATCGCCCGGCACCAGGATGTACCGTACAGGCGATTTGGCGCGATGGCGGCCTAACGGGACGCTCGAGTTCCTCGGCAGGCGGGACGACCAGGTCAAGCTGAATGGCGTACGCATCGAACTTGGCGAAATCGACGCGGCATTGCGTATGGTGACCGGCGTGCGCGACGCAGCGGTGATGGCGAGCGATGATGCGGCAGGCAGCAGGCGCCTTGTCGCATTCATCGTTCCCGATCCCGCTGCTCCGCCGCCGGAAAAGTCCGCGATCCGGACCGACCTTGCGCGACAGCTCCCCGATGCTTTCATACCCTCGTCATTCGTGATGCTAACCGAATTGCCGCGGCTGCCGAACGGCAAGCTCGACCGCCTTGCTCTGACAACCTCCGAAATTGCCCCCGCGGATGGAGCAAGAGAGCCGGTGCCGTTGCGCACGTCTACCGAATTCGTTGTCGCCGAGATCTGGTCCGACATTTTGCGGCGCCCCGTGAACGACCGGGATGGTGATTACTTCGAGCTCGGCGGGGACTCCTTGCGCGCGACTATCCTGGTCGCCCGGCTGCGCGGAATTTTCGGGATCGAACTGCCGCTCAAAACAGTGTTCGAAATCCGGACCTTGCATGCCCTTGCCGCGCACATCGACACGTTGGCCAGTGATGGCCGGCGTGAAACTATGCCTGCAATCGAGCGTCTGACCGGTGCGGGGCCGATGCCTCTATCGTTCTCGCAGCGTCGGATGTGGCTTATCCAGTCCCTGGATCCGAAAAACAGCGCCTACAACATGGCCGGCGCGACGCGACTGGCCGGGCCCATTGATGTCGCAGCACTTTCGCTGGCGATCGACGAAGTGCGTCGTCGGCATGATATCCTTCGCACGACCTATGAGATGGTCGATGGGGAGGTCGTTCAGCAGGTACACGCGTGGCAGAGCCAGCCCATCAATTGCATCGACCTCACTCAACAGCGCGAGGATTCCGAGACCGCGATGCTATGCCGGGTCAATGCCGAAGCTCGAAAGTCGTTCGACCTGGGCAAGGCGCCGATTCTGAACTGCATTCTGATGCGCGTCGGGCAGAACAGTCACGTCCTGTTTACTTCCATCCATCATATCGCCGGCGATCAGTGGTCGTTTGGATTGCTAGGGCGAGAGATCTCGGCACTCTACGCTGCGGCCAGGGCTGGACGAACTGCTGAGCTTCCGTCTGCCCCGATCAACTATCGCGATTTCGCTGCCTGGCAACAGAAATTTCTCCAGGGCCCGGCGCTGCGCGCGCAACTGCAGCACTGGAAGGATGTTCTGCGGGATGTACCGTTCCTCGAGCTTCCGACGGACCACCGCCGCCCACCCGTGCAGACATTGAACGGAAGCAATCTCCACACGCGGATTCCGGAGACGCTCCTGGACGAACTCGAGCGACTCGGCAATCGCGAAGCGACAACCCTGTTCATGACCTTGTTTGCGGGCTTTGCCGCCCTGCTGCATCGCCTGGCGGGCCAGACGGACATACCCATCGGCGTGCCAATTGCCAACCGCACCCACAGTGCGGTCGAACTCGTCGTAGGCACGTTCGTCAATACGCTCGTGCTCCGCGCCGACCTCTCGGGCGATCCGACATTCAGCGAGTTGCTTGGTCGCGTACGAGAACTGGCCCTCGACGCTTTCGCCAATCAGGATGTCCCCTACGACAGGCTCGTGCAGGAAATCCCGCAGAAGAGGGATGCCAGCAGAGGCCCATTGACCCAGGTGCTTTTCAACATGTTGAACGCGCCGATGCATGGAATCGAGATCGAGGGCATTGAATGGGAGCCGATCTTCATTGACAGGGGAGGAGCACAATTTGAACTCAGCCTGTCCATCGAACGCCAGATCACGAAATCGATTGTCGTTGAGTACAATACGGACCTGTTTGAACGCTCCAGCATCGAGCGGCTTGTCCAGCGCTACCTGCGCATCCTGCAAAGCGCGGCCGCGACACCCAACAAGCGGATCTCGCAGCTGGAGGTATTGCCCGACGACGAAAGATTGCGCGTCCTGAAGACCTGGAACGCGACGACCGCCCCACCGCCTACCCGGCCGTTCATCCGAATGTTCGAAGATATGGCTGTGGCTCAGCCCAATGCGATTGCGGTACGCTTCGAAGGCGCGACACTCAGCTACGGCGATCTCAATTCGCGTGCGAATGTCCTGGCAAACAGGCTGATCCACCTCGGCGCCGGGCGGGGCACGTTTGTCGGCATCGCCCTCGAAAGAGGGCTCGGCTTGATGGTGGCGCTGCTCGCCGTGCAGAAGGCCGGGAGCGCCTATGTGCCACTCGATCCTGGACTTCCCGAGCTTCGGCTGAAATTCATGGTCGAAGACAGCGGGGTGGCGATGATTGTTTCGTCGAGCGACGTTGCGGGCAAACTCGACTTCCCCGAAGGGGTGCAGTGTCTTGACATCGACGGCGTTGAGTTCGCTTGCACCGGCGCAACAGCCGACCCCGACAGCGGTCCCGCGTTATCTGATGCTGCCTACATGATTTATACGTCGGGCTCCACGGGTGTTCCCAAAGGCGTCGTAATATCGCACGGCGCGCTCGCGAACTTCCTCTGCTCAATGCTGGAAGAACCGGGCCTGGGAGAAACCGATGTGCTTGCGGCCGAGACAACGATCTCGTTCGACATAGCGGGCCTCGAGCTTTATCTTCCGCTCCTGGCCGGCGCACGCATCGAGCTCATCGGATCTCCGACGGCGGGGAACGGGTATGCGTTAGCAGAAGCACTTCAACGATGCGGCGCTACCGTAATGCAGGCCACGCCAGCCACGTGGCAGCTACTCCTGGACGCCGACTGGCAAGGCGGGAAATCGTTCCGTGCTTTCTGCGGTGGCGAGGCACTTCCCCCCGAACTTGCGGGGCGGCTGGTTGATCGGGTTGGAGAACTTTGGAACCTCTACGGTCCGACCGAGACGACGATCTGGTCGACTGCAGGCCGCGTCGATCGCAGCGACGAATCCATCAGCATTGGTCGGCCGATAAACAACACGCGAATCTACGTTCTCAACGGTGATACTCCGGCGCCGATAGGTGTTGCCGGAGAGATTTGCATCGGCGGAGCCGGCGTTGCAATCGGCTACCACGATCGTCCGGAATTGACCGAAGACCGTTTTCGGTCCGATCCGTTCACAGACCGTGCGGGCGATCGCATCTACCGTACAGGCGATCTTGGGCGCTGGGGCGCCGATGGTCGCCTTTACCACCTCGGCCGGATGGATCACCAGGTCAAGGTCAGAGGCTATCGTATCGAGCTCGGGGAGATCGAAACCGTACTCAATGCCCACCCTGCCGTCCGCCAGGCCGTTGTCGCAGCGCACCGAGCGGGTCCGGCCGACACAAGACTGGCGGCCCACATCGTGTATCATCCGGGCCAGGAACTTACGACGACCGAACTGCGGCGCTGGTCGCGTGAGCGACTGCCCGAGTACATGGTTCCGTCAATCGCCGTCAGCCTCGAACGGTTGCCGCTCACCCCCAATGGCAAGCTCGATCGGAACGGTCTTGTCTACCAGTTCGATAATGCCGTGCGTTTGGATGCTGTCGTCGAGCCCCCTGCCCCGGGACCTGAAACACTGGTCGCCGGCATCTGGAAGCAACTTTTGAAAGTCGATACGATTGCGGCAGACGACAATTTTTTCGACCTCGGCGGTCATTCGTTGCTGGCGCTTCGCGTTGTGGTAGAGATCGAAAAGATAACAGGGTCTCGTCTCGACCCGCGATCCCTGTTCTTCCAGACCTTGCGCCAATTCTCGGCAGCGGTGGGCGATGCCCGGGGCGGCAACCGATGATCCCGTTCTACTTCGGAGCCGACAATCAGCGGCTGTATGGCGTTTACGAGGCGGCCCGCGATGGCGGCGCAGTCAGCCGGGCTGTGGTGCTGTGCAATCCGCTTGGAAACGAGTACATTCAAGCCCACAGGACAATGCGCAATCTCTCCTCCAGGCTGTCCAAGGCCGGGTTCCACGTCCTGAGATTCGATTACTACGGAACGGGAGATTCTTCCGGACGCAGCGACGAGGGCGGTCCGCAAAAGTGGTGCGAAAACATCAAGGCCGCCATGTCGGAACTGCAGGAAATGACCGGTTCGGCGCGGATGTCATTGGTCGGGTTGAGGTTCGGGGCGAACCTCGCCGCTCAGGTCGCCGCGCAACCACCGGCAGCGATCAACAGCCTGACGCTCTGGGAACCTTTGGCCGACAAAGACGAAGCTATTGCTCAGTTCACGGATCATGACGCGACCGAATTAACCAGGTTCCTGGCCAAGGAATCGGTCGGAGTCCTGCCGGCTCGTACGTTGGTTTTGATGACGGCGAAAGACCCAGGTCCTGCCGTCTGGAGAACGGTTGACGTCAAATATGTACCGAGTCCCTCGCCTTGGCTGGACGGTTTCTTCGAACCCAAGGTTATTCCGGTTGATGCTCTGGCTTACATCGTCAAATGGTTGAAGGCATGACACCGTTTTACGAACAGATCGCGAGATTCGGTATCCGGCAAAACCTGAACGGCATACTTGCCGAGCCACGTGATGGCAGGCATGCCGACAAGCCGGCGATCGTCATTTTGAATTCCGGTGTCGTTCACCGGATTGGGCATCACCGCATGTACGTCACCATGGCTCGCATGCTCGCCGCCGCCGGGTATCCTGTCTTGCGGTTTGATTTCTCCGGGATCGGTGACAGCGCAAGCAGAGGCGACAGTCTGGAACCGGACGCGGCGGCCGTGGCTGACATTGCGTCGGCGCTTGATTGGCTATCGGACACCCGCGGGATCAAGACTGCCGTTCTTGTTGGTCTATGCTCGGGAGCCGACATCGCGCTCAAGTATGGTCATACTGACGATCGCATCGTAGCGCTGGTGCTGCTTGACCCAACGATCCCTCCCACCTGGAAGTTCTACCTGCATTATCTCAGCCAGCGTGCGACCAACATGCGCAGCTGGCAAACATTCCTGGGCGGCCGCGGGCGGATCTGGGGAGATCTCATTATACGCATGATCGCTGCGACCGGCGGTCCATTGATGGAGGCGCGGAGACGCCTGGTCGATCCGCAGAGCCGCAGGGACCTGGAGGCTCTGTTCAAGCATTCGCTCGAGCGTAAACTCAGGCTTCTCATCGTCTTTACGGGAGGCATGGCCGAATACCGGGAACAATTACTGGATGCTTTCCCTTCGCTTGACTTCGGTAATATGCTGACCTTGGAATATCTCGACGACTCCGATCACATTTTTACATCGGTGAAACATCGTGAAAGGCTCAATCAACTGGTCTTGACGTCTTTGCAGGACATGCGTCGCGCCGAGCGTACGGGAGACCTTCCGTCTGCGGCCGTCAGCTGATCGAAGCTGGTCTGGTCCCAGACGGTCAGCCCCGGCCGTGCCGCAAGCCATCCCTAACGCAATCAGCCGAAGTTCAGTTCGGCCGCTGCGAGCGAGACGAGAGCAAGTGTTTCCATATGGTGGCGGCGAGGCTTCAGGGCCCTTTACCCTTTATTCCTGAGGACGACGTATGCGGCAGCCTGGGCCACTCTGCAGACCTCGCTCCACATCGGGTGGGAACTGATGTAGAGACCAAGGATCCATCCAAGGCCTGCGGCCAGGATCACCGCGCCGCTGAGTAGCGGGGTCATGTCCTGGGCTGCCAGGAAGATCGCCAGCGGACCGACGATTGCAAGAAGCGTCACGACGACACTCGGCGCCAGGCTGGCAACAAGGTCGCGCCAGTCAAATTTGATCCTGCTGCGGACCGCGAGAAGCGACAGAAGCCCGCCAATGGCAAACACGGGATACATGCTCCATGCAACAACCTCCAGCCCATGTCGGGCCATCAGCACAAGCACGGAGATCATCAGAGCGGATTGCAGGCCAATCAATCGGGGGAGAATTTTTATGCCGCCAACTGCTGAAAGCACCGCATACTGTAGGCCAATTGGAATAGCCAATATCGACGCTGGGCAGTAAATGCGTATCAAGGGTACGGCGTCCAGCCATTGATGCCCCATCACGACCAGGACGATTGGCCGGGCCAGCACGGCAATCATGATCATGCCCGGCCAATGAACCACACTTATGAGAGCAAGTGCACGCAGGTACGAAAATTTCAGGTCGCGGCCCTCGCGCACCTGGCGTGAAAACTCCGGCAGGGCAACCGCGAGAACCGGGCCAAATACAATACGCTCGGCAACACCGCTGACCAACACAGCCCGGCTCGCGATGGCTAACTCCACAGGGCTCCAGATCTTGCCGAAGACAAAAACAGGGACGACTTCGGCAATTCTGGAAATAACTGCCGTTGCTCCATTGTGGAGGCCGAATGTCAGCACGCTGCGCCAGCTCCGCAGCGATGGCCTGTAGATCGCGATGTCCTGGCGTGCCGCCATGCAAAGCACCGCGCCGACGGTGAACATGGCTACGGTGCCCCACGCAAAGCTAAGCGCGGCAAATCCATGATAAGCGAGCACAACGGAAACAAGACTTCCTGCAAGCGTCATTGCGGAGCTGATCAATCCCAGTTTTCCGAAAGTTTGCTCCCGACTCATCAGCGCTTGCTGGGGATAGAAAATCGCCCCCAGAACGAACGCGCTGCAAACCACATACAGGAACCTTTCCAGACCTGGGACCGCAAAGAAGTGTGCGAGAGGCCCTGCCAGCAGGAACAGACCAGCAGTGACGACGGAAGTGATAAGGACGTTTATCGTCACCGACGTTCTTATGGTGTCACTGCTCAATTCGACTTCGCGTATCAGAAAGGATCCGCTTGCGAATTCCCGAAGCGATTCCGCCGAACTGAATACGGCCCAGCCGAGAACCGAAATTCCGAATTCAGCGGGGGTGAGCAGTCGAGACAGCAGCCAGGTGCTGGCGATTCCAACCGCCAGATTGATGTATTGGCTGATGGACACCCAGAGGATGGACCGACGAATATCTGGCACGCGTCCCGATCTTGTTCAGTTGCCCGGCAATTTTCAGAATTATCTAGCTCACGTGAGCAGGATACACCAGCACGGTTGTGAAAGCGACCGCACGGGCTGCTCGCGAGCTCGAGATGACCGCCCGACGGATTCTTCTTTGCCTGACGCGCCCGCCGACCTTGTGCGACTAGACGGCGGTGCCGCAACTCCATTGACATGCTGGCCAGTCGCATTGATGTCCACGGCGCATTGGCTTCCACACCCAGCGGCTGCCAAAACCCTTCGGCTTCGTTTCCGGAAGCGGCTCACTGGTGAGAAGGGCCTCACCGGCTTCGCATAGACCCGTGAACTGCAGACGTAGTTTGCTGGCATCCCTTCCGCCCGCGACCAAAGGTCTCGACCGCCCCCGAGAAACAGGACTGGCTTCCTGCACGCATCCCGGGCACGGTAGGAACCGTGGCTTTCATCTGTGATGAGAACGCCAGTTGCGTTCCCGCCCCTAGCAGGAAGCAGCGGATGCAGCAGCAACGACGCCGTTTGAAAGCAATCGTCTCTCTCGAAGCGCGCTCGGCCCAAGAAGCGTTGCGTCTCAGGAGACTCGCCCATGCACTAGATATCAAGCGTGAATGGTTGCTCAGGAGGGCGAGGCAGTGCGAAGCCGCCTCGCAGACGAGCGACCGGGTGCAATCTTCCGAGTCGCCCGTGAAATAGGCGCGCACCGACACTTCGCTGCATTTGGCGCAGTGTATTACGCGCCGGGCCGGTTGGCCTGTGCATTTGAGTTCGAGAGCGACGCCTCTCCGAAGTCGGGGCGGTCTTTCTTCGGGATAGCTTACAGGATAGACGCCATTCCGGGCGCTGCCGCAGCGGCAGGCGTGCGGTACAGCAAATGGCTGGTCCGGACCTTTGTCGCAAACCTCACCCTCAGATCAAGCAAGTCGCCGTCGTAATCGGGCATTCGCTCCGGCGACGATGGCGATCTGCTGCTGGAAGTCAGTCACCGCGTGTGTTGATCACGCCCTCAAGACCGGTCGCGTCCTGCCAGACCGCGCGTGGCTGGCCGGGATCAGCGTAAGGATGCCGATTCCAAGGCAGGGACGAAAGCCAGATCCGGCAGCGAGCATCTTCGAAGGCGCCGATTTCTGACGGTTGAAGCAACAGTCTGCCTTGCAAATATGCAGATCGACGATAAGCTTGCTGATTATTTGGCAGCGCAGCATACGTTCTTGCGAACTCCGATTACCGCAAAAGTGGTCTCATACTTCAACTTGTAGAGTTGCCATGAGCGAACGAAGTGATGCCGCTGCGACGGATATTGCAATTGTCGGCATGGCGGTTCGGGTGCCAGGCGCCAACACGATTGAGCAATTCTGGCGCAACCTCAGAACCGGCGTCGAGTCCATCCGCTCGCTCACGCACGAAGAACTGCTGGAAGCGGGGGAGTCCATAGCAAACCTGAGCGACAAGAACTACGTCGCCCGAACGGCCGATCTCAGCGGCATGGACCTGTTCGATGCGGACTTCTTCGGCTTGGGACGCCAGGAGGCGGCCATCATGGATCCCCAGCACAGGCAATTTCTCGAGTGCGCATGGGAGGCAATCGAGAGTTCTGCGCGTCCGCCCAAATCAGTGAGCGGCCCGGTCGGTGTATTCGCCGGCTGCGGAATGGGCAGCTATTTCTATTTCAACGTTTGCAGTAATCAGAAGCTTGTCGATCAAGTCGGAATGTTTCTCCTACGTCATACCGGCAACGACAAGGATTTTCTGGCAACCCGGTTATCACACGTGTTCGATCTACACGGCCCGAGCGTCAATGTGCAGACCGCATGTTCGACTTCGCTCGTAGCTGTTCACTATGCCTGCCACAGCCTGCTCAGCGGCGAATGCGACATGGCATTGGCCGGCGGCGTCACGATCGATTTGCCGCACCGCCGGGGGTACATATACCGGGAGAACGAAGTACTTTCGCCTGATGGCCACTGCCGCGCTTTTGACCATCGCGCCGCGGGCACCGTATTTGGGAGCGGTGCCGGCGTGGTCGTTCTGCGGCGCCTCGCGGATGCGATCGCGGATGGAGATCCCATCCGAGCCGTCATCAAGGCCACCGCGATCAACAATGACGGAGCGAGTAAAGCAGGCTATCTGGCGCCAAGCGTGACGGGGCAGGCCGAGGCGATTGTCGAAGCGCAAACCCTGGCAGGTGTCACGGCCGACACATTGCAATATGTCGAATGCCACGGCACAGGAACCACGATCGGCGACCCAATTGAGATAGAGGCGCTTACACATGCATTCAGACACTCCACGGAAAAGAAAGGATTTTGCCTTGTCGGATCGGTGAAGTCGAACATCGGGCACCTTGATACTGCTGCCGGTGTTGTAAGTTTGATCAAGGCAACGCTCGCTATCGAGTCCGGTGAGATCCCGCCGACATTAGGTTTCGAAAGGCCGAACCCAAGCATAGATTTTGCGTCGAGCCCGTTCCGGGTTTGTGACCGCCTGACAAGCTGGCCGACTACGAGCGGGCCTCGGCGAGCAGGCGTAAACTCGCTCGGTGTCGGTGGTACCAATGCGCACGCCATCATTGAGCAAGCACCGGCCCGCCAGCCCGCTTCCGCCGACGCGAAGTCCGAGGACCTTCAACTTCTTGTACTCTCTGCCAAGAGTCGGAAGGCACTGGAAGACAGTAGTCGGCGGCTCGCCGACTTCCTGGATTCGGCCGGGGATGTCGTCAAACTTTCGGACGTCGCATCGACACTCTTCGTTGGCCGAACCCATTTCGCACACAGGTGTGTGGTAGCGGCTTCTGATCGGGCGCATGCCGTCTCTGTTTTGCGCGCGACCGACCGAAACTGGGGAGCCCATACTTTCGTCGAGGGAGCGTCCGGACCTGTATTCCTTTTCCCTGGTGGCGGCGCTCAGTATCCCGGCATGGCCCAATCACTCTACCACCAAGAGAAATCCTTTCGAGCGACCGTGGATGAGGGCCTTTCCTTCCTACCCGCTGACGCAGCGCAAGAGGTCCGCGCCCTTTGGCTCGGCGACATGCCTGACGCAGGTCAGCGCTTTCGCGACCCTGCCCTGCAGCTTCCAGCCATTCTAATAGCAGAGGTGGCCGCCGCACGACTTTGGATGAACTGGGATATCAAGCCCAGTGCGCTCATCGGCCATTCGATGGGTGAATACGCCGCCGCGTGCATTGCCGGCGTCTTTAGTTTCAAGGCTGCTGTCGAACTCGTGCATTTGCGAGGCCGACTGTTCAACGAAATCCCATCGAGCGGAATGCTGAGTGTCGCGCTTCCTGAAGAAAAGCTTCTCACCTATTTGCAGCCCGGGCTTGATATCGCGTCGGTCAATTCGCCCGAACTCTGTGTTGTATCAGGCGACAACGAAGCGCTGGATCGCTTCCAGACGACCATGTCTGCAGACGAAATCGAGTGTGCTCGTGTTCCTATCAATATTGCTGCGCATTCCCGCATGTTGGACCCGATCCTCGAACGATTTGAAGCGTATTTGAAGGCCACATCCCTTTCGAAACCAAGAATCCCGATCATCTCGAACCTCACCGGCAACTGGCTCACCGACGCCCAGGCGCGCGATCCCGCATACTGGCGGGCGCACCTGCGTTCGAAGGTCAGGTTCATGCAGGGGATGGATCTCCTCGCTAAAGACGCCACCCGAATCTATATTGAAGTCGGGCCCGGTCGTTCGATGGCGTCTCTGGTCAAGGCACAGGGCACTGTTAGCCCAAATCAAGTCATCAACAGCCTGCCCCACGCCGAAGACTCCGGGGACGACCGACTTCACTTCATGAGCGCCGTCGGCCGGGCTTGGGCAACGGGGCTTTCAGTGCCATTGGAAAGGCTGTGGAGCGGAGTTGACACGCGTCGTGTCCCGCTGCCGACTTATCCGTTTCAGCACGAGTCCTTCTGGATCGCTCCAAACGCATCGTCTGACTCTCGCCGAACAGGTACGCGCAAACATGAAACGATCGACGACTGGTTCGCCGTCCCTACTTGGGTAAAGTCACCCCAGCTATCGCAAGCCAACGCATTGGACGACCCATCCGAGTGCACGAGCCGCCGCTGGCTTGTGTACTCCGATGGGTCGGCGGCCGCCTCAAAGATCGTCAAGCAACTCGTAGGGACCGTGGTCGTCGCAACGAACGGTACCGAGCTAAAGAAATTTGAGGCGAGCCAATGGAAACTGAATTTCAAGTCATCGAACCAGCATCAGGCTCTTCTGGACGAACTGGCGGAAGCTGACTTTCAACCGACAGACGTTGTCTATTGTTGCGGCTTGGCCGCATCGCCCATCACGCTTGGCCTCCTGTCGGCACGAGAAGACATCAACGAGAAGCTTCAGTCCAATTTCTATGTGCCGACGCACATCGTCCGTGCAATCGGTCGCCTGGGAGATCCGGTTAATTTCAGCGTAGTCACCCGTGAGCTTGCACAGGTGGCGGACGAGTCGATCGATCCGCTACGCGCTGCCATCATCGGCCCTGTCCTGGTAGCTCCGCGGGAAACGCCCCAGGTGAAGACGCGCTGTATTGATGTCCAACGGCCGCAACTTGGGCGCAGTGGGCGGAACGTCGAGCGAAGCCTGATCGACGAATTACTGAGGCCTCCGGCCGATCGCTTGATCGCGCTGCGAGGGCCATTCCGCTGGATTCAATCGTTCCATCAATTGAAAGTCCCTGCCACGCAAGACACCACGTCCTGGCTGCGGGACGGCGGCGTCTACGTCATCACCGGGGGTCTAGGGGGTATTGCGCTGGAGATTGCGGAGCATATGGCGCGGCTCACGAAGGTCAAACTCGCGCTGCTCGGACGCAGCCAGCTGCCGCCGGACGAAGAGTGGGACAGCGTGCTGCGCGCGCTTCCCACTGACAGCCTGGGGGCGCAGCGTATGCGCCGAATTCGAGCAATCAGGGAACTCGGGTCAGAAGCTGTTGTCTTCACTTGCGATGTCACTGACCGCAATCGCGTCAGGAGATCGCTTGAAGAGGTTCGCGCCAGGTTCGGGCCCATCAATGGCGTCATTCACGCCGCCGGCACCATGGACGATGAGCCGATCGAGAGCAAGTCGCTGAACTCGATGCACCGCGTTCTCGACCCGAAGGTTGCCGGTGCGATCTATCTCGACCGGTCCATCAATGAGCCGCTCGATTTTTTTGTCCTGTTCTCGTCCGTAGCCTCGAGCCTCGGGCTTCCCGGTCAGGTCGACTACTCGGCTGCCAACGCCTTCCTCGATTCATTTGCGATCGATCGCGCCTCACGGACGCCCGGACGAACTCTTGTCATCAATTGGAACGCCTGGCGCGACGTCGGCATGGCGGCACGCGCGAATGCGGAGCAGCGACATGGGATGGCACCTTCGTCTGTGACCACACATCCTGCCCTCGACGGCTACTCGGATGACCACGACTCTGGCCGCATTTTCGTGACGGACTTTGAAATTGACCGGCACTGGCTGCTATCGGAGCACAGAATCAAGGATGGCATGTCACTCCTTTCGGGCACGAGCTTTGTCGAATTGGCGCGGGCAGCCTTCTGCGTCGGCAAGGAGCCTTGCCCCATCGAAATCATGGACCTCACCTTCCTTACGCCGTTCCAGGTTGCTCGCGGTGCAACGCGGCGATTGGTTATTCAGATTACCGCTCAAGGTGGCGCGAGCGAGATAACAATGCATACAGCAGGCGACGATACGCGTATCTCGCCTCACGTCATCGGCGATGTTTCTCTGTACAGGGGCGACTCTCCCTCGCCGGTCGATCTCAATAAAATTATTGCGCGCTGTCCGACCCAACATTCGTTGCTGCGAGGTGGCGTGGGCAATCAGCATTTTGTCGACTTCGGGCCTCGGTGGGAGAATATCAAGTCAATACGCTTCGGTCGGCAAGAGGCGCTGCTCGATCTGGCGCTGGATCCCAGGTTTGCGCCGGATCTGGACCACTACCAGCTCCACCCGGCGATGCTCGACAACGCAACAGCCGGAGCTCAACAACTGATCCCTGGATTCGATGCTCACGCCGATTTCTATGTACCTGTTGCGTACGGCTGCCTGCGTTTGTTCGACCGCATGCCGCAGCGATTTTTCAGCCACGTGCGGTTGCGGCCAGAGTCAGGGTACGGCGAGGCCTTTTTCGACGTCACGCTGATGGATCGCAACGGACGACCATTTTGCGAGATCAGCCGCTTCGGGATGAAGCGCATTGACGCTAAATCGGGCCTTGTTGAAACAGCACCGACGGTCAGAAGGGCCTTGACCGTAGAAACAGCGCTTCAGAAAGTCCTTCGGGACGCCATTTTGCCACGAGAGGGGCTTGAGGCGTTTGATCGCATCATGGCTCAACAGCATCTGGTGCGTTGCATCGCTTCTTCGGTGGATATCAACGAATGGGATCGCAGTCTCGCTCTCGATACTGAAACCTCGGGGAACGAGACTGAAGAGGACGGCACGAGGTTTTCCAGGCCCGAGCTGGAAGCGGCATACGAAGCGCCAAAAACGGAAAGCGAAAAGCTTCTGGCTCGCGTCTTTTCTGAGCTGTTGGGCGTCCGCCAGATTGGCGTCAACGATGACTTCTTCGAACTGGGCGGCCACTCACTGCATGCCGTTCGCCTGTTCGCGGCGATACGGAAGAATTACGGCCTTTCGCTTCCACTTTCGACCCTGTTCGAAAATCCGAGCATTCGCCCGCTCGCAGCGCTACTCGACGCCCAGTCGCCTCGGCAGCAAATGCTCCACGACGCGGGGGCATCAGCCGAGCCTGCCGTGATCCCCTCGACGGGGTACTCTTCGCTCGTGCCCATTCAACCGCTGGGCACGAGCCCCATATTCTATTGCGCCGCCGGCATGGGCGGCAACCCGCTCAACCTCCGCGCGCTCGCACTCGAAATGGGCATTGATCAGCCGTTTTATGGCCTTCAGCCACAAGGGTTGGACGGCATATCCAGTCTACACCTATCGATCCCCGAAATGGCTTCGCACTACATTGCGGAAATAAGACGTGTCCAGCCACGTGGGCCATACTATCTCAGCGGGTACTCCGGCGGTGGCGTCGTCGCCTTCGAGATGGCGAAGCAGCTCATCGCAACCGGAGAACGCATTGGATCACTTGTATTCCTCGACTCTATCGCACCCGGGGTGCAGCTGCCCTCGCTGCGCGACAGGCTCGACGTGCATATCGACAAATTGCGTGAAGACGGCATTGACCACCTTCGAACTTTCCTCAAATGGGCCGCGGATCGACGTATCAAGAAGGTCGGCTCGATCCTGCGAAAGCCCCTTCGCCGTGTGTTCCCGTATCGTTACAGGATTGAGACGATCGCCGATACGTGGAACGAAGCGTTCGCAGCTTACGAACCGACGCCCTACCCGGGCGACGCTATGCTCTTTCGTGCCAGCACAGGCTTCGTGTTGGGGAGCGACGTTGGTCGCTTGAACGGCTGGGAGCGACTAATCGTTGGAAATATCGAGGTCAACGAGTGTCCTGGCGACCATTCGACGATGTGCGAACAACCCCATGTCCGTGTGTTGGCCCGACGGCTGGGGTCCTATCTGCGGCGACAAGTCAGCGACAACAAGCTCCGTGAGCCCGATGTCACACTGTCAAGCGAGAGCAAGCGATCACCTTCGCTTGTGGAGGCTGCGCGCGCGAGCGAGAGCTCGACTGACCAGGTCCTCATCAGTTAGAGGAGCTACGAAGCGATTACACGCCTGATCGGCAGGAGCGCCTAGGTCAGGTGGCGCTTGGCCCGAGACGCGAGAGCTTTGCGCCGCGCTGCCGCGCGATCGGCCACGTGACTAAGTTGCGCCTTGGCGCCGCCTCGATTTGTCAAATGTGCAGCAAGGCCGGCAACCGTGGGAAAGCGATAAATATCCGTGATCGTAATGTCCGCACTCAAGCTGGCCTTGAGGTCGCGATGCACTTGAACGGCCAGGAGCGAGTGGCCTCCCAGGCTGAAGAAGTTCTCGTTCATGCCGACTTGCTCGACCGCAAGAACGCGCTTGAACGCCTCGGCGATACGCTGCGCAGCGTCCGTTGCAGCCGCAGCAACGGGCTGCTGAGGTACCGGCGCTACATTTCGTAGCGAGGCGCTATCCGCCGGCCTCGGCAGTCGTGAGCGATCGACCTTCGCGTTCGGGGTGAGCGGAAATCTCTGCACCGGGACGAAGTGAGCCGGCATCATGTAGTCAGGCAGCTTCTCCCTCACGTGCGCGCGCAACGATTCGTCCGACGCCGCCCGATCCTTAGGCCGCAAATACGCAACAATCCGTACATCGTTTGGCTTGTCTTCACGCACGACCACTACAGCCTCTGCGACGGAGGGATGAGTTGCGAGATGCGCTTCGATCTCGCCCAGTTCTATGCGGTAGCCACGCACTTTCACCTGTTGGTCGGCCCGGCCAATGAAATGTATCGCGCCGCGCTCGTCCCGGCGCACCAAATCGCCGGTGCGATACATCCGGCCGTGGGCTGTAAACGGATTCGGCAGAAAGCGTTCGCCCGTGAGTTCCGGTCGCTGAAGGTAGCCCCGCGCTACGCCGTCGCCACCAATGAACAACTCGCCTGGCTGTCCTGCCGGGACGGGCCGCCGCGCATGATCGAGAACATAGAGCTGCGTATTCGCAATCGGCGTTCCCAAGGGAACGACGCCATCCGGCTGCTCGCCGACCACCGTTGTGGCCGACCAGATGGTGGTCTCCGTGGGACCGTACATGTTATCAATCGTCGCTTCCGTCACACTGCGTAGCTCGCGTACCAGCGCCGCCTGGAGGGCTTCACCGCCAACGAAGAGATGGCGCACGTCCTTCAACGCCCGACGGGTATCCTCGTCTATCAGCAGCATCGCTGCCATCGATGGCGTGAACTGCAAATGCGTTACATTGTGCGAACGGATTAGACCGCCGATACTGAAGTCACCAGGCGATTCAAACGCTTCCTCTCCGCCATTGGCCGCCGCTACGACCTTCGCGAGTGGACCCAGCGCTTCCATAGCGGTAGCGGATGACACTCCGAAGTCGATCAAACACGCAATCTCATCCACCCCGATCGCTTTAACCTGCTCAACGCGGGCCAGCGCATCATCTACGGTGCCGAACAGACCGCTGTCATCAAAGTAACGCAAGAAGGCGAACTCGATGATTGCGTCAAGTTCCTCAGGATCGAGCGATTGCAGGTCGATGTCGACGGCATTCGCCATACCGGCGGGCTTCTTGAATGCCGGAAATGCCCACGCAAATTGCTTTATCAGTGCTACAGCGCTGCGCAGATACGCTTTCATCGGCTCACGCGCGACGTCGCGCACCTGCTCCCTGTCGTCGCCAACAAGCGTATGGAGCATCAGCGTCACGGTGTAGTCTGAAGGGTTGCGTCCCAGTTCGCGCAGGGTCTCGCGATAGAGCGCAATCTTCTCGCCGACTTCCGCTATCGATTGGCCGAGAAGATGCGTAAGGACATTGGCTCCGAGTTTGGCAGCCTCACGATATGTGTCGGGATTGCCAGCGGTCGTAACCCATATAGGCAACTCGCTGCTGACCGGCCGCGGCTGAGAGACGATGCCAACCTTGTTGCCGCCTGGCGACTCGAACTCCACGCGTTCGCCCCGCCAGAGGCTGCGCACAATCTCTATATCGCGGAGCATTGCCGTCTTGTTGTGCGGAGGCGCGTTCTCCGGGCGCAAGAGAAAGTCCTCGGGCATCCATCCGGACGCAAATGCGATTCCCACGCGGCCATTAGTCAGGTTATCGATTACTCCCCATTCCTCGGCCACACGGGCCGGGTGGTGCAGGGGCAACACGCAGCTTCCCGCACGGATATCGAGATTGCTCGTGATCGCGGCAACGGCAGCCCCGGTGACCGCGGGATTGGGATAGGGTCCGCCGAACGCGTGGAAATGCCGCTCCGGCGTCCAGACTGCGCGAAAGCCCCGGCTATCGGCGTAGCGCGCACTGTCGAGCAACAATCGGTATTTGCCCGGGCCGGCGGCATCGTCGTTTCCCCAGAAGAAAAGACTAAAGTCAGTCTTGCGCCTTCGTGCCTTTCCTCGAACCGGCGCATACCGCCTGTCGGTTTGGATGACGACTTTGAAACCGCGCGATAAAGTCCAGAACAACTCAAGGACGGAGATATCGAAGGACAAGCTCGTGACCGCGAGCCAGACATCCTGCCCATCACGCGACCGCGGCACGCGTTCGTCCATGCCGATGAAGAAATTGACAACGTTCCGGTGCTCGATCATCACGCCTTTCGGCCGTCCGGTCGATCCGGAGGTATAGATGACGTAGGCCAGATTTTCGGCACTCACCTCGCTTTGCGGAACCGCGCCATCGCCACTCGTCAATGCTTCTTCGATCGGGACAATCTTGACGTCATCGGACTTCACCGGCGCGGCCAGATGCTGATGGCTCAGGATCAGGCTCAAGCCGCTATCCTCGATCATGTAAGCCAGGCGGTCGGCGGGATATCCAGGGTCCAGCGGAAGATAGGCGCTGCCGGCCTTGAGGACAGCGAGCGCGCCGATCACGAGCTCGCACGATCGCTCCAAATAAAGACCGACCAGCCCGTCGGGACCAGCACCTCGCGCGACAAGCTCCCTGGCGACGCGATCAGCCTGAAGATCCAGCTCACGATAAGTCAGCGAGCGATCTTCACAAACGAGACCGATCGCATCTGGGCTGCGAACTGCCTGCGCTTCAATCAACCTGTGGACGAGGGCCGAACGATCGAATGCTGCCGTCGTCTCGTTATGCTGATAGAGTGCGGCATTCAATTCTGCCTCGGACATGACACGCAAGTCAGAAATGCGCCTCGAACCGTCAGCGAAGAAATCGCGAAAGAACGTATCGAGCCGATCCAGAAGCAGGTCACATATTCGAGCCGGCACGCGTGCGGTGTCAACTTGCAGCGAACTCGATAACCTGCCGATGACGAAAGTCAGCAGGCTGTTGGTCACCGGCGGGACACCGACCGCCTCGAGCGCAGAGTTAACCACTACCGAGAAAGGCTCGACTGTCGCGTTCGGAGAACGAAGGATCAGATCCGCCGCATGCCCGCGGCGCTCTACAAGCAACGCGATCTCTTTGCCAACAGCATTGACAAGCGCTTCGCACGTGATGTCAGCCGCCACATCCAGAACAAGCGGGAGTGCGGGCGCGACATATCCAGCCAGCGCAAGTTCGTCGGCCGCGCACCTGTCATTCACGTAGCCAACACGCAGTGGAAGCGCTTCACCCAGGCGAATGAAGTATCCCGCAACCGCCGCGATGGCAGATTGCTCCGTTTGTCCTGACAGCGCCGGCAACGGAAACGATCGATAGTCCGGAGGAGCCGCTTTGGATCGAAGCGACGACCCGTATATTGTTGGTGCGTGCCCGGCCCGCAGGCGTCTCGCAAACCAAGCTTCGTGCTTGGCCGTTTGCGCGATAAAGCTGCGAAGCGCGATCAGTTCTTCGTCCGTGAGCGGATTCACCTTTTCGCCGAGCGGTAGGGCTACTGCTGGTTCGGTGACCGCCCCCGCGCAATCGACCAGTGCCTGGATGCGGACGGCACCATCGATTGTGGAGACAACGGCTCCATCTTCGCCCGAGGCAACCACGGTGCCGGGCATATCGCCAGTGATGGTTGCGGCCTTCTCAAGCCCAAGCACAAAGTAGACGCCATCTTTTGTCCTTAGCTTCGGCAGCGCCAGTGGATTAAGATAGCCCTGTCCAAAATTCAGAGCCCGCGCGGTTCGATCTACTTCGGCGGTCGTGCGCGTGAAGTCCAGCGTGGCGGCGGCATCCGGACGATCATGCCTGGCGCAGTACGTCCGGTCATCGAGCGTCTGCGCACGCCGCTGAGGTGAACCTGCCTGAATCTGCTCGATGAGTTCGACGAACGATGCAATGCCCGCCTCGAAACACTTGGCATTCAAAGTAAGCGCCGTTTCGTCCTCGTCGATATCGAAAGTGCTCTGTACATAGATATCGCCTTCGTCAATCCGATCGGTAATTGCATGCCAGGTTACGCCGTGCTGCGTCTCTCCCGCGAGCAGAGCCCACGCGGGCGCATTGAGTCCGGCGTAACGCGGCAAAAGACTGTCATGAAAGTTGACGGCGCCTTGGGTAGCGCTTTGCCATACGGCAGCCGGAATCAGTGACAGATTAGCGATGCTGAATATCCAGTCGAACGTCCTTCCGGCCAAACGATCAATTGAACTTCGTCCTGGCGGCACCAGCTCGGCACCGATCTCCTGTGCCCAATCGATGATGGAATCATTCGTCGTCACGACGACTTCGATGTGGTGTCCGCGGGCTAACAGGAGCGTCCCGCATTCGACGAGCAGAGAGCCGTCACCGATTAGGAGACACCTTAACGTCACTGGGGACAAGCCCTCACTACCAATCCAGGGAAACTTTGGCCGCCGCATTGGCGCTTGCCACAAAGCCTCAGCGGTCTTGGCCAAAGCGCAAAAAGACTCGCAGTAGTCGCCGTTAAAGCAGATAGAGTATTGACGAACAATTAGCTTTTTAGCAGCCTACCGCAACCGGTTCAAGAGCGCGGTACCGGGAGAGCCGGAGCAGGTTTTGTCGAACCTCCTTGGCAGACCGACGCGCCGCGGACCCGACGGCGCTGAACAACATTCATGCGTAGGCCGGTCGGGAATTTGTCTGTTCAAGGCGACGCGCCGCTATGACGCCTCGCACATCGCGGTCGCTACGCCTGGCCTTGCATCTCCACCGACAGGGTAGGATTTCAATTGGCATTACTTCGCGCCTGGCAAACCGATGCAGAATGGTTTTGTCGAGAGCCTCATCGGCCGCCTGCCGTGACGCCAAATGAGCATCTGCTTGCGAATCTCAACGGGCTCGTCAGATCATCGGAGAATGTAGAACCGACTACAACATCAACTGATCGCATACGAGCCTCAATGGGTTCACACCAACCTAGTTTGCAGTCCGCCCCCGCCCGGGGCCAAACCAGAACAGACTTACCTATAAACGAGGGCAGATTGGGCAGAGGTCAGTCTCGATATCCGAACCCGGACGCCAACAGTCAGCGCTCGGTCGTTGTGCCGTCCCAGCCACGCGGCGATCGGTGGGTGGGTTCCAGAATTAACCTGCAGCGCGAGCATTCAGCTTAACCAGCGACTTCCGTTGCGAAGCAAACCTAACGGCCTACCATGTCCTTACCGGACAGTTTTTCTCAAAGCCCGGCCCGCACCAGCGAAGCCCGTCAGGCGAGCATATTCCGCATGGCGGCTTTGTTTTATCCGCGAGTGAGGCGATGAGCCAGCGTATCGATTTTAGAATTGTCTGCATCAACTGCGACGCAATCGGCATTGCATTCGACGGTCGAGAATGTGCACCGGACTCAACACCGATCAGATGCCGTCATTGCGGCGCGCCACGAGGCACGCTCGGCGAAATCCGCAGGCTCTCGGCCAGACCCGATCGAGAACTCACCCCCTAAAGTCCACCTCTGCATATTCCGCTCCGCTCAATTGGCTCAACTGGCGGCGGGAAGGTGGAGCGAGGCCGCGGCCTCTCGGAATGCGATAACTATCGGAGTAATTGGGCGTTGCTGGCTCATCATCCTTCCTGGTCTTGAAGCCTCGGCATTTACATTTTCGGCGCCGAATAAGGTGTGTCGGATCACAAACTGGCCCGTCGCCGCAGGATCGCCATTCGGGTGAACCGGGCGCCTTATCAAAATTGCATCCTCATCTCACCCAAATGGGGGAGCCAAATCAATAACTGAGGCGCTGCCGCGCTAGCAATTGCGGTGCACAACGATATGGAACTGTAATGGTTCCGCCCAACGAAGCGAACTTGCCGCGGGGGTGGCCACACAACCGAGAATTGTTTGGTCAGTGAAATAGCCTCGTTTATAATTTTTCATTATTGTCGATAAATATTCAACTCAGCCGCGGAATCGAAGTTTGTGACTTACAATTCTTCCATTTCAGCTCCCCGCGCTAGCGGTGTTGCTCATATCGGGATCAACAAGCTAGACCATTTGCCGCCTCCGCCGGTGACGGATGGGATGACAATCTATTGGAAAAATGATCGTCCAATCGGGCATCACTTGCGGGCGACGCTTGGCGGGCAATTGATCGAAAAAGCAGCCTATCGCCCGCCGGGGGAACATTCTGATCTGCAGCAGAGAGCAACGTTGTCTGCAGTTAGCGTCGTTATTTGCTCCAGAGATAGGCCGGATGAGTTGGCACGATGTCTTGCCTCATTCGCCGATCAAACAGTACTGCCCCGAGAGATTATTGTCGTCGACAACGCCTCCAAGGATCATCGCACACGTGACGCAGCCAACATGTCAGGCGTTATCTATATTCGGGAGGAACGACCTGGGCTGGATATCGCTCGCAACACAGGAGCACGGGCCGCCTCCTCAGATATTGTCGCTTATACAGATGACGACATAGTCCTGCATCCTCGCTGGTTGGAACGGCTTGTCGTCGCATTTGACGCGCCCGAGATTATGGCAGTGACAGGGCTTGTGCTACCTGCCGAGCTTTCTTCCGAATCTCAACTCCATTTTGAGACCTTCTGGAGTTTCGGCCAGGGTTACGCCCGCAAGGATTTCGACAAGGCGCTTTTCACCGGATATCGTTACCAGCCTTTTCCAGCATGGGAGGTCGGCGCGGGTGCGAGCATGGCTTTCCGTCGCGAGCTATTCGATAAGATTGGCTTCTTCGATGAGCGACTAGATGTGGGGCAAGCTGGCTGCTCAGGCGATTCTGAATTCTGGTATCGTGTTCTCGCCCACGGATACACCTGCCGTTACGAACCTGGCGCGGTGGCGTTTCACTATCATCGCAAATCGATGCAAGGTCTTTCGGACCAGATCTATCACTATATGCGAGGTCATTCCGCCGCTCTTCTGGTTCAGAACGAGCGCACTGCCATCCGTCAGAACTTGCGGCGGGCGCTTTGGACGCTCCCCAGCTGGTATATCGGGCGCGTCCTGCGCCGGCTCATCCGCGGCCCCGCGGCGAGTGACCTGTTCCTGAAAGAAGAGGTTACAGGCTACATCTCGGGCCTTTTGTTCTATTGGCGCCATCGCAAGAATCCCAAATCCGCGGCAATCGCTGCAAAGACGTCGGTGATCATTCCAGCCCGCAATGCTGCCGCTACAATTGAGCGCACCTTAGACTGCCTCGTCAGTCAATCGGATACGGACTGGGAGGCTATAGTCATCAATGACGGGTCTAGTGATGGAACCAACGAGGTTGTCTCAGGTTACGCGGCCCGGCATCGACGTATTCGCACCCTCACAGGGTTGGGCCAAGGGGTGTCAGCGGCACGAAATGCGGGTCTCGCCGTAGCACGTGGACGGCGCATCCTGTTTCTGGACGCGGACGACTGGGTAAGTCCCGACTTCCTTGAACGGATGAATGGCGCTTTGGACGGAAGCCCTGCTGCCGTTGTCGCCTACTGCGCTTGGCATCGCGTCACTCCAGATGGCCGCCTGACCCCGCCTAACAGCGACCCAAGCGTAGCCGTAGCGCCCCTCGAGCGTTTCGCAAGAAGCTGCGCGGTCACGATTCACTCTGTCTTGGCAGATCATTCGCTCATTCGACGGGTCGGCGGCTTCGATACTTCTCTACGCACATGCGAGGACTGGGATTTTTGGCAGCGGCTGTCCAGGCTGGGTGGTGAGTGGGTGCATGTGGACCGGGCTATGAGTTACTACCGGATCAGCCCCAATTCCTTGACCCAAAACGTGTCACAAATGAAAGCCGACGCCCGCGTCGTCATTACGCGCGGCTTCGCCGCCGATTCGCGCGTCTCGGGCGCCCCTGAAGCATTCCTAAAGGGTGCATTACCGGGCGACGAGTACGGGCCTCAAACGTCCTATGGCTATTTCGCG